>Ga0100400_1003355_pt1 | contig 10835 bp, 8 predicted proteins | sample CryGeymeta201524_FD_80420 | JGI IMG/M metagenome (GOLD analysis project Ga0100400, IMG submission 80420) | Groundwater microbial communities from Crystal Geyser aquifers in Utah, USA - Crystal Geyser metaG 2015-24 | ecosystem: Environmental > Aquatic > Deep subsurface > Groundwater | place: USA... | reverse complement strand
GGAAAAGTCGGACAAGGGGATGCTCGACCTGGAGATCGAACATCCCTTTGTGGGCGGCCGCTTCGATTGGTTCCGCGATGCGCTGGATCGGCGCAACTGGGCGACGGCGGGTTTTGCGGGTCTTTACCTGACCCCCGTGATCCATGGCGAGGTCCGCGGCGGCTATGGTGCGTTCCAGCAGGACTACACGGTGAATCTGGCGGGCGAGGAGGAAACACCCGTGCTGGAAGGCCGCCGCGCCGAGGTGACCGAGACGTTTGTCGGGGCGCGTCTCGGGATGCGTTACGAGCGGGGAAATACAAGAAGTTCGCCGCTTACGCTCAATGCCGGACTGGAGCGTCACGAGTACCGCGGGGATGCTTATTTCGATGATTGGGCCTATATGCTTGAGACGGCATTTCGCCCGGCGCTGGCCTTCGATGTGCTCCTGCGATTTGACCACTCGGTCATGCCCTCTGCACGTTCACTGGTCGAGGATCAGCTGGCGTACGACCAGTATGCCTATGGCGGGACACTGCGGGTGACCGATGGGTGGGACATCTGGACACGCGCCAGCTATTTCGATATCAACGATGGCAACGAGCGCCTGCATGCCGAGATCTCGACGATGTGGGAACTGGTGGAGGATGCGGGCGTGCTCGCGGGGCTTGAGTACGGTTACGTCAACGCCAAACATTTCAAGGGGGATTACTGGACGCCTTACCGCCTTAATCAATGGATGGTGGCCGGCCAGTTGCGCAATAATATCTACCGCTTCTATTACGACATCGCCCTGAAGTGGGGGTATGCCCGCGAGGCGATCCGGCCCGAGGACGAGGCGGCCTATGAACGGCTGGTTGAGCGTGGGCGACTGTTCCGGTTCGATCCCGGTGACGGTCCGGAGTCGGAGTGGGTCGAGGTGTTCACCGCGAATGCGTCCTTGCGGATGAATCTCGGACGCTACCTGCAAGCCTACTGGGAAGGCCTCTATACCGAATCGGTCAACTACCACGAATACAAGACCATCGCCGGCCTTACCCTGATCTTCTGATAAGCGGCGGCTCCTGCCCGTTGCGGCCAAAAAAAACAGGAACTCTGAACTTGCGTTAGCCGCGCGGCTTCATTAGCCTCCCGTTATCGATAACCGAAAAAGGAGTTTGCCCATGAGCAAGGAACTGGAAGAAGGGACCACCCTGCAGCTTGATTTCTCGAAGATCGCCAAGATCGCCGCCGGTTCGCCGGACGTCATCCCGGTGGCGGTCCAGCACGCGGATACCCGTGAGATCATCCTGATCGCCTACACCAACGAATACGCGTTGAAAACCTCGATCGCGAAACGCACGCTGGTGTTGTGGAGTACCTCGCGCAACGAACTCTGGGAAAAAGGGGCCACCTCCGGCGAGACGTTCGAGCTGCTCGAGGTGCGTGTCAATTGCGAGCAGAACTCACTGGTCTACGAGGTACGCCCGAAGCGCGGCAGTATCTGTCACACGAAGAACCGGCAGGGCGAACCGCGCAATTGCTACTACCGGCGCGTGAATCTCGAATCCATGGAACTCGAGAACCTCGATCCCTGAAGGCGTGTCATGCCAAAGCTGCGCTGTCCATACTGTCACAAGACCTTCGAGCAGGAGCCGACCCCCTCACATTGCCCGCATTGCGAGAAGGCCTTTGTTGTGCCGCCGAGGCTGCGCCCGACGACGTTTCGCGAACGCCAGCGCATGCGCGAGAAGATCTATCGGGATAGCGATCGGCAGCGACGGGAGTTTATCGCGCCGGAGGATCTGCGGTTCAGTCGTCGACCGGTCGTGCTCGGTGGCATACTGCTTTTCCTGTTGCTGATCGGCGGCCTGCTGGTCGGGCGGGCCAAACGGATGAGTCCGCCAGGCGAAGCGCCGCGACTCACCCGCGAGGCCCGGGCCGCAAGGGAACTGTATGCCCTGCGGGTCGCGCTCGAGCGTTTTCGCGACGACACAGGTCGCTACCCAGGCGACGAGGAGGGGCTGAAGGCGCTGGTCGTGAACCCCGGTGTTCCCGGCTGGAACGGCAATTATGTCAATGTCGTCAGGCCCGATCCCTGGCGCACGCCCTACCACTACGCGCTGACCCCGGACGGCCCGGTGCTGCGCTCTTGCGGCCCTGACCGCCAATCCCTCACCGAAGATGATCTCCTGCCTGATTCCGCCGAATAATGATTGCGCTGGGAAAGATGTCCGTTTATCTTGCACACTCGTTTATTGTAATCAGGATCACGGGTAAATGAATATGTCGATGACAACCAGATACTTTTTGATGATTGGCGTGGTCGTGCTTTCTACCATCCAGACCGCGCGGGCAGAGGGTGAACAGACTCCGTCGCGTCGGCCCTTCAACGCCGTTGCCGCCGTAGGCCGGAGCGATGGCGAGGTGGCGGTCGGCATGATCGCGCTCGATTATCATTTCGACTGGTATCGGACGTTCGGGCGATATGGCTTTGTCAATCCCTACAGCGAATTCCTGCTGAGCTACTGGGAGGGCGAGGAGGGCCATACCGGCGTTACCAGTCTGCACGAGGCCGGCATATCGCTGTTGCTTCGTTATAGCTGCACCCGCTTGCCACTTTCGACGGTACGTCCGTATATCGATGCCGGTTTCGGGTTGCATTACCTGACCGAAGACCGGATCGAGGGCAAGGAATTGGGACGGCATTGGCAGGCAGGCTCAAATGTCGGTATCGGATTGCTTTTCTCGCGCGACGAGCGCTTCGAGCTGGGGCTGCGCCTGCGGCATCTTTCCAATGCCGGCACGGATGAGGCTAACTGGGGAGTGAACCAGCTTCTGCTTCGCTTCGGCGTCCGGTTCTGAAGCCCCCGGCAACCCGGTCCTGCAGCAGCACGAACAAGGCGGCCAGCACGGTTGCCACTGCGCAGGGCAGTCCGAACAGCCGGTCACCCGAGCGCGTGTAGCGGGTTAGCGGCATACCGGCAGCCGCTGTTTCCAGCTCATCAACCAGATACCCTTGTCCCCGGTTTGGCAACTGCTTGATGATCCGGCCAAAACGGTCGATGAAGCAGGTGATGCCGGTATTGGCGGCCCGCACCATCGGTATCCGGTTCTCCACCGCCCGCAGCACGGCATTGGCGATATGCTGCCGCGAGGCAGCCGAGCCGTCGAACCAGGCGTCGTTGGTCTGGTTGACCAGCAGGCGCGCGCCACGCTGGACATCGCGTCTGGCCAGATAGGGGAACACGTCCTCGAAGCAGATCAGGACCGACAGCCGGACCGGCTCGCGTCCGTCCGTTCCCGGCGTTGCCAGATCCATCAGCGGTTGATCGGGCTCGCCGCTGATGCAACTGAAGCCGAGCGGAGACCACTGTTTCATGAAGGGCAATTGATTCTCGAACGGCAAATACTCACCGAACAGTACCAGGTGGCGCTTGTTGTAGACCGCCGCGATCAGGCCGTTGGTGGCGATCAGGAACGAGGCATTCAGATACTCCGGATCCTGCTCTGTCAATTGCCGGTAGTCCATCGAGCCAGCCAGCAGGTAGGCGTTACCCTGAACGGAAATCGAGTCCACCAGACGCTGCGATAGCGGATCGATCCGCAGCATGCCGGGGGTGGCGGTCTCGGGCCAGACGATCAGGTCCGGGCGGCTCATCAGGGCCAGTTCGGTCTGCTCGCCGAGGGCCTTGGCGATATCGTGCTCATGGGAGTCGTCCCACTTCTGCAATTGCGGTATCGCAGGCTGGATGGCGGCGACTCGTAGGACCGGTCCGGCCGCATCAGACTCACCCTGCCTGACGGTACGCACGCCCCAGGACCAGCAGATGGCGACCACGGCCAGCCCGACCATCAGTTCGCTATGCACACGTCGCCGCCGGGCGCTTCGGTTACGGATCTCGCCGTAGATCCGCAGGATGGTCATCGCCAAGGCGGCATTAAGCAGCACGATCAGGGCGGAAGCCGCGTAGACTCCGCCAAGCGTAGCCATCTGGATGGCGGCGATGTTACGATACTGGCTGACGCCCAGCGGGTTCCAGGGGAACCCGCCGAAAATCGAGGCCCGCAGCCATTCCGTGCCCGCCCACAGGAGCGGTGCCGCCAGCACCGGCAGCAGCCGCCGGGTGCCCGGAACGGCGGCGAACACAAATGCGAAGAAACCGGTGTAGAGCGCACAATAGGCCGATAAGGCGATCCAGCCCAGCGCCGGCATGGCGAGTCCGCCCCAGGTGTGTCGCAGGGCCAGCAGCCAGGACAGCGTCAGCAGCCAGAAGAGCAATCCGCTGGCCCAGCCCCAGGCAAAAGCCGCCTTCGGACGCGAGGCGCGGATGACCAGCAGCAGCGGGATCAGCCCCATCCAAGCCGCCCCTGCACCCTCCAGTCCTTCAAGGGCCGGAGGCAGCGGGAACGCGCAGGCCAGCAGCCAGCCGCTAATGGCCGCGCCGCCCGCCTTCAGCAGGAACTCCCGATTGATCAACTTCCGCAGCATTTCTTGTACTTTTTCCCGCTGCCGCAGGGACAGGGATCGTTGCGCCCGATATTGCCGGGGCTCGAAGGCACCATCGGGCCGCTTTGCAGGGCCTGGTCGAAGACCCGGTCGGCTGGGCTGCCGCGTCGCTGTGCCGGTGACGCCCCGCTGTTGATCGGTTCCACGTTGCCGACCCCGTCGCCGATGACGGCTGGCGCTTCCGCGTGGATGGCCCGCATGGGCAGGGCGTGCAGGAAGTCGCCGTAGTTCTCGACCGAGGTGGAGGTGCGGAAGACGGAATTGACGATCTCGGTCTTGATGTCGGCCATCAGGTGCTCGAACATCGTGTAGGCCTCGCGCTTGTATTCCACCAGCGGGTCGCGCTGGCCGTATGCCCGTAGACCTACCCCCTGGCGCAGGCCATCCATCGCCCGCAGGTATTCCTGCCAGTGCGAGTCGATCGCCTGGAGCACGATATAGTGCTCCATCATCTCGACCGTATGCTCGTTCTCCATTGAGATCTTCAACTGGTAGGCACTCTCGACAAGCGTGTAAACCGCGTCGGCGATCGTGTCGCGGTCGTTGCCGTGCTTCTTGACGTCGTCCAGGTGCAGCGGGATCGGGAAGGTGGTCTGTACCCATTCCACATAGGCCTTGATAGCGTCGTCGCCCGTGTCCACCAGCATGACGTCGGTCGTGGTGTTGATCACGTCGCTGATCATGTCGTAGATGATCTCGCGCACGTTGTCCGCGCAGACGGCTTCGCCACGGAAACCGTAGACGATCTCGCGCTGCTTGTTCATGACATCGTCGTATTCGAGCGTACGCTTGCGGATGGAAAAGTTCTGCTGCTCGACGCGCCGCTGGGCGGTCTCGATCGAGCGGTTGAGCCAGCGGTGCTCGAGCTCCTGGCCTTCCTCCAGCCCGAGGCGGCTCATGATGCCGGCGATGCGCTCGGAACCGAACAGCCGCATCAGGTCATCCTCCAGCGAGATGTAGAAGCGCGACGAGCCGGGATCGCCCTGGCGCGCGCAGCGGCCTCGCAACTGGCGGTCGATGCGGCGGGCCTCATGCCGCTCGGAGCCGATCACGTGCAGCCCGCAGGGATGTTCGGCGAGGTATTTCCGCAGGGTCGTGTCCTCGTATGGCTCGTCCAGCGATATCCCCGAGAGGATCACTTCGCGGGGAACGCCGACGACGCCGGCCCCGAGCTTGATGTCGGTACCGCGGCCGGCCATGTTGGTGGCAATCATCACCGCGCCCGCCTGGCCGGCGCGCATCACGATCTCGGCCTCGCGTTCATGGTTCTTGGCGTTGAGCACGCTGTGCGGAATGTTCTCGCGGCGCAGCATCCGGCTGATCAGCTCGGAAGTGTCGACCGAGACGGTGCCGACCAGGATCGGCTGGCCTTTCTCGTGCCGCTGGCGGATGTCGTCGATCATCGCCTTGTACTTCTCGCGCTGGGTCTTGTAGATCACATCGTTGCTGTCGATCCGCCGGTTCGGGCGGTTGGTCGGGATTACCACCACGTCCAGCTTGTAGATCTCGTGGAACTCGTCGGCTTCCGTCTCGGCAGTACCGGTCATACCGGCGAGCTTGGTGTACATGCGGAAGTAGTTCTGGATCGTGATGGTGGCCAGCGTCTGCGTCTCGCGTTCGATCTTGACGCCTTCCTTGGCCTCAATCGCCTGGTGCAGGCCGTCGCTCCAGCGGCGCCCGGGCATCAGGCGCCCGGTGTACTCGTCGACGATCATCACCTGGTTGTCCTGCACGACGTAGGCGGTGTCTTTCTCGTAGCTGCAGTAAGCCCGCAGGAGCTGGTCAACGTTATGGATGCGCTCGCTGCGGTCGCCGAAAAGCGCCTGCAGCTCCTGGCGCTTGAGGGTCTTCTCCTCCTCGCTCATCTCGGTATGGCCATCGAGCTCGGCCATGGCCGAGACCATGTCCGGCAGGACATACATGTCCGGGTCCTCCGGATTAAGGGCGGCGCAGCCTTTTTCCGTCAGGCTGGCGTCGTGGCCGCGCTCATCGATCGTGAAGTAGAGCTCCTCGCGAAGCGCCCGCGCCTCTTCCTTGCGCATATCGGTGAGCATGGCGTTCTCGATCTGCTCGCGCAGCTTGCGGATCGCCGGCTCCTCCATCAGGTGCATGAACTGCTTGTGCTTGGGCATGCCCTGGCCGATCTTGTACATCAGCAGCTGGGCCGTCTCGGTGTCGCCTTCATCCAGCGCCTTGCGGGCATCGGAGGTGTAGCGGTTGCAAAGTTCCTGCTGTAGGCGGACCAGCCGCTCGACCTTCGGCTTGAGCTCGAAGTACTGGTGAGAGGAGGTCGGCGCGGGACCGGAGATGATCAGCGGAGTGCGGGCCTCGTCGATCAGGATGTTGTCGACCTCGTCGATAATGGCGAAATGGTAGCCGTTCTGCACACGCTCCTCGGGACGGAAGGCCATGCCGTTGTCGCGCAGGTAGTCGAAGCCGAATTCGCTGTTCATGCCGTAGACGATGTCCTTGGCGTACTGCTCTCGCCGTTGTGAGGGCGGCATCTGGTTCTGGAGGACGCCGACGCTCAGTCCCAGGTAGGAGTAGACATGGCCCATCCAGGTGGCGTCACGCCGGGCGAGGTAGTCATTGGTCGTCACGAGGTGTACGCTGTGGCCGCCGAGCGCATTGAGGTAGAGCGGCATAGTGGCCACGAGGGTCTTGCCCTCGCCGGTCTGCATTTCCGCAATCTTGCCCTGGTGCAGCACGATGCCGCCGATCAACTGCACGTCAAAGGGAACCATGTCCCAGACCAGATCGTGCCCGCAGACGTTGACCGTCGTGCCGACCAGCCGGCGGCAGGCATTCTTGACCGTGGCGAAGGCCTCGCACAGGATGTCGTCGAGCGTCTCGCCCGCCTGCACGCGCGCCTTGAACTGCGCGGTCTTGGCCTTCAGGTCGTCATCGCTGAGGGTTTGGTATTCAACCTCCAGCGCGTTGATCCGGTCGACCAGCGGCTTGAGCTTCTTGATATCGCGCTGATTCTTCGTCCCCAGAATCTTCTTTAGTATCCATTGCATCGTTGAAAATCCCCCTGCGGTTCCTGATTCACAAAAGCCGCATACTAAGCCAAACCCGGCCCGATAACCAGCGAAAATAGTTTATTGAAATGTGCGCGGGAATAAACATGCCCTTGGTTCCCAGACAGAATCTCCGCAACACCCAAGCACCAGCTTGATTAACATCCAAACCCCATGTAGTATGCTCCCTTAATTCTTGGGGGATAAGCATGTCAGAGCAGATAATTGAACAAGCGTTGATTGCCAAGCTGGTCGATCTGAAATATACCTATCGCCCGGATATCCGTATCACACCCCAGAACCTGCGCTCCCATCCGAAGAACCCGTCCATCTGCAAATTCATGATCCAGATCGGCCGCTTCGACCAGCTCGGCTCGGGCGTCCTCAACATCCACAAATACTGGCCGGTCTATGCCCCCGGCACCGACCCCGTCTTTCGCGAAACCCGCCACGGCTTCGAACTGAACCTCGCCCTTGGCGAAGCCGCGAAAATGGCTGTGCCGACAAAGTCGGGGCCAGAGTCGGGGCCAGCCACCCCGCAAGTCACCCTGCAAGTCGCCCAGCAAGTCGCCCAGCAAGTCACCCCGCAAGTCACCCAGCAAGTCACCCAGCAAGTCACCCAGCAAGTCGAAAAGCTGCTTTCCGTTTGTTCGGGCGCGATGAGCCGTGCGGAATTGCAGGCCAAACTCGCATTGAATGACAGGATGAGTTTCGTCGATAAATACCTGCAACCAGCTATTGATGAAGGGTTAATAAAACTCACCATCCCCGAAAAACCCAGCAGCCGCTTGCAGAAATACCGGCTTACCCCAAAAGGCCGGTCAGTGGCGGGGAAGGGGAAGGAAATTGTATGACTACTAAGAAAAAACAGAATAAACCTGCGGTAGGAACCTCCCTGGTTCGATCCTCGGCGGCGGAATACCTGACCTTTGTGGCCGCAGGCGGCAACTCGGAGGTCAGCGTCGAAATGCGTTACGAAGATGAAAACATCTGGCTGACGCAAAAGATGATGGCGGCGCTTTATGATGTATCCGTTCCGGCCATCAGTCAGCACCTGAAGCGCATTTTCGCGGACAACGAACTGGAGCCGGCGGCAACTGTTAAGCAATACTTAATTGTTCAAACTGAAGGAAACCGGCAGGTCCAACGCTCTGTTGAGCACTACAACCTGCAAGCCATCATCGCGGTTGGCTTCAAGATTGAGAACGAGCGGGCCGTCCAATTCCGCAAGTGGGCCAACCAGATCGTCAAGGACTACACCATTCAGGGCTGGACGATGGACGTAGAGCGCCTCAAGCGCGGCGGCAACCTGACGGATGAATTCTTCGACCGCCAGCTCGAAATAATCAGGGAAATCCGGCTCTCCGAGCGCAAGTTCTACCAGAAGATCACCGACATCTACGCTACCGCGCTGGATTACGACCCGTCCGCCACGGCGACCAAGCGTTTCTTTGCCGCCGTGCAAAACAAAATGCACTATGCTGTGCACGGCCAGACGGCGGCTGAGGTGATCGTGGACCGTGCCGACCACACCAAACAAAACATGGGGCTGGCCAGTTGGGAAGCCGCGCCGAAGGGAAAAATCCAGCGATATGATGTGTCCGTCGCCAAGAACTACCTCTCGGACTCCGAGTTGGGACAGATGCAGCGTATCGTTTCCGCCTATCTCGACATGGCTGAAATGCAGGCGATGCGGAAAATCCCGATGACCATGGAAGACTGGGAGAACCGTTTGAGCGGATTCTTAAAACTCTGGGATCGTGAAATTCTTCAGGACGCGGGCCGGATGACCGCGGAACTGGCAAAGGCCCACGCCGAAAGCGAATTCGAGAAATACCGCATTGTCCAGGACCGCCTCTACGTCAGCGACTTCGATGCCGAAATAAAAAAACTCGTGTCCGGAGCTGCCGATGAGCAGTAAGCAAAAACCCGCCGCCAAACCCGCGCTGACGCCCAAGCTGCGCTTTCCCGAGTTTCGGGATCAGGAGGGGTGGAAAGAGACACAACTCCAGAAAATTGCCCAACCCGTATCTGACAGGGCAGTAACGGGAGACGGCGACAATATATTGAGCCTGTCAGGTGAGCATGGCCTTGTTCTTCAGAGCGACTATTTCGGCAAAAAGATCGCTGGAGATAGTGCTGAACGGTATCTCAAACTTCTCCACAACGACTTTGTCTATAACGACAGAACAACAAAGACCTCGACCTTCGGCACCATCAAACGCCTGTCCAAATATGAAGGCGGAATCGTTTCGCCGATCTACAAGTGCTTCCGCTTCCACGCGGACGAGAACCCGGTCTTTTGGGAGTGGTATTTCGAATCGGGAAGTCATGATGTGGCACTGGGCGGCCTTGTGAATGAAGGTGCCAGAGCGGGGCGCTTTAACATTTCAATCAGCCAATTCCTATCCACCAGCGCTAGGCATCCAGACGAACCCGAACAGCAAAAAATCGCGGAGTGCCTGAGTTCGGTGGACGAGCTGATCGGTGCGCAGGCGCGGAAAGTGGACGCGCTCAAGGGTCATAAAAAAGGGCTGATGCAGCAGCTTTTCCCCCGCGAAGGCGAAACCCAACCCAGCCGCCGCTTCCCCGAATTTCGGAATGCCGGGGAGTGGGAGCTTCGAATCGTGTCACAGCTTGCAAAGGTAACTACCGGAGCCAAAGACACACAAAACAAGGTCGAAAACGGGCGTTATCCGTTTTTTGTGCGTTCGCAGACAGTCGAGCGCATAGATTCTTTCTCTTATGATGGTGAGGCGGTCTTAACCTCAGGTGACGGGGTGGGGGTTGGAAAAAACTTTCACTACATCAAGGGGAAATTCGATTTCCATCAACGAGTATATTGCATTTACGATTTCACCAAAGACGTGAGCGGGATGTTCTTCTACCTTTATTTTTCCGAACACTTTGGAGAGCGAGTCATGAGGATGAGCGCGAAGAACTCGGTTGATTCAGTCCGCATGGCCATGATCACGGAAATGCCGATAGTGTTGCCATCCCTTCCCGAACAACGCCGCATCGCCTCGTGCCTCACCAGCCTCGACGAGCTGATTGCCGCGCAAACCCAAAAGCTCGCCGCCCTCAAGACCCACAAGAACGGGCTGATGCAGCAGCTTTTCCCGTCGCTGGAGGAGGCCGGGGCATGAAGGCGAAAGATTTTTCGCCCATACACCATCGTCGGAGCATCCGGCTGAAGGGGCATGATTATGCCGGGGGCGGGGTTTATTTTGTGACGCTGTGCGCGCATCGGGAGGCGGGCGATGTTTTTGCGAATGCGGCGGCGAAAAGAGTGGCGGAGGAATGTTGGCAAAAAATCCCCGAGCATTTTCCGCAGGCGGAAGCCGAGG
>Ga0100400_1003339_pt1 | contig 10861 bp, 9 predicted proteins | sample CryGeymeta201524_FD_80420 | JGI IMG/M metagenome (GOLD analysis project Ga0100400, IMG submission 80420) | Groundwater microbial communities from Crystal Geyser aquifers in Utah, USA - Crystal Geyser metaG 2015-24 | ecosystem: Environmental > Aquatic > Deep subsurface > Groundwater | place: USA... | reverse complement strand
GCTTTTTATCAATACATAAAAAAGGATGAACAGGTGCAGGATCAAACCAACAATTCCCTGTTCGGCCCATATTGCAACATACCAGCTATCGGTGGCTGTGTTGGCCAGAAAAGTGTTTGGTGAAAAGCGTTTTCCCCAGTTTCCGGCTGAACCCAATCCTCCGCCAAAAGGACGGGTGGCTAAATATGACTTTAGCTTTCGTTGATTTTCGAGCCTTACTTGTAATGAAGGGTCGTTCGGATCGAAGGCGGAACGCATCCTTCTTACCTGATAATTTCCTTGCGCGATATAGGTATATTTAAAAAATACGAATACTGAAATGCCCAGAAAGGCTCCCAGTATCATCATTTTTATGTTTTTTATTAAAATAAAATAGAGTACAAAACCCATAATCGGTACTGCAATAGCTCCACGTGTTCCTGAAAGCATCATTCCATAGATGCCCGCTATTGCAACAATTGTGTAAAATATTCGGAACCTGATGTTTTTTACATGTAGCGCCAGAATTCCAAATACCACTCCGGCCTGTCCCTGTGAAGCGCCAAACTGGCCGGCATCAGTATAAAACGAAAAAATACGCAGTTTCCCGAACAGTAAATGTGTTACGGCACCACCTTCATTCAGCCATTGTTGTTCGAACGGATCGACCCCGATAAATTGCTGCATCATTCCTTTAAGGGTTCCCAAAAGCGAAAAAGTACCCCAAAGTATTAAGATCAGACTCAGGTCTTTTTCCCTGTTCATGATGATAAAAGTAAGTGGAATGGTAAGTATCATGTAGAGTGCGACTCCGCGCATGGCATAAAACCATGCAACACGTGACACTGCTTCAGGATTTACAAGTTGGAAAAGCGTGTAGCCAAACCATATTCCGGCCAGTAGCGTGAGATCCGATTTTGCCAGAGACCAATTAACTGGTTGGTCAAAGCTTTTGAAAAACAGGGATAAATAGGTGAGGATTAACAATCCGTCGATGGTCAAACCGAGTGGCCCCGGAATATAACGGTTGAGCCCGAGCATGAAGAAATTGGCAACGAAAACAATCAGAAAACTAAAATAAGGGGCATTGAAAATCCTGTTCAGAACGATAAGCATCACTGGCAAAAGGGTCAGCAGCAAACCAAAAATTATTCCTCCTTTGGCTATCAGATAGGCAGATACGATGGTAGTAATCCCAATCAGTGTGATAAAAAACGGACTACTTATCCTATCGGAACCAAAAACAGGATTGAATTTATCCATGCTTTCTGTTTAAAAATGAATTGTACGCATCGGTGTAGAACCGCCATCCATGCCTGAAAACTTCAGGAAATTCAAGCTTAATTTCCCTGTTCAGGAAATAGTAGCCGAAATACATGCCAATTAGTGTGAAAACTACCGTAGCCAGTGCGACAAAAAATAATGATTTAAATACAAAAACGGCGATAAAATCCCCGATTACGTTGGCTGTGAGCATTACCAAAACCTTGTACAAATTGCTTTTTGGTTTGTTGAGGCTGTCTAAAGCAACGCCGGTAAGCCTGTCGAAGGGCAACAGGATTCCGTAAATACAGAAGATACGGAATACATTACCAATCAAATCAGCCGAATCCTTGTATTCGCTACCGCCCAGAATCCAAATAAACTCGGCGGCAAAAACAAACGCGATAAGTATAAATGGAACCAACAGCAGCGTAATCGCTCCTGAATAGGTGTAAAATATTTTTTTGAATCCGGCAATGTCATTTAACATACTGGCCCTTGCCATTTTAGGAAATGCAGTTGCTACAAAACTACGGATAGGGATCTCGAAAAATTCGGTGAATTTCATCGGAATTGCGTAAAGTGCAATGCCGGTTGAGCCCAAAACCGGACTCAATCCGATGATAAATGTGTCAGCGCTTTTAAGCAGGCTGCTGCCAAGGCTGGTTCCCATCGAGTATTTTCCAAAATGAAATAATTTTAAAATGGTTTCGCGGGTGCTGGAAAAAATATCAGTCAACCCATCCCATTTTTTAAAGATGGAAACAGCAGAAGCCAGGATATTTGTTGCAATTTGTGCTATAATGATTTCCTCGACACCAAGGTGAAAGATGAAAAAATTAAGGATCAGAAATACCAGGAAACTTCCAACGTTAATCGTTGTCAGCCACAATATCCGCTGAAATTTTTGTTCGGCCTGCAGGAATGCAATTGCATTGTTCCAGGGCAAGCTTACCAATGCCACTAAAGGGTACCATTTTATAAAGTAGGTATAACCATTGCTTGCAATTGCATCAGAAAAAAATAGATAAGCAGGTGTAAGTATCACAAAACAAAGACCTATCAGAATTAAACCAATTAAAAAGCTTGAACCCAAAAATTGTCGTTTTTCATTTTCGTCTGAACCGGAAACAAATCGGGTGATAGCAGTTCGCGTAAGACCAAATCTGAATAAATCGACTGTGGTGCATAATGCGGTGAAGAGTACAAAATCGCCAAAGTCAGATTTGTTAAGGCTTCGGGTTAGAATGATAAAACTTAGCAGGCCGAAAACTGAAAAGCTAAGATTTCCGGCCAGCGACAGAAAATTGTTTTCTTTTAACAAGTTTTTTATAAAATGAAGCATTATTTGATTCTTGAATTAGCGTGAAACTGAAACCGGATAAGCTTTTTAAGCAGGATTCTAATGGCAGACCTTTTCTTGGGAATTTCGCCCACAAAAGCTTCCATAACAGAAAGATCAACGCCATTCAGAATTATTTCAGGAGTAGTTTTCACCAACGATTTCTGAAACAGCCTGAGTGAATTCTGATCGGCAGCAGTCCATTCGCGGTTTGCCCTGCACACCAGGTAGGCCTGGTCAAACAGTTGAAGCAACTTGTTGGGGAAACTGTTGGTCAATAAATCGGGCAATTCAATTATTACAAAATCCAGATTTAACATATCTGTTTTATTCAATCCTGAATCATTTATGTAATCAGCGGTTTCCGGGAATTTTTCATCCGGAAGATGGTTCTTCAGATTTAGGTTCCGGGGGTCGGTCTCGGTGTTGGTTGAATAATTCAGATAGAAAACACGTTTGCCGTAAGTGATTAGTTTATTGGCCAGGGCCGTTCCTAAAGTGGTTTTCCCTTCTTCTGCCTGAGTACTGAAGATCAGAATATGATTCGGCAAAGTTTGGGCAGAATTTTCGGAAACTTTTTGTGCTACTTTTTGAGCCAGCCAATCAATTGCTTTTATTTCAACAAAACCAATGTCAATATTATTTTTTGTTATTAGGTGAATCGGATAGGCTATCGCCACTTTTAAACCGGTTTCCTTTTCAATCCTGTCGGGAGTTTTGATGTTTGCGTCAAAATATTCCATCAGAATTATTACAAATGCAACTATAATAAACCCAAACATTCCGGCAATCAGTATCAGTATTTTTCGTTTTGAAGGTTCAGGTTTGATCGGAAAATATGGTGGATCAATGGGGTTAATGTTCGATGATAACTGAAGGTCCTGTTGTTTTAATTTGGCCAGTGAAAGCCCGTGCAGCAGCGAAAGGTATTCCTGTTCGGCAACATTTATTTCACGTTCTATTCGTTTCAGAATGGCCCCAAGCGGCGCAAAAGTATCATATTCCTTCTGGAAATCTTTGATCCGGGTTTCCATAACCAGAATCCGGGCTTTCGATTCTTCAAAAATTACGGTATTACTTAACCAATCAGCAAGTGTTTGATCAGAAGTGAGGCCTCCTTTTTCATTTTTGTAAATGAAAGCGGTTTGAACTGAAGAATTTAATTCATCTGCTATTTTTTTTGCCTGGGATCTGAGATTCTGAAGTTCTGCTATTTTTGAACCTAAAGTGTCAGCATAAATTTCAAGAAAAGTAATGGAAGAGATAATCTGCGATAATTCATTTCTTTTGGCGGTAATTTCCTCGTTCTTCAGTATTATTTTCTGCGTGTTTGTTAGCTTTTCATCCAAACTTTTAATAATCGATTCGGCGCCTTTAAGAGCCATCAGCTCGGTTTGGTGCCTCAGTTCCAGATCGGTTTTTTGCCCTGAAATTGATTTCGTTTGTTCGTAATAGTTGATTATTTTATTTTCCTGATTAAACCTCAGTAACATGTCTTCAGCTTCTTTCAGCTTGAGGTTCGATTTGTTGAGTTGTTCTTCGAAATAGGAAACCACCGCATCAGTCTGGTTGACCTTTATTCCTGAATAATTGCGGATAATTATGTTGGAAAGGATTTCAAGGGTCGATCTACAAATTCCCGGATCGGTTGATTCGTAAGAGATTTTAATCATATCGCTGGATGAAATTCTGTAGGCCCGAATGTCGGAAATAGCATCTATGCTGAAATACGGATGAGTAAGGTTAACTAACTCGTAAACAAAATTGGTGGCATTCGTATTCATCATTTCTTTCAGGTTTTTTACAGTTTTTTCAAGCGAAGAATTATCGATTTTGGATTTCACCTCAGCAGGCACAATTGATTGTAATTCATTAAACGATTCTTCTGAAATCAAATAATTATCGGCTTTTGGAAGCATCATGCACTTTGCAAACAGTGTAAGAGATACTTCTTCCAGTGTACTCCGGCTGTTTATAATATTGATGAGGTTGTCGAATGAATTGTTTACACCAAAATAATCGATACCTGTACTTTTTTGCGATTCAATAGAATAACCGGAAGCAATACCGGTGTAGATAGTTGTGCTTGAGGCATATTTTTTTGCCTGGTTTTTTGTCAATAAAAAAACCAGCCCCGCAAGCACGATAGGTACAATCAGCAGCACTAAGATGTTTCGTTGAAAAATCCGGATAAATTGTATGTAGTTCACTTGCTTGGTAATTAAAGGTTAAACTTCACTCCTGTTATTTCCTGCAAAAGCTGAAAAGATGTATTGAATTCTGATTTTGCAGTTTCAAATTCGATCTCTGACTTTGATTGTATTTCCTTGATTCTTGCAACTTCTTCAATATTTACCTTATTGATTGCGAATTCTTTTTCAATCATTTTGAGTTGAAGGTTTTGCGAATGGAGATTGCTATTGCTGATAATCAATATTTTGTGCTTCAATACCAGATCGTTGTATTGAACAATCACGAGTTTTCTTAATTCCTCAATAAGTCTTTCCTTTTCAAACTTTGTTTGCTCAAGAGTTTGTTCGCCGATTTTCATTTCCTGCTTCCTGCTTACAATTTCAGAAATGGGCAATTTTAAAGAAAGTCCGGTTGAATAACGGGTTTGTTTATTTGTACTTAAAACACTATTTGCTAAAGGATCTTCGGAATCTGGGTTGAGCAGGATATTACCAAACCTACCATATTGAAAAGACGATTCGATATTGATGTTTCTCACCCATTCTTTTTTTGAGATTTTTAATCGTAACTCGTTTATGTCAATGTACGACTGCTGCGATTTTAGTATCGGTGAATTTTTGCAGGTCGAGTCGATGAGCGCTTCCAAAGTGGGTATTTTTTTTATAAAAAGCTCATGCATAGAACCTGGATCCAGCCCTAAAGTCGATTGCGCAACTGAAAGTGCCGAAGTTGCAATCAATAGAAGTAAACTGCTAATTTTAGATAATATGATATATTTCATTTTTTTCTTTCTGTTATCGTACATCAATTAAACATTTTCCTTCTGAAATACAGCCGGAATTGTGCGTAAAATAATCCAGATGTCTTTCCAAAATGAAAATTTACTGTTGGCAATCTCAACGTATTTGTTGTCTAATTGCTTGCGTTCTTCTGTTGACATTTTCGATGATTTTCCGCGGGCTTCAACCTGCCACAGTCCGGTAATACCCGCAGGTCCGTTGAAACGATCTGTCCAATCATCGGTTGTTAAAACTTCTGCTTCATACAATGGCAGTGGTCGGTTACCAACAATCGACATGTCTCCCTTTATTACGTTTATTAGCTGTGGTAATTCATCAATACTTAATTTTCTGATTATTTTACCCACTTTGGTAATTCGTGGATCATTGTCAAATTTCACAAAGGCGCTTTCCTGTTTATCTTTTTTCTTTTGAATGTGTTGTTTTTCATCAACAGCAATATCGTCTCCAAATAGAATTGTTGCTCCCTCCACTTCTTTGCTAAATTCACCCGGCGTTGTTTTATCATCCTGAACTTTTACATTTTCTGTTTTTTTGTACTGATTTAAATGTTCAAATTCCTTTAGTCGTTTGTCCGCATCAGGATACATGGAGCGCAATTTCAAAAAATTAAAAATCCGGTAACCGGTTCCAACTCTTTTCGAGATATAATAAACTTTTCCTTTTGATTCGAGGCGAATGGCCACAATGAAAATAAGCAAAACAGGAGAAAGTAACAGAAGGGCAAAGCCTGCCGTTAAAATATCGAATGAACGTTTGAAAAAAGGTGTTTTGTAAATTTTTGCATCAGGCAGGTTAGCTTCTTTTTCCAGAAGTGCCATCTGAGGTTTAAGAATTTTTAAAAACTTTATTCGGTTATAGATAATATTTGCATTGAGTGGTTTTATATAAATATCATCAATTTTAAGAGCCAGCGACTTTTGAAAAACCTCATTTGTTTTTATGTCAGTAATAACAATATACGGGATCTCATTTTTTATGTCGAATTTATCAACAAACGACTGACGAAAATCAAGTCCGTTAATTCCGGGTAATTCCATTTCACAAATTAATCCATCTATCAATTTGTTGTTTTCGAACCATTTTGAAGCTTGCAATGGATTAGTAAAATTGTATAAATTTATAAGCTTGCTTAATTCCGATAAATTTTCAATAATTTTAATATCCGAACCAATATATACCAGATTTAATTTTTCTTCTTTTTCCGTTTTCATAGGAAGAAGTTTAGCGTTCAAGTATGCGTTCAATTCTAATTAAAAGCTCTTCCGGATTAAATGGCTTTATGAGATAATCTTCAGCGCCCATTTTCAAACATTTTATACGGTCAGCACTGCTGTCTTTACTGCTTAAAACAACAACTGGAATATCTCTGAAAAAACCGCTTTCCTTAACTCTGCGTATGAATTCCATACCATCCATAATTGGCATTTGCAAATCGGTAACAATTAAATCTGGTATATTACCAGCCTGCAACCATGCAATTGCCTGTAAACCATCTTCCTTTGTGGAAACCTCGAATGTTTTACTGAGAATTTGTACGATTAATTTACTAATTGAGGGTTTGTCATCAATTATTAAAATTTTTTTCATTTTTGATTTAACGGTGAGTGAAAACTTAGAATAGTCGAAATTATAAATTATTTTTAACAATTTAAGTAGAATCAATATAAATGGAGTCTAAAATAGAGATATTATATTAGTACTCTTTTTTTCTGTTCCGGGATAAAAGAAAATGCAGACATAAATATAACCTATGGTTTCACTTATTACAGTTCTGGCACCTTTACTGGTTTTCCACCACTTCTTGTTGTCATAGCTTTTATCTTCAATTGCGATTATACCAACTTTAAAATTGTCTCCTAACGCTTTTTGAAATAAAAAAAGTTTAAAAGCAGAAAAAAAATATGAACGGTTAATCCCTGATTATTTCTTCCCCTCCGTCGAATTTTGCAAATCTTCCCCTGTCTTTTCCATGTACCATATCAATGCGGGGCCAGGGCCAGCCGCCAAAACGGGTTTTTCTGTAATCTGTAAATGCCTGTTCAATTTCGGTCATGTTATTCATTACAAACGGACCATATTGTGCAAGCGGTTCTTCAATAGGTTTGCCTTGCAGCAGAAGTAAACGGGTAGGTTTATTGCCGTTTTCAATTGTAATTTCTCTGTTTGCATCCAGTTCCAAAACATAATTTGGTTGAATCACATTTGTTTCGGCAGTAATTGTCTCTCCTTCAAAGAAATAAAGGGATCGGTTTACTTTTGTGTCAGTAGCCGGAATGTTCCAAACAGCATTTCCGTGTAGTTTTATTTGCCAAATGTTAACTTCATTTCTGGGGTTTGCCGCCCACGAATCGGGAGCAGGCACAGGAGCTGCCTGACCGTTATAAATTCCCGCAACAACATCAATTTCAATGGTTTTCAGGTTTAAGTCCTTTTCTGTTACGATTGGCACTGTTTCGCCCCAAAGCATTTTGTAGGTTGGTTTTGCAAACTTCTTGGCAGCGGGCAGGTTTATCCAAATCTGAAATAGTTCGAAGGTATTTTCGCTCTCTTTTTTCAGCAACGGAAACATTTCGGAATGTTGCAAACCGCTGCCTGCGGTCATCCACTGCACATCGCGGTTGCCGTATCTTCCCGCTGCACCGTTCGAATCGGAGTGGTCAACCATTCCCTGTAACACAAAAGTTACCGTTTCGAAACCGCGGTGCGGGTGTGCCGGAAAACCCGGAACACTATCGCCATGGTACATCCGCCAGCCATCCTTGATTACAAAATCGTTTCCAATATTTCTACCTGAAAGCGAAGCATCGGGACCAAGTTTATCGTTTCCCTTCGGATAAAAATCGAGGTGGTGTACACAAAACAAAAATGGGTCCTGTGTATGCCATGGAAATTCTAATTTTTTTATTTGACGAATTGCGGAAGGTTTCATCCCCGGTTAATTTGGGTTAACGATTTTTCAACCCGACCGAGGTAATTGTCGATTTGTTCTTTTTCCTCGAACCCGACAATCATCATGTCAACACTGCCCAAACCCAATACAAACCGGAGCGAATCATCAATTTTTTTGCTGTCGTCGCGCAATTTCCCATCGCCAACCAGTTTCATTCCAATGACACCTTTTCCGGCTTTATGTATTTGCTGGATAACTTCAACAACTTCTTTTGGGTCGGGTTTATCCATTGCCATTCCATACGGATTTATTCGTGCATGAAGTACATCAACCCACGGACTTTTAACAGCATCTTTCATGGCATCGAGCGAATGAACGGAAACACCGTGAGCGCGGATAATTCCTTTCGCTTTCAGGTTTTCGAGAATATCCATCTGCTTTTTCTGGGTTTCTGTCCAGTTTTCGTCAACCATGCAGTGAATCTGCACCAAATCTATGTAATCGGTTTTTAACTCTTTTCTGAAACGGTCAACCACAATATTTGCATCCGGGCGTTCCGGTTCGGGAATTCCACCGCCGCGTACCCAGATTTTTGAAGTTAAAGTATAACTCTCCCGGTTCTTTGCCGCCAGGGCTTCAGCAACAATTCCATGAGTCCCATAAGTATCGGCACAATCAAAATTGCGGATTCCTTTGTCGTAGGCGTGTTGGATAAGCGCCAGGCTTTTTTGTTTATCCTGTTTGGTGAGAAACGAAGTCCTGTTTCCGGCATGAACACCGGTACCAATTCCAATCAAAGTGGTTTCGATCCCCGATTTTCCAAGTTTTGTCAATTGCACCGGATTACTGGATGGAAACCGGCCTGGAACAGCCGCAAAAAGCGGATTTGAGAATAAAACATGAGCAGTTCCCAATCCCAGGGCGCTCACAAATTTCCGACGGTTCATATTAAAATTTCCCATAGCCTTTAATTAACAGATTTACAATTTTACTTTTCAATTTTTTATTTTTCTGATTTTCAGTCCCTCAGTCCCTCAGTCCTTCAGTATTTCAATCTTCCAAATGTAACAAATTAAATGATTTTTGGTTGATAATGTCTTTTCAGCCAGCGCGCCAACCCGTCCAAACCCGGAAATAGAACGCGTTCAGTAATGTTCGCCTGGTCGAGTTTGTCGCGAATTTCCCATTTTAACCGGGCCGGAATAATTAATCTTCGATAGACTTCAGGATGTTTGACCAACCAATCATCCAAAACAGAAGTTGCATCCGACATAATGGAGAACAGCGCGAATTGGTTAACTATCCGGTCGTCGATGGACGGGGGTTCGAAAAAAATTACATGGCCTTTTCCGATGGTTTCATCAAATTTTTGAACGTTATGAAATTCAGATTCAAGCATTTCAACCGTAAAGGCGTTGCACTTTTCGTTCGAAAGCAAGGTTTCCAAAGGTTTTGGCGCCAGGTCGTTTACTTTCACAAAATCGATTTTCCAGATCACACCATCGATATCGAATTTTTCTGTGTTCGAAGTGGCAAAGTGCATTGCAATAAACGGAGAGTAAGTCCAGTCCATCAAACGGGTTGGCAAACCGTGGTGCTGCGCCAAAACCAGCGACCGTAACTGCGTATTTGTAAGGTTGGGTTCACTGGTACGCGCATATTTTCTGAAGTTGCGCAAAATATGATATTCCAGTTCAGGCCGGTCGCCACAATTCCGGAGGAAACTGTTTTCGAGACGGTAGGTGCAATCCGACAATCCCCGAAAGGCATAATCGCTGCGAAACCTTCCCAAATCAGGCTTCCAGGCATCGCGATAAACTTCATCCACCAAATGCGCCCAGCTTTTTATTATTTCATCGTTTGATGTTATTTTGCAATTCATTTTAAATTTGATTATAAAATTTCCAGAATTTTTACCGTTGCCGTACGATTCGAATTTAGAAAATAAAAAAAGGAAACCAAAATTGATCTCCTTTCACGCTGTTTGTTTGTTCTATGAAATTTGTGTGCGAACTCAGAAGTGGTTTGTGTTCAACTCTTTCTTTTCGGTAATTTGTCTGCTTTTGGTTGAATCGGACGAGCTTTTCTGTTTAACTTCATCATTAAAATAAACAGGTTTTACGGCTTCTTTTATCACCTGTTTTGTGGTGGTAATTTTTTCAATTGTATTATAATTGCTGAATACATCGATTTTATGGCCAATTTTTAATCCGAGGAGGTAAAAGATGGAAGAGAGGAGAAAAATTGTTTTCATTGTTTTTTGTTTTCTATTATTGAACTAATTTAATTTTTCCCGCCAATTTAGGCAATTGGTGGTAAACGGCGAAAAAATATCTGTGAATCGGTGAAACTTATCTGCAAATGCCGGAAATTTCTCTGCAAACAGATATG
>Ga0100400_1003338_pt1 | contig 10867 bp, 9 predicted proteins | sample CryGeymeta201524_FD_80420 | JGI IMG/M metagenome (GOLD analysis project Ga0100400, IMG submission 80420) | Groundwater microbial communities from Crystal Geyser aquifers in Utah, USA - Crystal Geyser metaG 2015-24 | ecosystem: Environmental > Aquatic > Deep subsurface > Groundwater | place: USA... | reverse complement strand
TTGTTATTATTGTTTATTGTTATATGTTTTTGGTTTAGAGTTTTTAGTTTATGGTTTTGAAAACCTAAAACCAGAAACCTAAAACTTCAAACTATCTGTTTATATTTATTTCTATTTATTTCTGAGTTTTTAGTTTCAAGTTTTTGGTTATAGTTCCCCCATTGTTGACAGTTGTTCAAATTCTTTCAAATCTACAATCATGTCCCACGAATAGCGGATAAACATTTTACCTATATCGTATTTTTTAAAAGGAATTGTTTTTTTTCCTAACGCCAATTTTACCATTGCTTCGGGTAAGTTTTGACCAGCTCCAACGGCAAGATAAACCCAAGCAGGAATTCGCGGGTTTATTTCGATTAAATAATATTTATTGTCGAATGTTTTTATTAGTTCTAACTCCATTCCTCCACGCCATTTGGTTTTCTTAATAATTTTGTGGCAAAGTTTAAGCATTTCTTGGTCGTCGAGGGTAATTCCGCCCCAGGCTTTTCCTTTGTCGGTAATATATTGCTTACGCATTGGAACAGCACCAACGGTATTCCCTTTTCCATCACCAAGTGCAATAACGTTTACTTCAGTTCCTCTGATAAATTGCTGAATAATAATTGGTACACCCCATTTTGTTGCTATTTTATTAAAGTAAAGTGCCACTTGTTCGGGGTTAAAAGCAACATAAGCATCATAAAATTTTCCTTTAACTAATAATGGATATGAAAATGCTGGAGTTAAAGTGCTGATTTCTGATATACTGTTTATTGGACGGCTATGTGGAACGTGAACTTTATATTTTTTTCCAAACTCTGGCAAATTTGTTTTATGTCGTTCTTCAAATTGTTTTAAAGTTGGGAGCCAAGTACCAATGCCCATTTTATGCAATTTTTCTTCAAAAGATATAAAAGAATAAAGTTCAGCATCGAAATTTGGAATTAGAACATCAATTTTTTCAATTGAATGAATATAAGCTAATCGTTGAAGTAATTGAACACTGCCAATTGAAGGGTAGGGGACTTGATAAACTTTATCAACAACATCGTGCATATAAATTCCAGGTTCGAGATTTTCATAAGCTAAACCGATAATACGAACATCAAAAATTTTTGATTCCCGCAATGCTCTTATTACAGGTACTCCAGGTCCGGGATTGTCGGTATTGTTTAGTCCCGAAACGGCTACTGTTATTTTACTTTTCTTCATGTTCTTCGAGCATATTATATAAACGGAGCATTGCCATAAAATCAAGGTAACTACGTTCAAATGTTGAGTCATCAACATCGTAATTTTCTAATATAACTTTTTTTATTTCTTTTTCAGTTTTACCTTCTTTAAATAAGGTGAGTATTTCAACTGCTGTTGGGTTAAGCGAAAATGAATCACCTGTAGTTGGGTCGAAAATAAATCCTGTTTCACTTACAGCTATTTTCTTTTTTAACTTCATAATTAATAATTTTGAAATTTATTTTGCAAAGATATTAGTAAAGTAAAAGTAAATGTTATATAATTTGGTGAAAAAGTTATAAAATTTTATTGATTCATTAAAACATTACGTAATTGACTTAATAATAGTAACATACAGAGATGTTCTGTATATTTTTTTAAATAAAACTGCGTTTAATAACAAATTTTGTGTTTTCAATAATTTTTATTCATAGTTTTGTAACCTTTTTAGAACTTTAATATATTATTTATGAGTATAAGTTTAATTGGAAGTGGAATTGGTGAATCGGCAACGTTAAAATTAAACGAAACCTTTTCAATCCTTAAAGCTAAAGGCGAACCTGTAATACATTTAGGAGGCGGTGAACCAAAGAGCATGGCTCCTTTTGATGCAATTACTACAGCAGCAGGTTTGCTTAATTCGGGCGAAATAAGATATGCACCTGTTGATGGAACAATTGAAATGAAACAGGCAATAATTCGTTATACTGCCGATTTTTACAATAAAATTGTTGACCCCGAAAATGTAATTGCTTCAAGTGGTGCAAAGCAAGCTATTATGGTTGCAATGCAGGCAATTTTAAATCCACAGGACGAAGTAATTTTTATGGCTCCGTATTATGTTAGTTATCCCGAAATGGTTAAGCTTTGTGGTGCTATTCCTGTTCCTGTATATGCCGAAAATGGAACATTTTATCCCACAATTAAAGATGTAACTCAAAATATAACATCATACACAAAGTTAATTATAATTAATAGTCCTAACAATCCTACTGGTGTTGTGTATTCGGCAAAATTTATAAAAGAGGTTGTTGAGTTATGCGAAGAAAAGGGAATTTATTTGCTCATGGACGATATTTATCATCGCCTTATTTTTGATAATGTTAAAGTTGCTAATCCCTACGATTATGTTAAAAAAGATTTAGAAAACTCTAAGTTAATTGTTATTAATGGTGTTTCCAAACAATATGCAATGACTGGTTTCAGAATTGGCTGGGCTGTTGCTAACAAAGTGCTGATAAAAGTAATGTCGAATATTCAGGGACACCAAACTTCAGGTCCGTCAATAGTTTTGCAGAAAGCTGCTATTGGTGCAATGAATGGTATTCAGTCGTATGTTGAAAGTTTAAGATTAACTTTAGAAAACAACAGAAATGTATTGGTTCAATATCTTAAAACAATTGATGGAGTAAAAGTTGTTGTACCACAAGGAACTTTTTATTCTTTTGTTGATTTTAGTGCTTATAACAAAAACTCAACCCAATTATCGAAATTATTGTTAGATAAAGTTAGAGTGCTAGCCGTTCCCGGAGTTGAATTTGGTGGCGAAGGATTTTTAAGAATTTCGTTTTGCGGTTCAATAAAAGATATTACTGAAGGCATTGAAAGGATTAAATGGGTTATTGACCCCGATTCTTCAAATGAATTATTTATCGGACAACGTAAATTAGTTAGAGATTGGAAATAAAGTTCAAAAAAGTTCACTTTATAATTTATTATTGAATATTTATTATTGTTTAAAAAAGTTTATGGTCATACTTTGTCATTCAGTTGTCATTCAGTTGTCATTCAATTGTTTCATTGTTCCCTTTTTGTCATTCTGAGTGATTAGCGAAGAATCTTTTATAATTAGAATTTTAATTTGAAAAAATAATGAAATATTTAGAATTTGAAACTCCTGCACAAAAACATGCTGCAGAGTTTAAAAGCGATTATGGTTTAAAAAATCATGGATTAATATATTTAGACAGAGTTTTTTGGAACTTGCCTGAACCTGCTTTAATTGAAGAAGCTGTTTTTCGTAATGAAGGAAAACTTGTTAATGGAGGTTCTTTTCTTGTTCATACAGGTAAATGGACTGCCCGTGCTGCAAACGATAAATATTTTGTCAGGGAAGATTCTACTGAAAATAAAATTGACTGGGGAAAAAACAACCGACCTATTAGTCAAGAGAAGTTTAATGGAATAACTCACCGTTTACAAGCATTTTTACAGGGAGAAGAACTCTTTGTGCAAGATGTTTATGCCGGAGCAGACTCAAACTATAGATTAAAAGTTCGCATAATAACAGATAGAGCTTGGCAAAGTTTATTTGTGCGAAATGTTTTAATAACGATTAGTGATACGCAAACACTTAAAACATTTATCCCCGATTTTACAATTATTGTTTCTCCATCTTTTAAACTCGACCCTCGAATTGATGGCACACGAACCGAAACTGGAATTTTAATTGATTTTAATAAACGATTGGCAATTATCGCTAATACAAAATATGCTGGCGAAATTAAAAAATGTGTTTTTACAATAATGAATTATTTATTGCCTTTGCAAGATGTTATGGCAATGCATTGTTCTGCTAATGTTGGTAAAAGAGGCGATGTTGCTTTGTTTTTTGGATTAAGCGGAACTGGTAAAACGACCTTATCTGCCGACCCTACCCGCCAGCTTATTGGTGACGACGAACATGGCTGGAGCGACAGCAGTGTTTTTAATATCGAAGGCGGTTGTTATGCAAAAGCAATAAGGTTGTCATCTGAACAAGAACCTGAAATTCATGCCTGTACACATAAATTCGGAACAATTTTAGAAAATGTAGTTTTCGATTTGCCTTCCCGTCAAATTGATTTAGATGACGAAGGTATTACCGAAAATACACGCATTTCTTATCCTATTGATTATATTCCAAATGCAGTTAAAGAGCTAATGGTAAATGCACAACCAAGTAATATTATTTTCTTAACATGTGATGCACAGGGTGTTATGCCTCCAATTGCCCGATTAAGCCCAGAGCAGGCAATTTATCATTTTATAAGCGGTTATACTTCAAAAATTGCAGGTACTGAACTTGGTTTGGGAATTGAACCTGAAATTACTTTTTCGGCTTGTTTTGGTGCTCCTTTTATGGTTCATCATCCATATTTTTATGCTAATTTGTTACGAATAAAAATGGAAAAAAACAATGCAAAAGTATGGTTAGTAAATACAGGTTGGGTAGGCGGAAAATTTGGTGTTGGAAAACGTATAAGTATTCGTCACACTAGAAATATGCTAAACGCCGCACTCGAAGGAATGCTTGATAATGTTAAATATAGAAAAGATAAATTATTTGGTTTCGATGTTCCTGTTTCGTGTCCGAATGTGCCCAATGATGTTTTTGAACCATCAAACGCATGGGGAAATAAAGATGAATACTGGAAAAAATTTGATGACCTTGTAGCACGTTATATTGATAACTTTAAATTGTTTAAAGACGATGTTCCGAAAGAGATTTTAAAAGCAGGACCAAAAAGGTTGAAGTAGATTGAGGAAGATTGAGAAAAAAGATTGAAAAATCAGTAATCAGTAGGCAGTAATCAGTAAAAAGATTAAAGTAGATTGAGGAAGATTGTGTGAGGTGTCTGTCGAAGCAATCGCCTCTCTCTGCACGTCATTGCGAGGCACGAAGCAATTTTATTAATAGCATATACCATTTATTCAAATAGAGTATTTGGAGTTGGGCAAGATTGCTTCTTTCGTTTAATATTGTAAAATATTTTTGTGTAAGTAAAGTTCAAACGATATTACGAAAAAACGTTGGAGATATTCCGCTCGCTATCGGAACCAACATTGGCGAAAAAAGGTTCGATAATTTATTATATAATTTGGATGCCTTCTTGTTTTACTATTTGTAAAAGTGGTGAAACGTCATCGTTCAGGAATTGTTTTAAACCAATAGTATAAGGTTCAATTTTTATATTTATTTTTTCTGTAAGCCGCCATGCTCTTGCTTTCAGCATATCATTACTTTTATCGAAAACTTCAGAAACTATCATTATATCAATATCGCTATCAGTTGTTGCTTCGTTTTTAGAATAACTGCCATATAAAAAAGCTTTCTTAACCGGAATACCAGAAAGATTTAACAAAGTGCAATATTTTTTTAATATATCTATAACTTCGCTTTGAGCCATTGGAATAAAGTTCTTGTTTTTTTGAAATATTCTTCAGCTTTTTTTAATGAAGGAGGTTAGGATAATATTCAGGATAGCGTCCTTCGAGTTGGTATGCCATTAATATAGCACAAAAATCTTTATCATCTTCTGATAGTTCTAAATCTCTTAATTTAAGAAGATTAGCAAGATTATGAGATTTTGGAGGAATGTTTTTAATGCAACGGGTTACATGAGCTTTTATTGCTTTTTCAATAGTTAAATGACAAAAGAATAACCCTTGTAAAATTCGTTTACCTGATAATAGATATTCTGAAGTTCCAAAATCATCTTCAGCAGTATTAATCCAGTAATCAATTTGTTTTTTTAAGTCCATTGTATTGGATTAAGTTAAAATTTTAAACAACAAAGTTAGTTAAAAATTGTAAAAAATCAAATATTAATTTAGTGATTATAGTTTACAGATTTTTAAACTTAGTTTTATTCAAAATATTTATCCAATTAAAACAATTTGCAAATATATGTTATAGCAATAGTTCGGTAATTGTCTTATATTTACTTTTTGTTTCCGCTAAGAATACTTCCAATCAATAAATCACTTAAAAATGCTAATCCTCCCCAAAAGATTAGATTGTCAGAATTATTATTTTTCCCCCTTTTAACAGGGAAGTCAACAGGTTTAACTATATTCATTAAGATTATTTTATTGAGTACCCGAATAGTCTTTATAATATTTGTATTATCAAATCTCAGTAATAATATTTTATCTTTAATCTTATCATTAATTTTAAGATACATCCCCTTTTTTATAAGTAAAATACAGGGTATATCATTTTTAAGAGCAAAATCACATTGTTCTATAATAAACTCTTTATATTTTTTATCACTTAATATAGCAATAACACATTCTGATTTTTTTATTGTATGCTGTACATTAGCAGATAAAATTTTATCTTCATTATATTTCAAATTAATATTATTAGTGCTATTTATTTTTGAAATATAGTTCCTTATATTATTACTTTCGACACTACCATCTGTAGCAATAAAATAATTAAAAGCTTTAAGATTTGACAGGAATGATTTTTTATATTCAAAATGTTTAATTATTGTATTTTTTACTAATTCGAGAAAGTTTGAAGAAACTTCAATTATTTTGATGTTCTTTTTAAAGTATTCAACACCATATAGGTCTATAATGTACAACAAACAACCATTAATAAAAGAAGGAGCAATTGAGCTTATTCCATAAAATGAAATAAAAAGAGGTTGCTCAATATTTTCTAATATTAATTTATCAATATACTTTCCAACTTTTAAACCTGAAACACCAGAATAATAATCTATTGTTATTTCACTAATCTTTATTGTCATAATTAAAATTTATTTCGTTTGAATAATCAATTTCTTGTTTATTTTCTAAATTATTTAAATCAATTTTAATGTAAATTAAAGTTCCTTTGAAGTTATGTGATCTTTCAGACAAAATTCTTTGGCTATTAATACATGAATAAATTCCTTTATTTGAGATAATTTTTAATTCTCCATGATTAGCCGAAATACAGGATTTTATTGTATCTAATCCTCTGCCATAGTTTTGCATTAAACTTTTAGTTGTAATACTATATTGAAGTGCATATTCGATACACTCAGCATCGTTTTTAAATTTTTTATCTTTAAAATAATTTTTAATTTTTTTAGGAATACCTACACCTGTATCAAGAAAAATAATTTCCATTTTGTTTTCATCTGAACATTCTGAAAAAAAATATAAAGCATTTTTTGTTCCAGAATGATGACAAATATTTAAATATAATTCGGGAAATATTATGCTAATAATAAAATCATAGTCTAAGTTTTTATCAATAATTGTATATAAATAATTGTTTAAAATAAATTTATCATCTAATAACTTATTTTCTGATTTTATTAAACCTTTTAATCCTTTTTCAAAATAAGTTGCATCTTTTAAAAAATATAATTTTTTTATTAGTTTTTGTATCATATTATTTTTGTTCTCCTCTAAAAAGTTGCATTAATTGCTTGAATTTAGGTTTAATTCCTAAACAACGATTTTTGTTTTATTTTAACAATCTTCCCATATTTTGCTAATTGTTTTTGGTCGATGCGTTTAGCATTGCCAACAATACCAATAACCATTGGTTTCGATTTTAAATTTTCGTCGGAGAATTTTTTAATGTCGTCAAAAGTAAGTTCGTAGTAAACAGGAATTTTTGATTCAGAAGGGTCTTCTTTATAACCTAATAACTTCCATTTTGCAATAGATTGACTTAAATCTCTAAAATCGGGGTGCTCGGCTATTGATGACTGTACTAAATATTCTTTAAAAGTAGCCATTCTTTCAGGTTTTAAAGGCATTTTTCTAATTAGCGAATCAAAAATACTAACTGCTTCTATTGTTTTATCGCTTTGTGTTCCTATGTATCCATAAAATACGGCATCTTTACCTGATTGTTGAGGTATGGCATAACGTGCTCCCGCAGAATAAGCCAACGACCTGAATTCTCTTACTTCCTGAAGCACAAGTCCCGAGAAACTACCACCAAAGTACATATTAAAAGCGTCAATATATGGCTCATCATCGTTGTAAAATGGCTTTTCGTTTATTAAAAAATAAATTTTGCTTTGCAATGCTTTTGATTTATCAACTAAAAAAACTGTATTTTCGTTGTACTTTGTTATTTCGACATTTGATGGTGCAAGGGTGGGAGTAGGGCGGTCGGTAAAACCGTAATCATTTTTGAGTTCAGAAATTACTTCGTTAAATGGCAAATTGCCAACATAATGCACTTCGGCTTCAAAGTTTGTTGCGAGTTTAAAAACAGAAAGCAAAGAATCGGTACCAACATTTTTTAATTCTTTTAAAGTTGGACGAGCAATTAAACTTGATTTGTTCCTGTATTTCAGCCATTGAAAAAGAGCATCGGCAACATTATCGGGTTCGTCGCTTTCAATTTTACGGTTCGATTTTTCACCATCAATAATTATATCAAGTTTATTTGGTTCACATACAGGGTTATGTGTTAACTTTCCTAACAATATTAATGCAGGTTTTAATTGCGATTCTTTACCTTCGAGTTCAATAATTGTATAGTCCTTATTACTTGATACATAATATGTGCAACCAATTTTACTAAACTCATTTTTTAATTCAGATACTTTATAATCTTTTGTTCCACATAAATCAATTAATTGAACAGCATTATTTAAAAGTTGATGGTAAGTTTCGCCCATTCCATATTTTATAGTAAGTGAAAAAATATCGTTATATGGATTTTTTGTTTGATATATAGTTGTTCCTTTTTTAATTCGGTTGTATTCAACATCGGCTCTAAAATCAACAAATTTTTCTTTAATTGGATTTGATGGAATTGAATCAAGATGTTTCCCAAATTCAGATTTAGCATCGGTATTTGAAATAACAGGTTTGAAACCTGGCTTATCAATTTTTTCTTTTTTAGGAAATCCCATACGCGAGTAAAATGCTAAATAGTTTTTTCCATAATACTTATTTGCTATATTAATAACATCCTGCTTAGTAATAGCATTAATTTTATCTGGAATTGTGAAAGCATCTTCGAAATCCTGATTTCTGCCAAACAATTCAGCAAAAAACATTGAACGATTTTCTACATTTTCCATCTCGTGCATAAAATCACGGTATAGTTCTGCTTTAATAGCTTCAACGAGCCAATCGTCGAAATTACCTTTTCGTAAATCGTCAAGTTTCTGCATTACAAGTGCTTCGGCATCTTCTAATTTTTGTCCCAGAATTTTCGGAACAATAAACAAAATAGTTTGTCCATAATCGTTATAATCCATCGAAAATGCTTGAGCGGCAAGCAATTCATGGTTGATTGTTAATTTATCCAATAATCCGGTTTGATTTTGGTTTGATAAAATTCCATTACAAACTTCTATTGCAACTTCATCTTTGTCGCCGGCTGGCACAGTTCTATAACCTAACATGCCAAGTTTTATTGGCGACAAATTCATTTCAACAAACTCACGACCATTAAATGGTTCTTCTTTCCATGTTTTTGGTTCGGGTAAAGCGGCTTTTTTCCACTTTCCAAATTTTTCTTTTATTAATTCAAGAGTTTCTTTAGTGTTAAAATCGCCCGAGAGTACAAGTGCCATATTGTTTGCTACATAATAAGTCTGAAAAAAATTGAACATTTTGTTAAGTGAAGGGTTCTTTAAATGTTCAATTGTTCCAATTAAAGGTTGTTGACCATAAGGATGATTTTTAAAAAACTTTTTACTGAATTCTTCAAAAAGTTTTGCTTGAAACATATCGGAATACAAGTTTTTTTCTTCGTAAACAACTTCTAATTCCGATTGAAATCCTCTAAAAACTGGATTAATAAAGCGTTCACTATAAATTTCTAACCACTTATTCATTTGGTTTGGTGGAAAAGCATTGTGAAAAACTGTGCGGTCGTTACTTGTATTTGCATTCAAATGAATTCCCCCAATGCTCTTTATTATTTTATCCAACTCGTTTGGAATAGCGTATTTGTTGGCTTCTAACGATTCGCTATTTATATTTTGTTGAATTTCTTTTCGTTTTTCAATATCTGTGGTTTTTCCTAATTCTTCATAAAGTGCAAATATTTTATCTATATGTGGTTTTTCCGAAGCCCAATTTGTTGTTCCTAATTGTTCGGTACCTTTAAATAGCATGTGTTCCTGATAATGAGCCATTCCTGTAGCATCGGCAGGGTCGTTTTTTGAACCTGCTTTTGTAACAACTATACCATAAACAATTGGACGTGTGTGGTCTTCGTTTAAAATTACGGTTAATCCGTTTTCTAAAACATATTTTTCGACTAAAGGTTTTTTCCACTCAACGCTTTGACTTATTCCATTGAAAACGAGAAACAGAAATAATGATGTTATAAATAATCTGATTTTCATATAATAAAATTTTTTATAAAACGTTCAACAAATTAAATTCAAACTTACAAAAAAAATAATAATTCACATTATAGTAAATGAGTAAAATAATATAACAGTTTGTTAATCTTCGACTTATTTTTTTAATATATTTTTTAAATAATTCCTGATATTTATAGTATTTGTCCATAATGTTCGAGTTATTCATAAAATAAAAAAAATGTGAGTAAAAAGCCCTTACAAGAGGAGGTCTTGGAATAGATTTTTCTATAAGCCAAGAAGTTCCAGTGAAATAAAAGAGATTTCACGGGATAAATTAACAGAGGTCATAGTAGGTATTTATGATATTAACAAATAGGATATGACTGCGGAATTTTTAATTCTACATTTTGCGGTTGAAAATTCTATATTCTACATTTTTAAAAACAAAGAACAAATAATTCACCCCGTTAGATAGTGTCTGTCTATAATGTCCGATTTTTTCGTTATGCCCCAGTACGCTTCGCTACGGGGTAAACTCGTTTTGAAAACAGTCATTTACTATAGTAAACTCCTTGGTTTTCAAAACTTCGCATGCCTCAAAC
>Ga0100400_1003321_pt1 | contig 10895 bp, 9 predicted proteins | sample CryGeymeta201524_FD_80420 | JGI IMG/M metagenome (GOLD analysis project Ga0100400, IMG submission 80420) | Groundwater microbial communities from Crystal Geyser aquifers in Utah, USA - Crystal Geyser metaG 2015-24 | ecosystem: Environmental > Aquatic > Deep subsurface > Groundwater | place: USA... | reverse complement strand
TCGCATTTACGGAGATTTTCAACGATTAAATCAGCCGGGTTGTTAACATCAATTATAAGTTTGATCTGATGTCCGCGGGAAACTGCAATTTTTTCAATTTCCTTTCCCATTTTTCCGTAACCGATAAGCGCTATATTCATAAAAAATACCTCCTGCTAAAATTAAACGCACAAAGATAAAATATTAACAAAGAAAGCCGCGCCCTTCAAAAACTAAAAATTATTTCGACATACGGGGAAAGTTGGAGGTTGAACGGGACTTTGACCCGCTATGGGGTTTCTCCGATTAAAGTTTTCTTCGTTTCCAAACAGATTAAAGTTCATTGACTTGGAAAGTCCATGAAGGTTATGTGAAATGCAGACTTGTCAGCGTGCGAAGCTCCTGACAACGTCACAAACGATATGAATTACAAAATTTTCTAACTAAACGACATTGAATAAGGAATAACAAATAAAAAAGTGTTTAAAATGGCGAATCGTGGATAAAACCTTTCTGATTTCTTATTCCCAGTTTCCGTTATTTGTAACCTGAATTGCAGTTATTGCTATTATTCCGGGGAAAACAACAAAATTGGGTCATTAGTAAATCCCCCAATGGAGTTTAAACTACCCGAAAAGTGCAGTGTTCAGCATATTGAAGCCACAATTGAGGTTTATGAAAAAGAAAATTTTTTGGTTGGAGCCTTTTGTTGAACAGGAAGGCAGCGGTTGAAGGATATGGCTGAAAAAAAAGAAAGGATGAGTCAACACTCATCCTTTTCACTAACTAAACCAATAAAACTAATCAAACCTAAACTTATGAACTAAAACTTTGATTCAAAAATAGGGCTTATCTTTCAAACCGACGTTAACTCAATGTTAAAAAATGTGTTTTATAGCATATATTAATCTAATGTTAATTCGGGAAAAATTTTAAGGGCATTGATTTGAAATAAAAAAACCTCCCGGATTTCTCCGAAAGGCTTCCAAAAAAAATTATGATGAAAAAATTAGGTTGCTTTCTTATCGTCGCCGGCAATTGAGTCGCGCATAGCAGTATCAGCCCCAATATTTTTATATTTCATATAATCCATTATTCCAAGGTTTCCACTTCTGAAAGCTTCTGCAATGGCCATTGGAATTTTTGCTTCGGCCTCAATTACTTTTGCCTTCATTTCCTGTGCTTTTGCAATCATCTCCTGCTCAAGGGCAACAGCCATTGAGCGACGTTCCTCAGCTTTTGCCTGTGCAATATTTTTATCGGCTTCAGCCTGATCCATTTGTAATGCGGCGCCGATGTTTTTTCCGATATCGATATCTGCAATATCAATCGAAAGAATTTCGAACGCGGTGCCGGCATCCAAACCTTTTTCCAATACCACCCGTGAAATAAAATCGGGATTTTCGAGTACCGATTTGTGAGAGTGTGATGAACCGATAGACGAAACAATTCCTTCTCCAACACGCGCTAAAACAGTTTCTTCACCGGCGCCACCCACCAATTGTTTAATGTTGGCGCGAACGGTTACCCTTGCTTTGGCAATTAACTGAATCCCGTCTTTTGAAACCGCAGTTACCGGGGGGGTATTAATTACCTTTGGGTTAACCGACATTTGAACAGCCTCGAAAACATCGCGTCCTGCAAGGTCGATGGCTGTTGCCATGTTAAATCCAAGATCGATGTTTGCTTTTGAAGCAGAAACCAGCGCATGTACCACCCTGGCAACATGGCCACCAGCAAGATAATGTGCTTCCAGTGCATCACGATTTAAGGGTACACCTGCTTTTGTGCCTTCTATTAAAGCGCGTACAATTACTCCCGGCGGCACTTTCCGGAAACGCATTAAAAACAGTTGTAACAACGAAATTTTTACACCCGATACCAATGCCGAAAACCAAAGCCCTATTGGTATAAAGTAAAGCATTATAAATAATAATACTATTACTGCAATCACTACTCCTAACAAACCGATTGATTCAATCATTTTATTCTTTTTTTATTGGTTCAACAATTACTTTATTCTGATGTATTTTTAGAATTCTGATGTCTGTCTGATGGTCGATAAAACTGCCATTAGACTGTGCTTCAACCACTTCTCCATTAACTTTTATTTTTCCCATCGGCGCTAATCTGCCGATTGTTTTTCCAATATCGCCAACTTTCAAATTGTCAGGATTGAAATTTTCTATTACCCCGTCAATTTCCGAATCAAGAATCATATTTTTACCTGCCCTCGATTTAAAAAAGTAGTAAAAAAAAATGGGCGAAATAATTAGAACGACTGCCAAGGTAATAAATCCGGCAACATTTCCCAAATCAACAAAAGCAATATAAACACTGGCAGCAAGCAGTAAAAATCCCCCGATTCCGGCGATGGTAACCCCCGGTATCACTGCAAATTCAATTAAAAGTAAAACTATTCCGAGGAAAATGAGCAAAACAATGGCGAGCATGTCCATATCAATCAATTGTGGCGTTTAAATTTCTTTCGGTCAAAGCGTCTTTTAAAGGTTTCAGAGTTTTTAGCCCCCCTTTTTTGATGTCGCACTTTCCTTTGTAGTGGGTAATTAATGTGCATTGCGATGCCTGTTCGAAAGTATGTTCGCAAATTTCAACCAGTGCATGAGTAACATACTCGAACGAGTGGAAATCGTCGTTGTGTAAAATCAGAAAATTGTCTTTTACCGAATCGTTGCCCGAATTTTCTGATTGTTTTCTTTTGGTTTCTTTTGATGTCATTTCTCTTTTTCTATTTCTTTAGCTTGCTCCAAAGTTATTCTTTTTCCGTTTAAATAAGCTGCAATAATCGCATCTTTTATTCCTTCCTGTTGAACCTGTTTTTGCATTATCACTGCATCTTCGTAACTAATTAAATTACCCGTGGTGTAAACAACCACTCCTTTTTCATCGGTGTAGTTTTCTACCTTTCTAATTACTGATATTTTGCTGAATACAGATTTCATGTTGTTTGGAATGCCGCGGCTGTATGCGCCAATTTGTATTTTGTAGGTTATTCCCGATGATTTTGGTTTTGAGGCAGGCCTCACCATTGGTTTTTCATCCTGAATAACCGGGGGAATTAACCATTCGGAAGATTCATTAACCGTTGTTACCTGGGCAGCATTACTATCCCTGATTTCCATTTCAGCAGCATTCAATTTTCTGATAAAACTTTCGGTTTCCTGTGGGGTCGCATTTTGCCAGTATCCGCTTTCCACCGTTTTTGCCTTTAAAAACAACTGTTTTACAACGTTTCTTAATTCATAGGTTTGGCTTTCCAATTCCAGAATTTGTTTTCCGATTGAATCTTTTTCCGACCACGATTTTGACGTTTTGTATTTTTCCCGCAATTTTTCAGTCAGTATCACAGTTTCATCCAATTTTTTTTGTTTTGAATTTGCCTCTTTAAAATAAATTTCACCTTCAGCAGTCTTAAAATTAGAAACAAATAAGTAAGCTATTTGGCTGTTGATATTAAAATTTATAGCTTCATCTGCTTCAATTTCTGAAGTATTTTTTTCAACTGTTTCCGAAATTGTTGTGTCAACCAATACTGATTCGGCAACCGGAACGTTTTCTTCAAATTCAGTAATATTTTCAGCAGGTTTAAATGGATTACTTTTATTGGAACACTGCTCCATTTTCAAACTTAAATTTACTTTTTCCTGGTCGTTGACACTGGCTACAGCTTTATACAGTTTATAATGCCCGAGCGCTCTTTCCCATTGATTATTAGCGTGATATTGAATCGCGAAATAATAATCAATATCGAGCGGGGTTACTTCTTTGCTGGCTTTTAAGAGGTACGATAAATCCTGGTCGGAGTAATGCCCGTTCTCGGTACGACAAGCGCCATAAAAGTAATTGACCATAAAATCATCGGGCCGCTCATCCAGTATTTTCCTGAAAAGTGGTTCTGCTCCTGCAAAATTCCCATTGTCAAATAATATAATGGCTTTTGTCAGCGGATTCTCCTGAAATGGAGTAGCATTTGTCCATTTCGGCACAAACAAAACCAGAATTATTATGGTTAAAAAAGTTATTATTGATTTATGGTGCATAACTGTGCTCAAACATTGTTTAGGGTAAAAATACAAAAAAAATGATGGCTCAGTTCTATTTCAAGGCATTTCGTTCATAAATTATGAATTGAAGGGAAGCTGAAATTTATCATTAATAAGCTATATTTGTAAAACTTTAAAAATCTAATTTACAATGTCAAAATTAACAGCAGGCAATAAAGCTCCCATGTTTGAAGGAGTTAATCAGAATGGAAAAAAAATCAGTTTAAATGATTTTGAAGGGAAAAAGTTGATACTTTATTTTTATCCGAAAGATAACACGCCGGGTTGCACAGCAGAGGCTTGCAACCTGAACGATAATTACGAAATGTGGATAAACAAAGGCTATGAAGTTGTTGGAGTAAGTCCCGACGATGAAAAATCGCATTTAAAATTCATCGATAAGTTTGGGTTAAAATTCAACCTGATTGCCGATACCGAAAACAAAATTCTGGAAGCATATAATGCCTGGGGTGAAAAAAGCATGTATGGCAAAAAGTACATGGGCGTACTCCGCACTACTTATGTAATAGATGAAAATGGCATTATTGAATCGGTATTTGATAAGGTGGACACAAAAAATCATACAAAACAAATCATAGGGGCATTAAATATTTAACCTGTACAAAACATGACAAAAGAAGAAAAACTGGCAATGAACAAGGAAAAGCTGAAAGCGCTTCAGCTTACCATGGATAAAATTGAAAAAAGTTACGGAAAAGGTTCGATAATGCGACTTGGCGACCGGGTCGTTGACGAAGTTGCCGCTATTTCGTCGGGCTCAATTGCTTTGGATGTGGCACTTGGAATTGGTGGTTACCCCAAAGGACGAGTAATAGAAATATACGGGCCTGAATCATCGGGTAAAACAACACTTGCCATTCATGCCATTGCAGAAGCACAAAAAGCCGGCGGAATTGCTGCAATTGTTGATGCGGAACATGCTTTCGACCCGTATTACGCAAAAAATCTTGGTGTAAACATCGACGAACTACTAATTTCACAACCCGATAACGGCGAACAGGCACTGGAAATAGTGGATAGCCTGGTTCGTTCGGGAGCCATTGATATTATTGTAATCGACTCGGTGGCTGCTTTAACACCAAAAGCCGAACTCGAAGGCGAAATGGGCGATTCGAAAATGGGTTTACAGGCCCGTTTAATGTCTCAGGCCTTGCGTAAACTCACGGCAAACATCAGCAAAACAAAAACCTGTTGCATCTTTATCAACCAGTTGCGCGAAAAAATAGGGGTGATGTTTGGAAATCCTGAAACTACAACCGGTGGAAATGCTCTGAAGTTTTATGCATCTGTTCGTTTGGATATCAGGCGTATTGGTCAGATAAAAGATGGAGAAGAAGTACAGGGAAACAATGTTCGGGTGAAAGTGGTGAAAAATAAGGTGGCGCCGCCATTCCGCAAAGCTGAATTTGATATTATGTATGGTGAAGGAATTTCAAAATCGGGTGAAATCGTTGATTTAGGGGTTCAGTACAATATCATCAAAAAGAGCGGTTCGTGGTTTAGTTACGGCGAAACAAAACTGGGACAAGGCCGCGATACAGTTCGGAAACTAATAATTGATAATCCGGAATTGGCGCAGGAACTGGAAACAAAGATTGTGGAAGCAATAACAACAAAAGCTACATTAGTATAATATTATTTAAAACAGACAGTAATACTGGGTGAACCGCTTCTGTCGGTTCATCCAGTTTTTTTCAATCACATACACAAGTCGAAATGAAGGTCTTGAAATTTGGCGGAACTTCGGTTGGCTCAGCCGAAAATATCAGAAAAGTTAAAGCAATTGTAAAAAGTGAGACTGATGACGTGATTGTTGTTGTTTCGGCGCTGGGTGGAATAACCGATAAAATTCTGATTGCAGCCCGCAATGCTGCGGTTGGCGCAGGCGACTTTCATCAGGATTTAATGGAAATTAAAAACCGGCACGAGCACGTGATCCATTCACTGTTTAATGGTTCGGGCGCCATTGAATATATTGTCACTGAACTTCTTGATGAACTGGAACAGATATTAACCGGAATTACGCTGGTGGGCGAGCTTACTGCCAAAACGCTTGACCGAATTGCCGGAATTGGTGAACGGATTTCCTCGCACATTGTAGCGCAGTTTATTGGCGCTGAACGGTTTGATTCTTCAGAATTTATTAGGACCGACAGTAATTTTGGAAAAGCAGCAGTCGATTTTAATCTGACCAATAAAAATATTCAGGACATTTTCTCCGGTTTTAAGGGAGTTGTGGTAGTGCCGGGATTTATCTCGAAAAATGCCAAAGGCGAATTTACCACACTCGGAAGGGGCGGTTCCGATTTTACCGCCGCAATTATTGCGGCTGCGCTCGACGTTGAAATCCTTGAAATCTGGACCGATGTAAACGGTTTTATGACCGCCGACCCGAGAGTTATCAGCAAAGCATACACAATTCCGGAATTAACTTATTCCGAGGCGATGGAATTGTCGCATTTCGGGGCAAAGGTTATTTATCCGCCAACAATTCTTCCAGTTTATCAGAAACGGATTCCAATTCTGATAAAAAACACTTTCGAACCCCAACATCAGGGTACACGAATTACCCACATTGCAGTTAATGGCGCCGACCATATTATCAAAGGAATTTCATCCATCTCCGGAATAGCGCTGGTTACTTTGCAGGGAATCGGCATGGTTGGCGTTACCGGAATTGCCATGAGGCTGTTCACAGCACTGGCTCGCGAAAACGTGAATGTAATCCTGATTTCGCAGGCATCCTCAGAAAATTCTATCAGTATTGCCATCGAAGAACAGGCGGTTGAAATTGCGCGGTTGGCCATTCAAACTGATTTTGAAAAGGAAATAGCGAAGGGGCAAATCAACAAAATTGCCATCGAAACCGACCTTTCGATTGTGGCCATCGTTGGCGAAAACATGAAACAATCGACCGGTATTGCCGGAAAACTGTTTTCAACCATGGGTAAAAGCGGGGTGAATATTATCGCAATCGCCCAGGGAGCTTCAGAGCTAAATATTTCGTGGGTTGTTCGGAATGATGTTTTGCGTAAAACTTTAAACGTTGTTCACGAATCGTTTTTCCTGTCTCAAAATGTTGAACTGAATGTTTTTTTAATGGGAATCGGAACTGTTGGCGGAAACCTGCTCCAGCAGTTGCAAAAGCAGCAGGATGAATTATTACGCGAAAAACGTCTGAAAATTAAATTGACCGGAGTTGCAAACACAAGAAAAATGGTGATTAACCGCGATGGAATAGATATTGCCAATTATCGCGAAATACTTGAAAAATCGGATAAAGTATCATCCTTGCAGGGGTTTGCAAACGAAATTAAGTCGATGAATATTTATAATTCGGTATTTGTGGATTGTACGGCTTCTGATGTGGTGACTTCAATCTACAAAGAAATACTCCATTCAAATATTTCAATTGTAACTGCCAACAAGGCAGCAGCTTCCTCTGAATATGAAAATTATGCCGAAATTAAAAAAACTGCCAAACAGAAAGGGGTTAAATTTTTGTTCGAAACGAATGTTGGTGCGGGTTTGCCAATTATAAACACGCTAAACGATTTAGTTAACTCGGGCGATAAAATCCTGAAAATTGAGGCTGTTCTTTCCGGTACTTTGAATTTTATTTTCAATACCATTTCAGCCGAAATACCCTTGAGCACGACCATTAAAATGGCGAAAGAACAAGGTTATTCAGAGCCTGACCCCCGAATCGATTTAAGCGGTGTAGATGTTGCCCGGAAGATTCTGATCCTGGCCCGCGAATCGGGTTATCGAATCGAAATGGATGAAGTTCATATTCAGCGTTTTATTCCCGATTCATTTTTTGCAGGCTCGCTGGATGATTTTTGGACAAACATTTCGAAGTTGGATAACGAGTTTGAACAAAAACGAATAAAACTGGAGGCAGAAAACAAAAAATGGCGGTTTGTGGCGCGGTTCGAAAACGGAATTGCGGAAGTAGGTTTGCAGGAAGTGGATTCTAAACACCCATTTTACGATTTGGAAGGAAGCAACAATCTGGTGATGTTCACAACAGAAAGATATCGCCAGTTCCCGATGCTTATCAAAGGTTACGGGGCTGGTGCATCTGTGACAGCAGCAGGTGTTTTTGCCGATTTAATCAGAGTATCAAATATTTAATACAGAAATAAAATGAAGTATATTATCATTCTTGGCGATGGAATGTCAGACGAGCCTCTTGAAAATTATGGCGGAAAAACCCCGTTGCAAATGGCACACAAGCCGCACATCGACTGGCTGGCGAAACAGGGCAAATCGGGTTTGTTCTCAACAGTTCCCAAAACCATGCACCCCGGCAGCGAAATTGCCAACATGGCCGTTTTGGGTTACGATGTCGAAAAAGTGTTCGAGGGCAGGGGAGTGCTTGAGGCTGCAAGTATAGGAGTTGCCCTGCATCCCGGCGATTTGGCGTTGCGGTGCAATCTGCTTACCATCGAAAATGAAAAAATAAAAAACCATTCGGCCAGTCATATCTCAACGCCTGAAGCTGCTGAACTGATTCATTTTTTAAACGAAAAACTGGGAAATGAAATCGTGCGGTTTTATCCCGGGGTTTCATATCGCCATTTGCTGGTTGTTAAAAACGGGATTAAAAATCTGAAATGCACACCGCCGCACGATGTTCCGGGAACTCTGTTTAAAGATGTTCTGGTTCAGGCTAAAACTGCTGAAGCGCTTGAAACTGCAGAATTATTAAATCAATTGATTCTGGAATCTCATCAACTGCTCGAAAATCATCCGGTAAACATTAGCCGAAAATTGAAAGGCAAAGATCCGGCAAACAGCATCTGGCCGTGGTCGCCGGGATACAAGCCAGCCATGCCAACTTTAAAGGAAATGTATGGCATTGAAAAATCGGCAGTGATTTCAGCGGTAGATTTAATTCAGGGAATTGGAGTTTATGCCGGTATGGAAGTGATAAAAGTAGAAGGTGCCACAGGACTGTACGATACCAATTACGAAGGAAAAGCAAAAGCTGTAGTTGATGCGTTAAAAACCAACGATTTGGTTTATCTGCACATCGAAGCCAGTGATGAAGCCGGGCATGAAGGCGATGTAGAACTAAAAACAAAAACAATTGAATATCTGGACGAGCGGGTGGTGAAGTATATTTTGGAAGAAGCTTCGAAAATGAACGAAAAAGTGGCCATTGCCATTTTACCCGATCATCCAACGCCGTGCGCATTAAAAACCCACACTCACGAGCCTGTTCCATTTATGATATATTATCCGGGAATCGAACCGGATGAAGTTGAATTTTATGATGAATTCAGCGCTGCGAAAGGCGGTTTTGGGGTAATTCAGGGCAATCAGTTTATCCAGTTGTTCTTATCCGCGCGTTAGTTGTGTTTTTAACTTTCCTTAAAATTGTTCACCGAAAATAGGGGTTATATTGCTATTCATCAATTTTTTATGATATTTGTCATCAATTTAATAGATGAGATATTACAGTACAAATAAAAATACACCCGAAGTATCACTGAAAGAAGCCGTGATAAAAGGGTTGGCTGCAGACAACGGATTATTTATGCCCGAACGAATAAATAAATTCGATCCGATTTTTTTTGAAAACATTCATAACTTATCATTTCAGGAAATTGCTTTTGAAGTGGCAAAAAAGTTTTTCGGAGAGGACATTGAAGAAAGTTATCTGAAAGAAATTGTTTTTGATACGCTTGAATTTGATTGCCCTGTTGTTAAAGTAACCGAATCTGTTTATTCTCTCGAACTATTTCATGGGCCAACCCTGGCCTTTAAAGATGTGGGAGCCCGTTTTATGGCGCGGTTACTCAACTATTTTTTAAGCGACCGCGAAAAACAGGTCAATGTGCTGGTGGCAACTTCGGGAGACACAGGCAGCGCGGTTGCCAACGGTTTTTTGGGGGTTGAAGGTATTCATGTATTTGTTTTATATCCCAAAGGAAAAGTAAGTAAAATACAGGAATCGCAGTTTACAACATTGGGAAAAAATATAACTGCCATTGAAATTGATGGTACTTTCGATGATTGCCAGCGGTTGGTTAAAACTGCTTTTTTAAATGATGAATTGAATAAAAAGCTGGTCCTGACATCGGCCAATTCAATTAATGTTGCCCGTTTTTTACCGCAGACTTTCTATTATTTCAATGCCTATGCAAGGTTAAAGGAACAAGGCGTTTTGGAAAACAAGGATCTTGTTTTTTCGGTGCCAAGTGGAAATTTGGGAAATATTACAGCCGGACTTTTTGCCCGCGAAATAGGTTTGCCGGTAGCACAATTTATTGCATCGAACAACGCTAATAACGTGGTTTTTGAATACCTCGAAACCGGAAATTATAAATCCCGGCCATCGGTTGAAACCATTGCAAATGCTATGGATGTTGGGGCGCCCAGTAACTTTGTGCGTATTCTCGATTTATACAATCATTCACATAAAACCATTTCGGGAATCATTAAAGGTAGCTGGTACCCTGACGAAAAAATCAGGGAAATTCTAAAAACGGTTTTCACCGAAAACAACTATTTATGCGACCCTCATGGCGCTTGTGGATTTGAGGCGCTAAAAGAAAATTTGCGTGAAAACCAGGTCGGGGTATTTTTGGAAACCGCACATCCTGCCAAGTTTACAGAAACAGTAGAAAGTATTATTGGAAAGGGAAATGTGCCTATGCCCGAAAAACTGGCTGCATTTATGAAAGGCGAAAAGAAAAGCACACCCTTGAATAGTGAGTACGCCAATTTTAAAAATTATTTAATGCAGAAAGTAGTTTGAAAAAATGTAAGATTTAAAATGACAGAGAGGTGTAATATTCGTATAAGAAAGAATTAATTTGA
>Ga0100400_1003310_pt1 | contig 10908 bp, 9 predicted proteins | sample CryGeymeta201524_FD_80420 | JGI IMG/M metagenome (GOLD analysis project Ga0100400, IMG submission 80420) | Groundwater microbial communities from Crystal Geyser aquifers in Utah, USA - Crystal Geyser metaG 2015-24 | ecosystem: Environmental > Aquatic > Deep subsurface > Groundwater | place: USA... | reverse complement strand
GTTATTTGTACCAGATTTTTCATTTTTTCCTTGTGGTTTATCGGGCTGATGTTGGAAACTATAATCTTCTTACAATCGTTTTTAATTGGTTCAACCGGAATATTATCGAGTAATCCGCCATCAACAAACGAATTATCGCCAAGTATTACAGGTGCAAAAAGAATGGGAATGGAAGATGAGGCCAGGACAGTAATACCAATCGGACCGGAATTGCGGTATTCAACCAAACCTGTGTTTAAATTCGAAACAGCAACATAAAACGGGATATTTAAATCTTCAATATTTTCAAAGTGTATCTTTTTTTGAATAATCTCTTTTAAACCATCTAATTTCATTAAACCATCGCGCGGAATCTGGAGTTTTGTAAAATTGAAAAACGACCCTTTTTTGAATGTTTCCAGTATCTCGTGCGGACTTTTTCCTGCGGCAATAAAAGCGCCTGCAATCGCTCCGGCGCTGGTTCCCGAAATCACATCGGGTTTAATCCCTTGTTCGAAAAGCGCTGCAATTACACCCAAATGAGCAAAACCCCGGGTTCCTCCGCCACTTAAAACTAAACCTGTTTTATATTTTTTCATAGCCAAACTTTGAACTTTGAACAACTTTGAACCCTAAACCCTGACTTGTAAATGCCTGAAATATGATGACCACTTTAATTAAAAATTGAGTAACAAAATTAGTTAAAAATGGCGACTTCGGGGAGAAGGCGATAACATTTCAGCGACAGTTTCAAGATTCAGATAGTAATGGAATTAGAAAAAGGCAAGACAAAAGTTTCCGGGATTTGTATGCAATATGAAGTAAGCGGTATAAATGTGTTCAACAAATTCCTGTTAAACGCTATCTTTGCCAAAAATTCAATTTTCATGAAATTCGAGGAGTATTCCATTTCGTTTGAGCTTAAGAAAAACCTTGAAACAAAAGGTTTTCGGCGGCCTACCGACATTCAGTTCAAGGCAATTCCGCCCATTTTAAAAGGGGAGGATGTGTTGGCAATTGCTCAAACCGGCACCGGAAAAACGGCTGCTTTTGCCATTCCTGTGATTCACAAAATTCAAACTGCAAAAAAAACACACCGAACCAATTTAATACAATGTCTGGTAATGGTTCCCACCCACGAACTGGCGCAGCAGATTACCGAAGTTTTTGCATCCCTCGCAAAAAACACGGGTGTTAAAGCCATCGGAATTATTGGCGGCGTTGACCAGGCGCCACAGATTGCCGCGCTCGAAAGCGGGATCGACATTTTGGTGGCAACTCCCGGCCGCTTATTCGATTTGGTGAGCCAGGGACATTTAAAACTGCATGGCATCGAAGTTTTAATTCTCGACGAGGCCGACCACATGCTCGACCTTGGGTTCATAAAGGACATCAACGATTTGATGCGCCACCTGCCGGCAAAACGACAGACTTTGTTTTTTTCGGCAACCATCAATCCGAAAATAAAAAAACTGGCCTACTCGCTGGTTACAAAACCCATCCGCATTCAGATTTCGCCCAAAAATCCGGTGGCAAAAAATATCGAGCATTTTGTTGCTTTTATCGAAATGGATGATAAACGTGCATTTCTGGAACGGTTGATTGATGAAAACCCCGACAGTAAAGTGCTGGTTTTTGTGCGTACAAAAGTACGTGCCGAACGCGTGAAAAAGGCCATGGAAAGGGTTGAAATCAAGAGCGCTACCATCCACAGCGACAAGGAACAAAACGAACGCACCGAAACCTTAAACGATTTTAAAACCGGTAACCTGAAACTGCTGATTGCCACCGACATCAGCGCCCGTGGAATCGATATTCCCAATGTTGATTTTGTTGTAAATTACGACCTGCCCGAAGTTCCAGAAAACTATGTACACCGGGTTGGCAGAACAGGCCGGGGCACCAAAAAAGGCCAGGCAGTTTCGTTTTGCAGCCCGGAAGAAAAAGATATTTTAGCTGAAATTGAGACATTTCTCGACGAGGAAGTTACGGTGATGGATATCGACAAAAACGCCTATCGCGAAACCCTCGATTTTACCAAAGACACCGATAATAACTGGAAAAAACTGATTCGCGATAACGAAAAAGAACAACGGGAGTATTTGGCTAAGAAGAAGAGGAAAAGGTAAAAACGGTCATTAGTCAATGACGGCCTCCCCATTTTGAGGTTTCAATTTGCAACCTCAAATTATCTCATTCACCATTTCATTTTGCAGTTCCGAAGAAAAGGAGGTTTTATCCGAAATTGAATCTTTCCCCGACAAGGAAATTACAGTAATGGAAATCGACAAAAACGCCTACCGCGAAACCCTCGATTTTACCAAAGACACCGATAATAACTGGAAAAAACTGATTCGCGACAACGAATAAGAACAACGGGATTATTTGGCTAAGAAGAAGAGGAAAAAGTAAAGCTGAATCAGAAATTAACTTGCAGTTGAGGCATGATAAAACGTATCTTTAAATACAATTTTCATTATTCCTGATAATGTTTTTAAGCCGCTTTTCCACCTCTTCCATTTCCATAAATTTGGCTTTCCCGTTGAGAATTTCATTCAATTCACCGGAGAGATACTTTTGATTCATGATAAAATCATGATTTTCAGGAATAACCTCTACTTCATCCTTGCTGAATTTACCCAGCAGCCCTATTAACTTGTGGTAAACCCTGTCATTCACTCTCAATCTCAACGTGTGCATATAATCTCTTTTTTAACAAATATAGGTAAAAAGAAGTAAATTTGACATATTTCAAATTCAGTTTTCTGTTCTCTGTAAGAAATATTAAAAACACTGTGTAAAAGCGAAGAAAATCCCTCGATTGGCCTTTGGATTAAATATAGTTAAACACTGACTCATCGTTGCCGATGGCTCAGAGTCCTATTTATTGACAACAGTTATTTATTTATTTATTCAAACATCTTACTCGCAGTTTTGTAAGTCACGCCATCAAGGTTTTTTATTCTTTCTGCATCGGAGTCGTTATCAGCCACACCAATAAATAGAAAGCCATCTGAATCGGGGCCAACATTTGCAATTGCATGCTCTTGATGTTCTTTTGAGTCTGTAGTATAGATTCGATTAAAAAGCTCTCTGCTTTTAGCTAAAGGTTCATCTTTTATTATTGAAGAAATTATGTCGAGCATTAATTCTTCATCTTCACTATCCCTAAGTTGTTTTTTCCAAATAATACCATGTTTGCACCAGAATATGTCTTCAGCGATTAAACCATATCCTATTTTCTCTCTCTATTAGAATCGATGCTTATTTCAGGCATTTCAGATAGATTTAGAATGTCTTCCGATGAGTCTGCCCTTATTTCTGAAGAAATTTTCCTGATTGTATCAGAGAAAAGATCAAACATACCTGCTTGTCTTTTTTCTTTTTATGGTAATTCATCGTATGCCTCATAAATCTTCTATCATTATTAATCATCATTCGTTAATCGTTAATCTCCAACCTGATATTCCTGATTTCGCCAGTGGTTTGCCAGGTAAACAGTCCAAATGGTTTTGAAAGTTGCACTTCGGCACGCAAACTTAAACGATGGCCGGGATAATTAAAATCAACTAATTTTTCATCGTCAATCCAGGCAATCACTTTTTCGCCGGTAACCTGGAGTTTTATTTTGTACCACACATTTTTATCGAACTTCTTTAAAATTCTGGTCGAATTGTGTTCAGCATCATTGTCGTCTATACTGCTCAAACCAACCACTGTACCGCCCCAACCACCAACAATGAGGCTGCAAAATTCATCGTTTACCGGAAAGGTAATTCCGCAAAAGAAATCGTTACCCACCGTTTTTTGTGCTTCCAACGTTACTTCATAATTCACTTTTGGGAACTCCTTTTCCAAGGTAACTCCGGTGCAACCATCGCCATAATTTAAAACCAGTTTGCCCTCAGAAACCAAAACCGGTCCTTGGGTTCCGTATTGTGTAATTTTCCAGCCATCCAGCGTTTTTCCATTGAAAAGTGAGTTTTCATTCACCACTTCCGATTTCTGAACAATAGCTTCGGTTTTTGGTTCCTGCTTGTTTTTGTTGTAAGAACAGTTTACAAACAGAAGAACTATTAAAAAGCAGGTGGTATTTATGAAATAGTGGCTTTTGTACTTTTTCATGATATTTAATTTGCCAATAAAATTACGGAAAAAATTGGTTAGTTCTAGCTGGGTGCAGCGTTTTCCCTGCCCGAATTCAGGCGGGAGAATCGCTGATGTTAAATGGTGGATCGGAACTCGATAGCTATCGAATCGCCACACCTAAAATCCCTACCCAACAAAATTGCACAACTGTAAAAACGAACCCTCCGGCGGGGGGCAGGGGGGCTTTTACCCAACAAAATTATATCCCAGTCCGTTTACGGTAGTTTTTACTTTTCCGAGGTTGATATCGGAACCTGTAATTTTTACTGTGTTGCTTTTATTGTCGGCAATTACACTGGTTATTCCTGCCAAAGCTTCAAGGTTTTTCTTCACTGTTGCTTCACAATGCGAGCAAGTCATTCCAGTAACTTTTACTGTAATTCCTTCCACTTTTTCCATTTTGTTTTTCTTATTGATGATTGAATAAAAATAGCCGCCAGCGATGGAAAAAACAAGAAACAGCGCTGATCCCAACTGTAACCATTTCGGCAACATTTCGTGTTCGTGGCCATCACCGTGAATATGAACTATTTTGCTCAAAATAAAATCTGCCGGAATCAGCCAGTTGGTCAGCAATCCAAAAACAATGGCTCCCCCGATAATTGTTGAGAGATAAATGATTAATGATTTCCGTCCCATCGTTTTTCCCAAAACTGCAATGGTTGCCACATTTGTTGCCGGACCAGCCATTAAAAATACCAGCGCCGCACCGGGCGAAACGCCTTTCATGAGCAAAACCGCGGCGATTGGAATGGACCCGGTGGCACAAATATAAATGGGCACCGATGCTGCAAGAACCACCAGAATCTCAAGTAAACCAAGTCCTTTAAACGAACTAAAAAAATCGTTTGGCAATGCCACCGAAATTAAAGCAGCCACCAAAAAACCGATAATCAGCCACTTGGCAATGTCCTGCAACAGTTCGACAAAAGCATAATCGGCAGCCCTCACCAAAGCGTGGCGTTTATCCTCAGTTTTGGGTTCATTACAACCACACGAATCGTCATTGCAAGTAACCTCTGTTTTTCCCAAAGTTGCAGTATCGATTTTAAAACCGGCAAACGGAGAGGCTTTTTTTACCGGTTTTTCCTTGATAAAAATATTGGTGAAAACACCGCCAAAAACGCCTGTAACAAACGCAACGAACGGACGAAGCAACGCAAACGGCCAGCCCAATATGGAATAAGTTGCAAAAATAGAATCGACACCGGTTTGCGGAGTTGAAATTAAAAACGAATTGGTTGCCCCTTTTGAAGCGCCGTTTTTATAAAATGAAATACCCGTTGGAATTACACCGCACGAACAAAGCGGCATTGGAATTCCAAGCAATGAGGCATTTAACGACGATTTAAAATCGGATTTACCCAAATATTTGTCGATGTGTTTTTGCGGAAAATAAACTTTCAGTAGTCCTGCAAAAATGAGCCCCAGCAACAACCATGGCGACATTTCGAGGAGTAGAAACCAGAGTTCGTCGAAATATTTAGCGATGTATAAATACATAAGAGTCTTTTTTATATAAACAAAGCAAAACCATGCTTGTTTTAAACTTACGAATTTAAGGATAAATTCAGGTGTTGCCGGTTAAATCCACACTTAAAAAGGCGATTTTCAAATTTGCCACTCTCTGAATAATTTGTCCTTTATACACAAATATGATTTTGAAAAAACAACAAAATAAGGAATAACGAATAACAAAGTGTTCAAAATGTTAAATAGTGAATAAAACCTTTCTGATTTCTTATTCCTTATTGGATATTTTAAATTTAAAACTTTAGTACTTGATAAAATTATAACATTTAAATGATGCTTATAAAGATTAGCCCTATATATCAAAGCAATCAATTATTCCATTTTATCTACATAAAGCTGGGTAGCCTCAACTTTGGTGACTATAATATTTACATCCTTATCGATAAAACCGTTGTTCGCAACAGCGTCATAAACATCGCCATCAATAAATATTTTTCCTCCCGGGCGTAAAACGGTTTTCGAAATTCCTGTTTTGCCTTTCATTTTGAACATACTTGTTTCAATGGCAACAAAACCTTCTGAAACATTCTGCACCGATTTAAGCGACATATTTCTGAACATCCCGGTTTCTGATGTAAATACTTTATTTCCCAGGTATAACGACAAAATAAATCCACCGAAAACTCCAACAACAACTGTTGTAATTGCTACTCCAACATCACCAACTTCAACACCTTCGAAATCGAAATTCACATTATTGATGAGGCTTAAAACCAGGCTGATAAACATTAAAGATATACCCGAAATTCCGGCCACGCCAAAGCCGGGAATGACAAATATTTCTACCGCCACCAGAATTAATCCGATAATAAAAACCAATATTTCCCAATGTGCGGCAAGTCCTTCGAGATAGAGCGGGGCGAAATAGGCAACCGCTGCCAGAATAGCCACCCCAAGCGGAAAACCAATGCCGGGCGACTGCATTTCGAAATATATTCCACCAATAATGGCCATTATCAATAACCCCGAAATTATGGGGTGTACAAGGAACCCAATTATTTTTTCAATCCAGGTGGGCTCATATTCAACTATTTTGTAGTCTTCAATACCAACCTTTTTCAATACTTCCGGAACATTCTCGGCAAGCCCCTCACAGTAGCCATTTTCGATGGCTTCGGTTGGCGTAAAAGTCAGCACTTTACCGGTGTCGATAATTCCTTCAATAAAAACCGACTGGTCGACCATAGCTTCGGCAATTCGCGGGTCGCGGCGCCATTTGTAAATGGTGTCATTACCTGCAACGATGGTGTCTTTACCCTGAGCTTCGGCAGTGGCCCGCATGGTGGAGCGCATGTAACTCTGGTATTTGTCGGGCATGGCCGCACCTGTTTGATTAACCACAGTGGCCGCGCCAATACTTCCACCTGGTCGCATGTAAATACTGTCGCAGGCAATAGAAATAAGCGCCCCTGCCGATGCAGCGTTATTATCGATAAAAACATAAACAGGAATTGGGCTTTGCAGTATTTTGGTGCGGATTGAATCGGCATCGAGAACCGTGCCCCCGTAAGTATTCATGTGAATCAGGAAAACATCCGCGCCCAGCGAGTCTGCTTCCTGAAAAGCCTGCTGGGTCTGTCGCCAGGTTGCCTTGGTAATTTCTTGTTTGATGTTCAGTTTATATACCAGTTTTTCCTTTTTTTCCTGAGCCGTAGCAACTACAGACAAAATCAGAAAGGCCCAAAGCAATTTGATTTTAAGTATCCTTTTCATTGTATTTTCACCTTTTCAAGTTTTCGGGCAAGTTCCAGAAATGTTTTCATTCCCGCCCGTTTTTCGTTATCAAGTTCAAAGCTAATATTTTGTTCAAAATATCTTAAATACAAAACTCTAGAAACACGAGTTTTTTCCATCCTTTTTTCCTTTCACACAACATTAAACGCCATTGTTTCACCAAAGTTTATGCGCAAAGTTAGAAATTATAACATCAATAATTTTTGAATAATATCATTCTTTCAAAAAACCCAAGTCCAGCGATTTTGCTAAATTTGCTTTCCTTTAATAATATAGAAACAAATAATAATGAAACTTAGCGCACTAACAGCTATTTCCCCGGTCGATGGCAGATACAGCAATAAAGTAGAAAACCTTTGGAAATATTTCAGTGAATTTGCCCTGATTAAATACCGGGTTTTTGTTGAAGTTGAATATTTTATAGCAATGTGCGAAATTCCGTTGCCACAGTTAAAGGAAATAAAGAAAAATATGTTCTTTAGTTTACGCGATATTCATCTGAACTTTTCGGTTGAAAATGCCGAACGGGTAAAAGAGATAGAAAGTATTACCAATCACGATGTTAAGGCGGTTGAATATTTTTTAAAAGAAGAATTCGACAAACTGGGACTGGAAAAATACAAGGAGTTCATCCATTTTGGGCTTACCTCACAGGATGCCAATAATACGGCTCTCCCAATTTCTATTCACGATGCGTTGAAAAACGAATATTTTCCGTTGCTTGAACAAATCATTTTAAAACTCGAAGAACTGGCTGCCGAATGGAAAAACATTCCAATGCTGGCCAAAACCCACGGGCAACCAGCTTCGCCAACCAAAGTAGGAAAAGAAATCAATGTTTTTGTTGAACGATTCGCTGTTCAATTGAAACAATTAAAAACACTGTCTTGCGATGCCAAATTTGGCGGCGCCACCGGAAATTTCAATGCCCATTTTGTGGCCTATCCAAATGTTAACTGGGAAGAGTTTGCCAATAAATTCTGCACGGAAAAACTGGGTTTACAACGCTCAAGATATACCACGCAAATTACCCATTACGATAATTACAGCTCTGTTTTCGATGCACTGAAACGCATCAACAACATTATTATCGACCTCGACCGCGATTTCTGGATGTACATTTCGATGGGTTATTTCAAACAAAAAATTAAAAAAGGCGAAGTTGGTTCGTCAACCATGCCACACAAGGTAAACCCCATCGATTTTGAAAATTCGGAAGGAAACATAGGAATTGCCAACGCCGGTTTTGAACAGCTTTCGGGTAAACTTCCGGTATCGCGATTGCAACGCGATTTAACCGATTCAACCGTAACCCGGTTTATTGGCGTACCATTTGGCCACACTTTAATTGCCATTCAATCGACATTGAAAGGATTAAACAAACTTTTACTGAACGAAAAGGCCATTGAAAAGGACCTGGAAGAGAACTGGGCAGTAGTGGCCGAAGCCATTCAAACCATTTTGAGGCGCGAATTTTACCCCAATCCTTACGAGGCTTTAAAAGAACTGACCCGGAAAAATGAAAAGATTGATAAAAATTCCATTCATAATTTTATCGACGAATTAAACGTTAGTGATGAAGTAAAACGCGAGTTAAAAAAGATTACGCCACAAAATTATACCGGGATTTTTTAAACATCTTCAAAACCATCAGGGTAAAACAGTTCATTAAGTAAATCCGAATGAAGGAATTTTTCAAGATTTTAAAACGGTTTATTCCACCATATAAAGAAAGGTTAATCCTGAATTTCCTTTTCAATTTGCTTTCTGCTTTATTCACTGTTTTTTCGATGGTATTGTTAAGCCCGATACTCGAAATCCTTTTCGGATTGTCGGAAGATGTGAATGAACTTTTACCCTGGGCGGCCAATCTCGATATCATCAAAAACAACCTTTACTACTATGTAACCCTTTTCAAACAGGCAAATGGTCCGGGTTCGACCCTGCTTTTTGTCGGGGTTTTTGTAATAATTGCCACCATGTTAAAGGTGGGATTCGCATATCTCGGGGCATTTCAGGCGGTTTATATCCGAAACGGCGTGGTTAGGGACATGCGCGAACAGATTTATTCAAAAATGCTAAGACTTGCGCTGCCATTTTTTTCGGAAGAACGAAAAGGCGATATCATTGCGCGCATTACCGGCGATGTTACCGAGGTTGAAAATTCAATCATGTCGTCGCTCGATATGTTTCTGAAAAACCCGGTAATCATTTTTGTTCTGCTGATATCGATGCTGATTATGAGCCCAAGTATGACATTATTCATTTTCATTGTTTTACCAATTGCCGGTTTTGTGATTGGCCGCGTGGGCAAATCGCTGAAAAAAGTTTCGCGCGAGGGGCAGGACAAAATGGGGATTATTCTTACGGTTGTTGAAGAAACTTTGGGCGGATTGCGCATCATCAAGGCATTCAATGCCGAGAAAAAAATGAACACGCGTTTTAACTCGGAAATCAATGATTACCGCCGGATAATGAACCGGTTAATGCGCCGACGCGAACTGGCCCACCCGCTTAGCGAGTTGCTCGGAACAATGGTAATCATCATCGTGGTTTGGTATGGCGGGTCGCTCATACTCGAACAGAACAGCGAACTTAGCGGTCCCGAATTTATTATTTACCTGGGAATTTTCTACCAAATCATCAATCCTGCAAAAGCTTTTACCACAGCTTTATACAGCATTCAAAAAGGGTTGGCATCAATGGACAGGATTGATAAAATACTGATGGCCGATGTTACCATTAAAGAAACCCAAAACGCGAAACCAGTTAGTACTTTAAAAAATTCGATTGAATATCGTAACATAACTTTTGCTTACGATGAAAAAGTGGTGTTGAACAACGTTTCGCTGACCATTGAAAAAGGGAAAACCGTTGCACTGGTTGGGCAGTCAGGGAGTGGAAAAACAACGTTCGTGGATTTATTACCCCGGTTTTACGATGTTATTGGCGGCCAGATTCTGATTGACGGAGATGACCTGCGCGATTTAAAACTTCCCGATTTGCGCGATTTGATGGGCAATGTAAACCAGGAAGCAATTTTATTTAACGACACGATTTACAATAATATCGCTTTTGGTGTGGAAGACGCTTCGATGCCCGAAGTAATTGCTGCTGCAAAAGTTGCCAATGCTCACGATTTTATTGTAGAAACAGAACATGGTTACGGCACTGTTATTGGCGACCGGGGCAGTAAACTTTCCGGCGGTCAGCGACAGCGGTTAAGCATAGCCCGGGCAATTCTGAAAAACCCGCCAATTCTGATTCTCGATGAAGCTACCTCAGCGCTCGATACCGAATCGGAAAGACTGGTGCAGGAAGCGTTGGAAAACCTGATGAAAAACCGGACATCGCTGGTAATTGCACACCGGTTGTCAACCGTGCGTAATGCCAACCTGATTTGTGTTTTCCACGAAGGTGAAATTGTTGAACGCGGCACCCACAATGAACTGATAGAAATGGATGGCCGTTACAAACGACTGCACAGTTTGCAGATGTTTTAGTTCGGAGTTC
>Ga0100400_1003303_pt1 | contig 10918 bp, 8 predicted proteins | sample CryGeymeta201524_FD_80420 | JGI IMG/M metagenome (GOLD analysis project Ga0100400, IMG submission 80420) | Groundwater microbial communities from Crystal Geyser aquifers in Utah, USA - Crystal Geyser metaG 2015-24 | ecosystem: Environmental > Aquatic > Deep subsurface > Groundwater | place: USA... | reverse complement strand
TAGGTGTAGATTTTAAAACAGTTTAGCGAAAGTAATGATTTTTTTGGGTGACGCGGTTTCTAACCGCGATTTAATCGGCAGATATAATCCACCGCACACGGAAAGACTCATATTTAGAAAAGAGCCAAAACAAACTGGTTGGATACTGGAGATATATTTTCGAAAAAAAGAATTTAGTTTTGTAAATAATAGTATCTAAATATATACCTTTACGCTGATTTGATAATTTGTATCCGATGAAGTATTCCGAGTTTCATAGAAAAATTGTTAAAAACGGATGGAAGTTCAGTCATGCTGAGGGCAGCCATTATTTTTACATTAAAAACGGAATTCTGTCAGAACCAATTCCTTTTCATGGAAGCAAGGAAATATACGAACCGTTGAGGATAAAAATAGCAAAAAGCATGGGAATCAAATAAGTTAAAAGAACAGCGATGGAAAAATTAAAAGTTCAGATAGGTGTCAGTTCAGATCATTTCGGTGCATTTGCGTTGAATTGTGATGGAATTTACGGAGCAGGAAACACTGTAGAAGAATGTAAAGAAAACCTTCTTGAAGGTTTGCATTTGTATATTTCATCCACTAAAGATTTACCTGAAATCTTAAAAGGGGAATATGAAATAGAATACCACTTCGATGTGCAGAGTATTTTAAGGTATTATTCCGATGTATTTACAAAACCTGCATTGGAGAGATTGACCGGCATTAACCAAAAACAATTGCACCATTATGCAACTGGACTAAAAAAACCCCGGCCAGAACAGCGTAAAAAAATTGAAACTGCCTTGCATAAATTGGGTACAGAATTATTGACAATTCAACTGTAAAAAATTGAACCGGCCCGGAAATATTATTTTCAAATAACTACTTGTTTTATTTCCGCACCAGCCTTATCGCAGTGTATGGAATTTCAGTAACATATTTAAATGAACCCGGGGCAACCGTTTTTTGCGCAACAATTTTCATATTCCAGGTATCAAAAACTTCAAAATCGAAATCTTTATTTCCTGCAAGATTGAGTTCAATGGTTTGTCCGGCTTTTGCAGTGTAAACCAGAAAATATTCACCTTCTTTGGCAAACAGGTAAATATTCGAATTGATATCTTCCGGTTTTCCATTATCAATCAGTTGAGGTTGCATTTCATGAACGGGCGCCTGTTCCATGATATTCCTGAAAAATTGAATCCTTTCTGGACTTTTCCCCATTAAAGTGCCGCCTTTCCCCCACCAGCGAACTTCGTTTCCTTCGTCGGAATCGTTTTTAAATGTATCGCCGTGTGTGCCGTAACCACCGCTTAAACCGGCCATCCAGAAATAGCTCGTCATTTCCTCAGCTTTCAGGTTTCCCCAGCCGCTTGGAACATCGCCTTCGTAACGCATTTCGTCGAACATTAGCGGTTTCTGATATTGTTTCCGCCATTTTGGGGCCTGCCAGAAACGTGCAGTTTGGGCGCTAACATGCGTAATCCACGGACGGGTGTGATCGAAAAAATGATCCTCGGTATCGTACCAGTTATGGATTCCGCGCATCCGCTGATGTGGGTCTTCCTGTTGCAGCAAAGTCCCGATTCCTTCCCAGTCGATGGTTTTTTTGATTTCGGGCACATCCCATTCGTTGGCCAGCGACCACCAAACATTGCGGTAAGCCGACAACCGCGCTATCATGTAGCGAACATATTTAAAGTTTGTTTCGTTGCCCATTTTGCAATATCCCCATTTGTCGTACGGATGAAATAAAATCACATCGGCCTGGATTCCCATTTCACACAACTGACTGACACGTTTATCGAAATTCTGAAAAAATTCGAAGTTGGGTTGGGTAAAATCGTTGGTTTCCCCGTCGCGTTTAAAAGGGTACGCCCACGGTTCGGTTTCGTTTCCGTAAATGTACGATTTTGGGAAAACACACATTCTGATTTTATTGAACGGAGATTTCGCCAAAGTTTCAATAGTTTTTTCCTGAATACTTTGTTTTACGCTGGTCCATTGATAGGCAGTGGTCCCAACCGAATAAAACGGGGTTCCATCAGAATATTGCAAATAAAAGGTATTGACAATTTTTATTGGCCCGTGATTTTTCCCGGTTGGGGCAACACATTCAAAATTTCCATTTTGTTTTGAAAGTTCTGTGGAATTGCTTGTGGTTTGATAACTCCATTTTCCTTGAACTGACGGAGAAAAGCGGATGCGGTAAATCCCATTTCCATCATAAAAACCGGGAACTTCAACGGTTTCATTTCCAATGGTAAATGTTGCATTTAATTCCACGTCCATAAATGGGTTTCCTGTGGAAGGGCCGGTTAATTCTATTTCAAAAACGCCCCATTGTTCAACTTTCTGATTTTTTTTTGGTTTTGAAAAAACAACACTTACAAAAAACAACATTAATAATACTGACACTACTTTTTTCATCGGTTACGGTTTAAATTGATTTCCGTAAAATTAATGAAGTTGGTAAAATTTCCTGTAGTTTTTGTTTGTTTTTAACGAATCCGGCCGCCAGTTCGCCCATTTTTTTAAAATCGGTTGAAATAACTGTCACCCCGCCCTCAACGATTTCTTTCATTGGTGTGTCGTTGTATGAAATGACCCCAAAATCTTTTCCAAGTTGAAATCCTTTTTTCAAACCTGCTTTAATTATTTCGACCAGTTCGATATCTTTTATCACCAAATAAACCTGGCCGGGTTTCATTTTGTTTTCACTAAATTTATCGGATACCCTATGTTTTATTTTGTTGATTTTGCAAAACCGGCGAAAAGCATCAACAGTTTCAACAGGATGAGGTGTTTTCTTTTCAGAATAAATCAGAATAAATTCATCGTATTTCTGAATGGCTTTTAATTCCTGGGTTAAGCAATTGATAACCGCTTCATTAAAATCCTGTAACAGAAAATTGAGGTTGTTCCCGGGATTTCCCATGTCGAGGATTAAAAGTTTATTGGCATCAATTTTATTCAGAATGGGGTCGATTCCCTTGTTGTCGATATTCATCACCACGTATAAACTGTACCTTCCCAAACTGTTTTGAATTAATTGCTGAAATACTTCAGGATTGTAGTGGTGAAACCACAAATCGACAGAATAAGTTTCGGGCAGATTTTGCCGGAAAGCGTTGTATAACTGTTCTTTGAACGCGCTGAAATCGTCGAGCAGCATAAAAACCCGAAACGATTCGCTGGAAACGTAATATCCTTTTTGCGGCGCCGATTCGATAATATTTCGACTTTTAAGAATATTGTAAGCCTTAAAAACCGTATCGCGCGAAAAACCGCTTTCACTGCTCAGTTGGTTCACCGATGGCAACACCTCTCCCACTTTCAGTTTTCCGTTACTGATTGCCTCAGTAATAGAATGAACCAATTGCTGGAGCTTGGTTTGCCCGGCCGATTCGTCGATATTGAGTTTTATTTCAGACATTAAAAATTCAAAATTCCTGGTGCAAAGCGATTCTTTTTTACAACGGCGCTTTAGCCCGGTGTTTGGCTTCTTGCCTGTTTTATTGGCTTTAGCGTTTAATTTTTAATGGCTAAAGCCGGATTTTGCTGTTAATGAACTCTGGTCACCGGGCTAAAGCCGCGGTGTAATATCTGCTAAAATACTGCTTTAACTTCGGTAATTGATACACCAAATACCTGCTGACAAATGGCATTCAGTTCTTCTTCGGTTCCTTCGAAATGAATGGTTGATTGTTTGTAAACCGCATTTTCATTGGGTTTTAATGCAAGAGCAGGTGACGAAGTTTCAAGTTCGTAAAATGGTCCCATTTGGCTGCCGTCTTCCAGCGGTCCATCATTGTAAGAGTTGATTGCATCGCCTTTGTAAGGATGTTCCTGCATTTCCCATGCGGAATTCACATAATCGGTTACTCCTTCAGGGATTTCACATTTCACAATTGTCAGAATCTGGTTTGCTGCATCGTAACTTCCAATTACCGGCAGTGTACGCTGTGGCGGAATTCCCAGTTTTCCGCGCTGCTTACCATCTCCTTTAAAGAAAATTATTCCATCTTTTACTACTAGGCGGTCAGATGGAATTTCTCCAAAATAATCGTCTTTTACTATGTAATCAGATATTGCGTCGGTTTTAAAAGGAATAATAATCGTTACTTCATCCGATGGAATAAACATTCCGAGCAGCCAGATTGAAAGCAACCCGGTTTCTTTTTTCCATTCGGCTGTACCTGTATTTTTTAGTTGATTCACAGTTTCGAAACCCACGCATTTTACATTATCCTGAAAAAAGATTCCCAAACTGTTTCTGATTTCTTCATTAGCAAGCAAAGTAATCTTACGGTTAACTTCAAAATCAAAAACAAAATTGCTGTAATTTTTAAGTTGAATACTTTTTGAAAACTCCGCTTCTGTTTCGCTGCCGGCAACCAAGTCATACGCTTCAGTATCGATGCAAGCGGGTGTTTCCCAATTGGCAAAATCAAACGAACTGCCCGATTTGAAAAAGATAGAAAACTGTCCGCCTTCGGGCCCCAGCCAAAAACGTTCTTCTCCGCCAACAGGATTAATATGTGTTTTAACCTCGCCTGAAGCAATTAAATCGTGATTAATCCATCCGTAACTTTTCCCTGCTTCTCCGCTGGCAGAGCTTGTCATCACTCTGCCTTGATATTCCGGTGAAATTAAAACACGGGCATCCCCGTTTTTCAATTCAACCGGTTTTTTATGTTTTTGCAGAAATTGAAGGTCGTAACCATAAGTACCTTTTTCGTATGTTTTCATCTTTTCTGTTGATTTTGATTTTTGGTTCGAGTTGCAGGAAATTGTAATGGTTAATCCACCAATCAATATCAGTTGGATTACCAAATTGGTTAGATTTTTCATTTCACAGGTTTTCTGATTTCTTAATTCTCTAATCTTAATTTGTTTTAATCAGACTTCGACTTCGCTCAGTCTGACGGTCACCCTGAGCGTAGTCGAAGGGTGTTAAAAAGATATCTTTATGCATGAAATTAGTCGTCACCCGACTTGGAGTCGGGTGACGACTATTCCAGACTTACCTGTAAACAGGCCCAAAATTGGCACAGGCGCGATAATCGGCTCCTTCCTTGTTTTCGCCAAAAGCATTCCATGCACTCGGACGGAAGATTTTATCTTCATCAACATTGTGCATACAAACCGGAATCCGTAAAATCGAAGCCAACGTTATCAGGTCGGCGCCAATGTGCCCGTAACTAATTGCTCCGTGGTTGGCGCCCCAGTTGGCCATTACCGAATACACATCTTTAAATGCTCCTGTTCCGGTTAATTTTGGAACAAACCAGGTAGTTGGCCACGTTGGGTTTGTCCGTTTATCGAGAATTTCATGTACATCATCCTCCAGTTCAACGGTGAAACCTTCAGCAATTTGCAGCACCGGCCCCAAACCTTTCACAAGATTTACCCTCGACATGGTTACAGGCATTTGTCCCGCAGTTTTAAACTGGCTGGAATAACCTCCACCTCTAAAATAACCTTTATCTCCGGGGCAGAAGTTTGTATTTTCCAAACAAGCTTTTACGTCAGCATCCGTAATATCCCAAAACGGTTTCATTACCGGGTTTCCATCGGCATCTTTTTGCTGTGCCGTGGCATCCATAGTTGTGGAACCCGAATTAATCAGGTGGATGATTCCAAATTTTGCCAAACCGGTGAGCGTTTTTCCGGTAACCCGTTTAACCGCATCGGGACTCCAATAAGTTCTAACATCAGAAAAAATCTGGGCTGTATTCGTTAATAAGTGACCAAACAACATTGGTACAGCATTTAAACTGTCGTTTTCAGTGGCAAAAACAAATGCTTCACGAATTCCATTCCAGTCAAACGAAGAATTCAGAATTGTCTCAGCGAAATCGCCGTTTGGATAATAATCTGTCCACTGTCGTTGCCCCTGGAAACCACCCGCAATTGCATTGTGTCCATGCGCTTCTTCACCAAAACCTGCCTCTCTCAATTTTGGGTTTCCGATCATCAGGTCACGAAAAATCAGCGTCATTTTCACCACGATTTCCCATTCCCAGTCTTTTCGTTTGCGGTCCGACTGCTGATAGTACACGTTATAATCATCGCCTTCAATAATATTTTCCTTTGTCCATGCCAATGCTTTTTCGTACTCATTCTGATCAAAAATATTCTCATCAATACGACGTTTAACTTCCACCATATCAACAAATTCAGTACGCATCCCCAAATAATCCTGGAAAAAATCGGGATTTACCATCGAACCGGCAATTCCCATCGAAGTGTATCCCAGCGACAGATATGATTTGCCTTTCATTTGAGCCACAGCCAGTGCAGCTTTCACAAAACGAAGTATTTTCTCTGTCACATCTGCCGGAATGGTTTCATCTCCTGCATCCTGCACATCACGACCATAAATTCCGAATGCGGGCAAGCCTTTTTGCGTGTAACCCGCCAGCGCCGCAGCTAAATAAACTGCACCCGGACGTTCGGTTCCGTTAAATCCCCAAACTGCTTTCGGAATAGAAGGATGAGAATCCATTACTTCTGTTCCGTAGCACCAGCATGGTGTAACAGTCAGCGAAACCCCTACTCCCTCGCGTTCAAATTTATCGGCGCACATAGCAGCTTCTGCAACTCCACCAATTGTTGTATCGGCGATTACACATTCAATTTTTTCTCCGCTGGGGAAACGCAAATTTTCTTCAATCAGCTTTGCCGCAGCTCTTGCCATATTCATGGTTTGTACTTCGAGTGACTCGCGCACTCCCCTTTCGCGCCCGTCGATTACCGGGCGAATACCGACTTTTGGAAGCCGGCCAATGTTTCTGTTTGCCATCTTTTTTAAAGTATTGAGATATTAGTAATTAGTATTGAGCACCTTTTAATTTAAAGTTTAAAGTTCAAAGTTCCGGGTTTAAAGTTCAGAGTTCAAATCTCTTCCACCTATGGAATCCGGAGAATTCCGATGTTTATAGAAATCAGTTTCTTTTTTCCGATACGACTCCCGGAGTCGAATACACCGCGTACCAGAGGATTTCTATAAATATGCGACCTCGCTGAGGTCTGGATTTTCCACAAGTCTGATTCCACAACCATTTTCTGAAATAATAATCAACCTTTCACTTCTACATTCTCAAATTCAAGCATTCTTTTATTATCGCATTCACACATTAAACTGTGCTGAACTGTGCTGCAAGATAGACACTTTTTTTATCAGTAAATAAGGATTAAACTTTTTTAACTTTATGTGATTTTAAAATGTGATGTTTCCAATTTTTTAACGTACCAATCTATTTGCATGTAAAGATTCAACTGGACTGTACTTTTCCTAATTTTGCATTTTAATTTTCAATAAAGTCCATGAAAATGAGCGAGATTGCCGTTGAAATTCCTTCTCAAAATGAACCGGTTTCCAATAAAAAAAGGATTCGGTGGGCAGTTTCGCTTACCTATTTCAGCATGGGAATTTGTTTTTCGTCGTGGGCAAGCCGGATACCGGATATTAAAACCGCTTTGGAACTCAACGATGCCATGTTCGGGAGTATTCTTTTTGCGCTTCCTGTCGGCCAGTTTTTGATGATGCCCTTTTCAGGGAAATTAGTTACCCGTTTTGGCAGCGAAAAAGTAATTTTATTTGCTATTCCCGCCTATACACTTACGCTGATTGTAATCGGACTGGCACAATCGGGTTGGCAACTGGCGCTTATACTTTTTATGTTCGGCTTGTTTGGCAACATGAACAACATTGCCATTAATACACAAGGAATTGCTGCCGAACGTTTGTATGGCCGACCTATAATGGCTTCATTTCATGGCGGTTGGAGTTTGGCAGGATTTACCGGGGCGTTGATTGGACTGGCTTTGATTAACCTAAAACTTACTCCCTTTCAGCACTTTACAATTGTTGTTCTGCTGGTTTGGGGAATAATTACATTCAACTACCCTTTCCTGGTTCGAAGTAAATCCGATGTAAATGTAATTCCTCAGCGGCGCAGGTTTTTTGGAAAACCGGATTCAGCGCTGGTGCAGTTGGGCATTATCGGTTTTTGCAGCATGGCCAGCGAAGGCGCCATGTTCGACTGGAGTGGTTTGTATTTTAAAGATGTTGTGGATGCGCCTGCTTCATTAATTATTTTGGGTTACACCTCTTTTATGATTATGATGGCAACCGGGCGTTTTATGGCCGATCGCATCATTTCTAAAATCGGCCGGAAAAGGATGTTGCAAATCAGCGGAGTAGTGATTTCAAGCGGATTGTTTACTGCTGTAATTTTCCCAACTTTGGTAGCGAGTACCATTGGTTTTATGTTGGTTGGTGTGGGAGTATCGAGCATTGTTCCAACCGTTTACAGCACCGCAGGAAAACAAAACCGGGTTCCGCCGGGAATTGCACTGGCTACGGTTTCGAGTGTTAGTTTTCTTGGGTTCCTGATGGGACCACCGCTGATTGGGTACATTGCTGAAATTGCCAGTTTGCGTTATTCCTTTGCACTGATTGGCATTTTCGGAATTGGAATTACACTGATGGTTTCACGGATAAGAGCTTTTCAGAATTAATAAAATGAATCAGTTTTATTGTTCCCCTGAAATTATCAAATTCTGAATGTTACTTTTTATTCTTATCACTTTCTCCTTCAGGCACAAACAACAGCGAAACCGAGTTTACGCAGTGGCGCGTGTTTTTGGAAGTATATCTCTCGCCATAAAACACATGGCCCAAATGCCCGCCGCAGTTGGTACAGGTAATTTCGGTGCGGCGTCCGTCAGCATCAAGAGTTTTAGTAACCGCCCCTGTAATTTCGTCGTCGAAACTGGGCCAGCCACAATCCGATTCAAACTTGTCATTCGATTTGTACAAGGCAGCGCCACATTGCTTGCAGGTGTAAGTGCCCTTCGATTTGTTATTGGTGTACTCGCCTGTAAACGGGCGTTCCGTTCCCTTTTGAATAATTACGTACTCTTCAAAATCGGTTAATTTCCTGTATTCTTTCATCTTTTCTCCCTCCTTCACGATTTTTTTTGCATCAGTCTTCTTATTCTCCGGCATCTGTGCACAGGCAGAAAACGTCACCGCAAAAAATAATAGAATTAAAATTGTTTTCATAGCTATATAAAGACAAATAAGGACTGGAATTGGTTCAAATTTCTTTTATCCCAATTCCAGGCCTGTCAATCAATGTAATTTTTCCATCCACAATTTTTACGCCTTCAAACCGGTCGTTGCTGATTAGCAGGTTGCCGTCCAAATCGGCCCAGGTTGCCAGTGGAGAAAGTTGTGCGGCGGCAGAGATGGCACACGAAGTCTCAGTCATGCAACCAATCATCACTTTCATTTTGTTGGCCAGCGCCAGGTTCATCATTTTGTGTGCCTCGCGCATACCGGTACATTTCATCAGTTTAATGTTGATGCCCGAATAAACGCCCACTGTTTTCTGCACATCGGTAAGCCTTTGTAACGCTTCATCGGCAATAATTGGCAGCGGAGAATTTTGCGTGAGCCAGGCAATATCGTCCGGGTTTTCTTTGGACATCGGCTGCTCCACATATTTCACCCCTTTTTCATTTAACCAGTAAATCATGTCGAGTGCCTTATGCTTGTCTTTCCAGCCCTGATTAACATCCACACACAGGGGCACATCAGTTACCGACCGAATGGTTTCAATCATTTCCCTATCGTTTTCGCGGCCCAGTTTTACTTTCAGAATTTTGAATTCAGCCGCTTCTTTTACTTTTTGTCGCACCACTTCTGGCGAATCAATTCCAATGGTAAATGAGGTTACCGGTGTCTTTTCAGCCGAAAGTCCCCAGATTTTATACCACGGCTGACCCATGATTTTGCCAACCAAATCGTGCAATGCAATGTCAACTGCAGCTTTTGCCGCGGTATTGCCGGGAGCCGAATTATCAACATATTCAAGAATTTCATCCACTCTGAACGGGTCGGTGAATTGATCCAGTTTCAAACCCGCTAAAAATCTGCCCGCTGACTCCTGCGATTCGCCCAAGTACGGCGGCATTGAAGCCTCCCCGTAACCGGTTATTCCTTCAAATTCAATTTTGGTAAGCATTACCGGTGTTGTGCTGCGCGAACTTCCGGCAAGGGTGAACACGTGTTTTAGTTGCAAATTACAGGGGTCAAAACTGAGTTTTAAATTGGCTTTGGGTAGATTTCCTTTTTTCATATTCGAAATACTGTTGTATGGTAAAACTAATCCGCTCACTAAAGCAAGAGTGGAAGTTTGAATAAAATTTCGTCTTTTAAGTATCATTTGATTTTTATTACTTCCAGATGATAATTCCACTGGTCAAAATAAAGATTTCCGCCTTTCCATTCCAATTCTCCGCGCTGAAAATCGATGGGTTCACTGCGGTAAAACTTTTTAGGCGGATTGAAACTACTATCAAAATCGTCGTTTATTATCAACCGGTACTCATCAATTCCGGAAAGATAAAACTCCCTGATTTCCTGAACATCAGAATCCTGCAAGCCAAACGACTGGTCAACAGGCACCCAGCCAATTCCTTCATAATACACTTCACACCAGTCGTGCAGATTGATTTCACCGGGGTGGAGCATCCAGCCACTTTGCCATTTACACGGAATACCCAAACTGCGCGCCATCGACATAAAAAGCAAGGTTTTCATTCCGCAATCGCCATGACGGTTTTGAAGCACGTATTCAGGAATACATTCCATGATGGAATATTCGAGCGCCGAAGCCCAGGGAATATTTTGGTCAATCCAGTAAAAAATGGCCCGTGTTTTTTCGAAAGGATTGGTTAAACCGGTTGTCAGACTGTCGGCCAGCGTTTTGATTTTATCGGAAAAAACAATGTGAGGCGGACGTTCCGATGTGAATTGCCTGTATAAATCCGAATTAATATCGTAAGGTTTCAATTTGGCAGTATCAATTTTTTGGTACTGAGCAGCAATTTCAAAAGTGGCTGAATATTCGAAAATAAC
>Ga0100400_1003296_pt1 | contig 10926 bp, 8 predicted proteins | sample CryGeymeta201524_FD_80420 | JGI IMG/M metagenome (GOLD analysis project Ga0100400, IMG submission 80420) | Groundwater microbial communities from Crystal Geyser aquifers in Utah, USA - Crystal Geyser metaG 2015-24 | ecosystem: Environmental > Aquatic > Deep subsurface > Groundwater | place: USA... | reverse complement strand
TTGCGAATAAAAATGGGATATAAAAATTATTCACGCCGCAAATTTCTGAAAACCGGTTCAGTTACCCTTTCCAGTCTGGGAATCCTGTCTTCCTGCGAAATTAAATCAGCAACAGAGAAAAAAGAACCGTTTCCACTTTTTAAGGGAGTTAATTATTCGCCTGAATACGGAGTTGCAGGATTACTCTTCTCACAAATAGGATATGAACCTGGCCAGCCGGTTCGGGTTGTGCTGCGTTTGCCAAAAAGGGATTTAATTTCTGAAAAAATAAATTGTGTTTTAACACCAACTTTTCAGGAAAAGGAGTATAAAACTGATTGTAATTATTGGGGCGAAATATGGAAAAGCCATTGGTGGGTAGCTGAATTTAATGATATTACAGAAGAAGGTGAATGGAATATTGAAATTGTTTCTGACGGAAAAACGGTTTTTCGCGATTCAGAATTAACAATAAAGAAAAATATACTTTGGAATTCAACCATTGAATGGTTGTCGGTGGATATGCTCGAACGCCGCCGCCATTTTACGGGTGTTGGCGCTGGTTGGCAGGATGCAGGAACTTTGTGGGTGGAAAGTCCGGCTCAAAGCACCATGATAATTTCCCTGGAAGAACTGCTTGAAAAGAAAAAAGAAACATTTGATGATAGTTTTCTAGAGCGGATTTACACACAAATTACAGTGGGTTGCGATTACCTGGTGATGACACAAAACAAAGCCGAAGAATTGGGATTTCCGAAAGGTTCAATGTCGCACGATATCAAAGGTCACGAAAAAGACATTCTTCCGCATGACGCCATGAAAGCGGTTATCGCACTGGAAAAAGCCGTACAGTTACTTCCTGAAAAATATGCTGATAAAAAACAAAAGTATTCTGAAGCCGCAAAAAAGGCGTTTCATTGGCTAACCACTTCGGCAAAACCGATGGGCGATTACGGTTATATGAAAATGCAGCGTGGTTTGCCCGCTGATGCTGAAATTCCAAAAGATGAATGGCTTACCCGCGATTTACTGACCTTATGTCAGGCTTCGCTTGAAATGGTAAAACTGGGAAATTCTGACTCAATAGAAATAGCTTTTGATATTGCCAGGAAAGTGATGGCGCGCCAAATTCCGAAAGAAAAAGCCGAAAGTGGGTTTTACGGGCATTTTTACGAATTTGATAGTATGAAACATGCTGAACCATCGTGGACCCACGGAATTGTTCCCGCAGAAAAAGGGGTTGAGTTTGGCGCCGATATGGGAGGTATTTACCCCAATTACCTGATGCCTGTAATTGAACTCCTCAAAAATTATCCCGGTCATGAAGATGCCGGAAAATGGAAACAGACTTTAACCAATTTTGCTTACGGATATTTAATACCGGCCTGCGAAAAAAATCCGTTTAACCTTGTGCCACAGGGTATTTTTGGTGATGAAGGTCTCATCTGGTTTTGCGGAACTTTTCACGGAACCAACGCCATTTATGGTTACACGGCGGCGCTGGCGCTCGAATTGGCTGATTTGCTGAATGAGCCAAAACTAAAAAACATAGCTTATGGCAACCTTCAATGGCTGGCCGGGTTAAATACCGGAATCACAAAAGAAAATGTAAAGCTGGGTTGTGTGATATTCAGCGCAGATATTCCCGAGGGTGCGGCACTTCCTGCAAGTATGATTTGCCACATTGGGAAACGCTGGGCAGGCACCTGGTTTCAAACCCGGGGAGTAATTTGCAACGGCTTTTCCACCGGCGAACAGTTTAAATACGATGTGGAACCTAAAAAAGAAAATGACGGTCCTTTTTCGCTTACCGATGAAGACTGGATTCCGCACAGCGCAGGCTGGTTGACTGGATTGATGCGGCTTTAGGAAGAATTGAAAATTAAAAATTGATATAATATGAAACATCTGATTTTTACAGTCCTTGTACTGTTCATTTTCACAGGATTAACAGCCCAAACAAAATCCACGAAAAAATCACTCGTTTTAACCGAGGCATCGCCAGAAAGTGTGGGAATTTCATCCGAACGATTAGCGCGCATCGATAAAATGTGTACCGATGCAGTTCAAAAAGGAGACCTTCCGGGAATCGTTTCAATGGTTGTGCGAAATGGAAAAATTGTTCACTGGAAAGCTTACGGAATGGCGGATAATCAGGCAGGCAGAGCCATGAAACGCGACGATATTTTCCGAATTGCCTCGCAATCGAAAGCCATCACTTCAACAGCCGTGATGATGCTTTGGGAAGAAGGTAAATTCAGGCTCGATGACCCGATTTCGAAATACATCCCGGAGTTTAAAAATCCGCAGGTACTGAAATCATTCAGCTATGCAGACACTACCTGGAAAGGCGAGCCTGCCAAATCTGAAATCACAATTCGCCATTTGTTAACGCACACATCAGGAATTGGTTACGGAATTATCGATGGCAACGAACAGATGAAAATGATTTATCAGAAAGCCGGCGTAACCGACCTTTTCACCACGGAAAAAATTACCATTGAAGAAAGTGTAAAAAAGCTGGCCAAATTGCCGCTACACCACAATCCTGGCGAAAAATACACGTACAGCGAAGGATTGGACGTACTGGGCTATTTCATCGAAGTGGTTTCGGGAATGTCATTCGACGAATTCCTGAAAACACGAATTTTCGATCCGCTTGGAATGAACGATACCCGTTTTTATTTTCCGGAAGACAGGGCTTCAAGATTGGTTGCCGTTCAGCAAAAGGTAAATGGAAACTGGGAAAAATACCCGGTAACTTTTTATGATACCGATTATCCGGTGAAAGGCGAAAAAACCTTCTTTTCAGGCGGCGCCGGACTTTCGAGTACAGTAAAAGATTACGCGATTTTCCTTCAAATGTACCTGAATGGAGGCGAATATAACGGCGTCAGGATTCTTAGCCGGAAAACCGTTGAAAGTATCATGGGCAATCAAACCGGAGAATTGTATGGCTGGCCTAACGAACATTACGGATTGGCTTTTGGGGTCCTTACAGAAAAAGGGCGCAACAAAGGTGGTTTAGGCAGCGAAGGAACTTTTCAATGGGGCGGATATTTCAACACCTCCTATTTTGCCGACCCAAAAGAAAACGTAATCGGCCTTATTTTTAAACAAACCCAGGGCCCGGTAAACGACGAAACCGGCTGGAAATTCAGGCAGTTGGTTTTTCAGACAATTGATGATTAGGGGTATTGATTTTACTGTATGAACAAACTAAAGATATTTATTAGCAGCGTTCAATCGGAATTTGCCGAAGAAAGACAAATGTTGTACGAATATTTAATAACCGATGCTTTGTTAGGCAGATTTTTCGAGCCTTTTATTTTTGAAAAATTACCAGCAACTGACATAGATGTAACAAGTTCGTATTTGAATCAATTGAAACAATCTGATGTTTATCTCGGTATTTTTGGTAAAAATTACGGCTTTGAAAATTCTCAAGGCATTTCACCTACTGAAATCGAATTTCAAACTGCAGGTTCAGAACATAAAACCAGGCTTATTTTTATCACTCATCACAAAAACACAGAACGGCACCCTAAACAAATGCGGTTAATAGAGAAAGCAGAAGATGTTGTTGTGAGGAAAATGTTTAATAAGCCGGTTGAATTGAAAACGGCTGTTTATGCATCACTCGTTAATTTTTTGGAAGAAAGGGAAATCATTCGTTCCGGCCCGTTCGATGCGACAATCTGCAGGGAGGCCACAATAGATGATATTGATTATGAACAGTTACAGATATTCGTAAATGCAGCTCAGAGCAAAAGAGGATTTCCTTTTTCACCCGAAACTCCTGCTGAAAAAATACTGACACATTTAAATCTTATCAGGTCAGGAGGGATTTCAAATGCGGCTGTTTTGTTATTTGGTAAACTACCGCAGCGCTTTTTCATCTCATCTGAGATAAGGTGTGTAATGTTTTATGGGAATGAAATTGAAAAACCCATACCAGCCTACCATGTTTATAAAGGAAATGTTTTTCAATTGGTTGATCAGGCGGTGGATTTTGTGCTCTCGCGGATTAACCTTTTTGTGGGCGACAGGAGCCAGTCAGTGGATGTTCCTGTGCACTATGAAATTCCCCGCACTGCCATTGCAGAAGCTATTGTTAATGCAGTTGCCCATCGCGATTATACAAGTAACGGTTCGGTGCAGGTGATGCTATTTCGTAACCGGCTGGAGGTTTGGAATCCCGGCCAATTGCCTCACCAGCTATCAATTGCCAATTTAAAAAAACCACACGGCTCGTTTCCACCTAATCCGTTAATTGCCGAACCTCTTTATCTTGCAGGCTATATTGAACGACTTGGAACAGGTATTCCCGATATGGTAAGTCGATGTATTGAGGCTGGCCTAACCGAACCTGAATTTTATCAGGAGGAGTCATTTAAAGCAATTCTCTGGAGAAAATCAGAAAAAACCGAACAACCTACCGAACAACCTACCGAACAACCTACCGAACAAGTGAACCGGCTTATTTTGGTGATGGAGGATTTACCATTTTCATTGAACGAACTGATGGAAAAATTGGAATTAAAGCACAGGCCAACATTTATGTATAATTATTTAAAGCCGGCATTGGAGAATAAATGGATTGAAATGACAAAACCTGAATCTCCCAACAACCCTAATCAAAGATACAGACTTACACAAAAGGGCATAATATTAAAATCAGATTTAGAATAATAACAAATAGTTAAATTAAAAAAACAAATGAACAAAGTTAAAGAACTCGCGAAAATGATTGACCACTCCATTCTTCATCCAACCATGACCGATGAAGATTTGCGGCGTGAGTGCGAAGTGGCAAAAAAGTACGATGTGGCTTCGGTGTGTGTTAAACCGTACGCCGTAAAACAAGCTGTTGAACTGCTGAAAGGAACCGACGTTTTGGTAGGCTGCGTTATCGGTTTTCCGGCCGGGAATTCTGCCATCGAAGTAAAAGTTTTCGAAACCGAAGTGGCTTGTAACGACGGAGCCGTTGAAATTGACATGGTAATAAACATTGGCAAAGCCCTGCAAGGCGACTGGGATTATATTGAAAAAGAAATCGGTGCAGTTACAAAATCCAGTCATAAAAACAGTGCCATTGTAAAGGTGATTTTCGAGACCGATTATGTTACGAAAAAGGAAGATATTATTAAATTGTGCCAAATTTGTACAAAGGTTGGCGCCGATTATGTAAAAACTTCCACCGGCTTTGGTTTTGTAAAAGGTGAAGATGGGAAATACAGTTACGAAGGCGCAACAATACCAAATCTTGAACTGATGAAAAAAAGTGTAGGCCCCGGCGTAAAAGTAAAAGCCGCCGGTGGCGTGCGTTCTTTGGATGGGTTGCTGGCAGTGCAAAAAGTTGGTTGCATACGATGTGGCGCAACAGCAACTATTGTCATTTTGGAAGATGCCAAAAAACGGCTTGGTGAATAGGGTGCTACGATTTTTAATCACTGAAAAAATGCGGATAGGAATCCGCATCACCCACTTTAAACTTTAAACTAAAACAACTTTAAACTTAAAACTATGTACATCGTCGATTCTTATTCAATTGCTGTTATGCTTTGCGTGGTTACCATGCTTTGCTGGGGTTCGTGGGCCAACACTCAAAAATTAGCATCCAAAGAATGGAGTTTTCCTTTGTTTTATTGGGACTATACATTGGGTGTGATTCTGTTGTCGCTTGTTTTTGGCCTTACTTTGGGAAGCATTGGTTCCAGCGGACAGGCATTTATTCCTAACTTGCTAAACGCTGCACCAAAAGCGATTTTATACGCTCTTTTGGGTGGAGTTATTTTTAACATTGCAAATTTACTTCTGGTAGCAGCCATCGAAATTGCCGGTATGGCAATTGCTTTTCCAATAGGAATAGGATTAGCTTTGGTTTTAGGCGTTTTTAATAATTATTTGCCAAATCCCGAGGATTACAATACACTGTATTTGTTTTCAGGTGTTGGCCTTGTAACACTTGCTATAATTATTAATGCATTAGCCTATAAGAAAGTATCTCAGGGAAGCAAGTCAACAAAAGGAATTATTCTGTCGCTGGTTGCCGGTTTATTGATGTCATTTTTCTACCGGTTCGTGGCCGACTCAATGTCACCGGATTTAATGAATATTGCTCAGGGAACTTTTACTCCTTATGCAGCGGTGTTTGTATTTTCAATCGGAATTTTTATTTCAAATTTTCTTTTTAATTTTTATTTCATGAAAAAGCCTGTTTCAGGAGCGCCGGTTAGCTATAAAATGTATTTTACCCAGGGAACCTGGAAACTTCATTTGGTAGGTATTCTTGGCGGAGTAATCTGGAATTTGGGGATGATGTTGAGTATCATGGCCGGTGACGTTGCAGGATATGCAATTTCTTACGGATTGGGACAAGGCGCCACTCTTGTAGCTGCCATTTGGGGAGTATTTGTCTGGAAGGAATTCAGGAACGCACCACAAGGAACATCGAACTTATTGGTAATCATGTTTGCAAGTTTTATTGCTGGATTGGCACTGATTATTCTTGCTAACGGAGCTAAATAAAATAAGTACAAGACAAAGGGAAAGTTACTGGTCATCAGTCATTAGTCACTTGTTTCTTAAAATCTTGAAACCTGATGCTAATTGGTTTGATACCTGATACTGTTTATCTTGATACTTTTCTCAATACTTATTACTTAAATCTAATAATCTATGAAAAATAAAATAGTAGTTATCGGCAGTTCGAATATCGACTTAATCATGAAAATGCATCACCTGCCTGAAATGGGTGAAACGGTAACCGGTGCAAAATTTATGCAGGTATATGGCGGAAAAGGTGCCAATCAGGCTGTGGCTGCAGCCCGTGCGGGTGGAAATGTGGCTTTTGTGAACTGTGTTGGCGAAGATGCTTATACTCCGCAAATGGTTCATAACTATAAAAAGGATGGAATCGATATCCGGTTTGTTTTTGAAGAAAAAGGAGTGGCAAGCGGACACGCATTAATTATGATTGACGATTCTGGCGAAAATATTATATCAGTGGCATCCGAAGCAAATAACCTTCTTTTACCTGAAAAAATTGATGTCGCTTCTCCTGCTTTTAATGATGCTGCAATGATCGTCATGCAGTATGAGATTCCGGAAGAGACCATCAAATATGTGATTGATTTGGCCAACCGGAAAAACATTCCTGTGCTTTGGAATTGCGCTCCGGCCCGGGCTTTCGATTTGTCGTATATTCCGAGAATAAATATACTCGTTTTAAATGAGGTTGAAGCTGGTTTTCTGGCGGGAATGACAGTTGAAAACGAAACTGATGCTGAAAAAGCCGCTCAGAAACTAGTTGATAGCGGAGTTGAAAAAGTAATTATCACGCTGGGTTCGAAAGGCGCTTTTGTGGTTACCAAAACAGAAAAAGTGAGTGTTCCGGCTTTTAAAGTTGAGGCAGTTGACACAACCGCAGCCGGCGATACGTTTTGCGGCGCTTTTGCAGTAGCTTTGGTTGAGGGAAAATCGCTGAAAGAAGCTTTGCAGTTTGCCAGCGCCGCCGCTGCGATTTCGGTAACGCGAATGGGGGCCCAGCCCTCAGCGCCAACGCGAAAAGAAATAGAATCGTTTTTAAGGAAACAATAAACAGAAAGTATATTTCTCCTAATTTCAAATCCGTTTAAAAAATCAACAAGTTAATAATGAAACAGTTTGTTACAGAAGAAAAACATATAGCAGCAACAATCACCGATTTTGAAACGTTTTTCAGTTTTATTGACCAGCAGAGGCCAAAACTGTCGCAACGGATGGAAGCGTTGGGGAAGAAGGATGTTTTCGAACTCAATGCAAAACTCCTTTTCAGAAAAGATGTATCAGCGCCTGTGTATTTACAAAGTTCATATCCAATTATCGACCTGATGTTTAATCTTGCTTTGTTGGGCGGACTTTACCGAAAGGCGGGCGATGATAAAGCTGATATTTATCTTGAAAGCACATCGCTTAAATTGCAGTTTGATAAGTTGAACAATTACGAAAAATATTGTTTTCTGCTCGAAACATTCTGGACGAAGTTTGATTTTTCGGAATTGATACGTTGGGGAACAGGTACATCGGGCCAGTTTACCAAAACAATTTCAAAATCCAAACCGGGTCAGGAACTCATAAAAGGCTCTTTTTCAAAGCGACCGGATTACGAACCTCTTTTCTCTTACCTTTCAGTTTTTGTTCATTATTTCAGTTTTTTTGGGTTTTGTTCGTTTGAGCAATTGGAAATCAAGATTAATAAACTTGGAAAGTATAACGATTCAATTTCACGCATTTATCCAACTGAATTTGGCGTGAATATTTGCAAAATATTGCATACACTAAAGTTGAGACTTTGGAATTTTCCGTACCATTCAATCATGGGAATTAATACTGATGATAAATATTACTCGTTAACCAAAGGCCCGTTTGTGGAACACCTAAAACCTCTCTTTCCCCAAAATGCACTATTGAAAAGGATTCAACCCGAAGCAATTAAACCGAAAGAAGGGAACTATACATTTAAAGTAATGCTCGGAAAATCAGTGTGGAGAAAAATTAAGCTCTCACACAAACATACTTTGGAGGATTTGCACCAGTACATTCAGGAAGCCTTTGATTTTGACAACGACCATCTTTACTCATTTTATATGGATGGGAAAAGATACTCGGATGACGTTTATAATTCTTCATTTGGCGACGTACCCCCTTATGCATACGAAGCAGTTATTGGCAAATTGGGTTTATACCGGGGCAAAAAAATTCTTTACTTTTTTGATTTCGGCGATTCGTGGAAATTTCTGGTGCAGTTGGTGGATATCGATGCAAATGAAAAAGAAATAAAGAAGCCCGTGATTACGGAAATAAAAGGGGACGCACCGCCACAATATGGTAATTATTAAGATTCAGTCGGTTAATTTTTTTAATTCATTTTCCAACTCGCTTACTGTTGGCATATTACCTTTAATGTTTTCGGGCAATTCGTTAAAAGTAAATTCGCTGATTCCCAAAGGTTTTTTATATCTCTGAGCGCATACTCAACTTCTATGCATCTTTCGACTTACAAAGAATAATTCCAATGCTGGGGTGGTCTTCTTCTGTTTTCAGCAAGTCATCAACAGCCGATAAGTAAATTCATTTTACCTGCAACTTCGGGTTCAAATTCACCCATTTCCAGGTTAATTACCACATAACAATGCATGCGGGTATGATAAAAAAGCAGGTCGATTTTACGTTCTCTATTACCAATTTGCATCGGGTATTGCCGGCCTACAAATGCAAAGCCTTTTCCTAATTCCAGCAGAAAATTGGTAATGTTATTTGTGAATTTGAATTTGCAGCATATTTCGGCTCCAGTTGTTTTCAATGGTTTGTTGAATGAAAAATATAGCCTCATTTTTATTTTTTCATTTACTAAGAGTTACCTGATGATGCCACCATGGAATTTTAGTTAACAGGGAGTTGCTGGTTAATTTTACAGCAGCTTGCTGTAATATTTCATTTCCAGGTGTTTCTTTTTCATTTTCCAATTTTACAGCAACCTGCTGGACAATTTCAGTATTACGATAAAAAAGGAAAATTGCCTCATAACCTGCAGGTTCGCTTGAGAAAATCCACTCACTTCGGGTAATTCTTTTTTTAAATCTTTTGCCATCTGTTTTATTAAACCTGCACCCCAATTATTATATCCTTGTTTTTCAACAATCGATTTTCCAAAATCCCAGTACAGAGCAATCATTTCAACATTTACAGCTACTGCAGTTTTAATCTGCGCAGAGCGTATTTTCTCTTTTAAAGAGGTAATCCAGAATTTATATTCATTGTCCAATTCCATAATTTCTATTCCTTGTCTTCTTCTTTCCCGCTGTATTTTGCAGGGTAAGCTTCTTTGCCTTTCATGGCAAACCAGATTATCCGGTTAAACAAATCATCATCACCAGTGTCGATTTTATCGAATTGCGGTTCCATGCTTTTTTTCGCATAATGCAAGGCAGGTCCTTTTAGTTGCGATAATTCCGGGTTCATCTCATCCAGGGGAATTTCATTGGGAACTGAAGTAAAGGGAGTGTAGTCCGGTCGGTCAGTAAAACAATCAAACATTGGCATTGCAGTGGCATCCATAATATTCATTGGTGGAAGCCCAAGGATCTGTTCCATGGTGCGCACCATGGAAACCTGATTATAATTGGTATGATTGGTTTTTTTGAATTTTGTGTAAGGACTGGCAATCAAACCAACTGTACGGTATGCCGAAACGTGATCCCAACCCGCTTGTGAGTCGTCTTCGGTAATAAAAACTGCTGTATTTTTCCAAAACCGGCTTTTTGAAAGCGCTTCAAGAATTTTGCCCAAGGCCACGTCATTATCGGCAACCATTGCACGCGGTGTTGGAAATCCGGGTCGGGTTCCGGCGGTATGATCGTTTGGTAATGCCATGATTATCAGTTCGGGCAACTGGTCGCCTTCCATTTTTTCGAATGCATTTAATTCCTCAATAAAAGCTTCTGCACGAATTAGGTCTGTGAATTTGTGCGTGCCGTAGCCCGGAAAAGTCTGGCTTAAAATTTCAGGAACTGTATTAATTGTTGAGGTGTTCTTAAATTCAGTTTTTTCACCGTTTTTAAATCTTTTATAAATTGATTCCCAGGTTTCAGTGTTATCCATTTCAGGCGAACAGGCTTCGCCATAAATCCGTACGCTTTTACCGTGATTGCGTGCATTGTCCCAAATAAAACCGGTGGGGGCATAAACTAATGCATCTTCCTGAACATGAGGGTAGCTGCGAAACCAGCCCCGCACATTCTTTTCAACATAATCCGTAACAATCGCCATATCTGTCCATTGGTGTCCTTCTGCCGATGATTTCCCTGATGCATAAAAATTGTCGAGAAGCAGGAAATCGTCACAGATTTTATGTGTGTTTGGTGTAATTTCTTTTCCAAAAATACAAAGCGAAGGTTCGCCATC
>Ga0100400_1003293_pt1 | contig 10930 bp, 10 predicted proteins | sample CryGeymeta201524_FD_80420 | JGI IMG/M metagenome (GOLD analysis project Ga0100400, IMG submission 80420) | Groundwater microbial communities from Crystal Geyser aquifers in Utah, USA - Crystal Geyser metaG 2015-24 | ecosystem: Environmental > Aquatic > Deep subsurface > Groundwater | place: USA... | reverse complement strand
GAAGACTTCAGCATGGTACCACAGGGGATGGAAGAACATACCTCACAGTAACATTAAACGAAAACGAGGAAGACAAGATTTCAATCACAATTGATGCAACAGGACTGGTGTTAAACATAGTCCTGCCTTTCATAATCCTGGGACTCATCATCCCCATTATAGGCATAATTGTTAAACTTATGAGGAGAAAGGAAGAGAAATTAGAATAACGCCTTAACCAATGGTCCAATTAATTTCAGCATTTTTGGTTTTTTAACCAGGATTTTTGCGAGATTTGAAGGATAGTCAATATCCCCATGTTTTGAAATCAGTTCAAGGATTTCCTCATCATCTAAAATGTTAAATATTTTTTCAATATCAGGATCAGGAAGTTTTTTGAATATTTTGCGCAGTCTCATCCCTGTTTTTAACTCATCACCTATTTCATTGTACCACAGTTTCTGGTATTCACTCAATCTTTTGCTGGAAAAGTTTTCTTCCTCCAGCGCTGATACGGCAACATTCCCGCAGTGCTTTGCACTAACCAGACCTGTGAAAATCCCGCCGCCGGATGTCGGTTTTACCTGTGATGCAGCATCACCAACAATCATCACATTGTGACTATATGTTTTGTCAGCAACACCAAAGGGAACAGCACCCGCAATATAGGAAATTGGTTTAGCGTTTTTCAAAATTTCTTTTGATACTATGTTTTTGAACATTCTTCTGAAATAATAAAATGGTTTGTCTGCTGAGCACAGACCAATCCTGCAGGTTTCATCCGAGGGTATTACCCATGAAAAAAAACCTGGTGCAATGGTTCTGCCGACAAAAATCTCAACAAATTTTTTGTCAATATCTATGTTAACCATCTCAGATTCAAAACCGGATATAATCTCCTTTGCTCTGGGAAAATTAAATGTTTTTGCAACAAAAGAGTTGACACCATCCGCCCCTATCAAAAGATTACATTTTACTTCATTTATGTTTCCATCTTTCAGAAATTTTATTTTCACATCATCTTTTCTTTTTATATCCAATACCTTTGAACCCAGCAGAATTTCAGAACCAGCATCAACAGAACCCATTACTACCTTTTTATCAAAACCCGCCCTGTCAATTACCACCGCTTCTGTTTTCTTCCCATCAATTCTGAGCCTATGAGTATTTGGTGAATAAATATCTGCACCCTGAACAGAATTCAAAACCGTTTTTTTTGCATCAACAAAATCAAAAACCCTTGGCGTTACAAGACCCGCACATTGAACAGGTTTACCTATATCATTATGCTCCTCAAGAATCAGAACATTAAATCCTTTTTTTGATATTATTCCTGCTACAGAACCGCCAGTGGGCCCTGCGCCGACAACAACTGCATCGTATTTCATATTGACCCTTTGCTTACACAATTTTTATTCCTAAATTGTTTGTTTCGTTTACTTTTACAGCAAATTTCTTTCAGAAATTTGCTGATACTTCGGAACACTTCGTGTTCCTCGTCTTTTCACTCATTTTTCATTCGTGAAAATTCATAGGAAAAAATTGTTTTCCTATTCTCGCAAGATTGCTTAGGCAATCTTGGATTCACAGGAAATGTAATTTCCTGCTCTCACGAAATTTCTTTCAGAAATTTCGTGATACTTCGGAATTTTGCTACGCAAAATTCCTCGCATATTCGTTCGCTTCGCTCTTTTTACATCAAATTTCCGATAGGAAATTTGATGATACTTCGGAATTGCCTTCGGCAATTCCTCGTACTTTTGCTCAGTCGCTTCGCTCCTTCGCAAAAGTGCCGGGGGCGAGAATTGAACTCGCGACCTTCGGATATCTCAGGAAAAACAGGTGTTTTTCCTGACCTCCAAAATTGTTCTGACAATTTCGGATTTCGCAGAACCGGATTTGCAGGTTACCCTATGAGTCCGACGCTCTAACCTGCTAAGCCACCCCGGCACGAACAGAAATTTTTCTCTGAAAAATTTCTGTGAGCGCAAGGAATTGCTTTGCAATTCCTTGCAGGGCAAAAATTTGCCAAGCAAATTTTTGCGAGCATGAGGAACGAGTAAAATGAGTTCCCCACAGAGAGCAAAATTTTTGCGATATAAAAGGGGGTAAGCCTTCTGTTCTTAATATCCTTTCGCAGGAAAAAGACTTGTTTTCCTGCTCTCCAAAATTGCCCCGACAATTTTGGATTTGCGGGAAAAACAAAAGCTTTTCCCACTCTCCAAAAATTGCCAGAGCAATTTTTGGATGGAGGAAATGCTTTTAAACACGTATTACCATAATGTTAACTGGTGAAAACAATGGATGATGACAAGTTTGAGAAATGTTCAAAAGTGATTGGTCTGGTGATTTTCTTTGTGGGCATAGTATTTTTGATTGTAACCTTTGCTCTGGCATACGGTTTTTTCATGAATGCGGGCTTGCCCGAGGTGAGTTCCATGGAAACATTTTTTAATGCAAGCATTATCCTCTCAGCAAAATTTGTGGCGTGCATAATCATGGCAATGTGCGGCTCCTATGTGTCCAGTAAAGGCATAAGAATGGCAAAAACAATGAAGGTGACTTTGAAACAGGACTAACCGAAATTTTAATCTCCGATTATATCCATCACCTTATGATGGATGCTGTCAGGTTTGTCAGGGAAAAACTTGGGTTGTATGGGGTTGGCGCAATAGTTTTTTTCCTTTTTTCATTGTGTTCTGGTTTACTTGGCACATTACTTGGCAGGGCGTTGTGGGTTCTTTTTGGAGCCCTGGCTTTAGGGTGTGTGTATAAGGCGTTTCATAATGTCTGGAAATATGGATTGTGGTTAATAGGAATTTATGTTTTTAGCGGTACAGGTGGGTATTTTTTAACATATCATGATGCAATGCATCTTGCCGGTGGTCTGGTTTGTGAACTGATCAGCATATTCATTCTGCTCTCTTTAATCTACACGGTTATTGATATGAGAGAAAAAACAAAACACAAGCATCCTCTTGGTTTGTGGTTTCTGTCTCTATTGATCTTTTTTGTTTTCGCAAACCTTTCCCTGTCTGACTGGTCATACTGGCTAATCGACAAAAGCCCTCTTTATCTGTACACCTTCTCTGAGATTATGATTATATGTTCAGGTGTATATGTCCTCTGGGTTCCCCAGGTAAAAATCAGTGTCAGAAATGTATGTCCTGTATGTGATTGTGAACTCAGAGTAGATAAAAGATCATGTCCATCCTGCAATGAAACGGAAAACTTTTTTTGGTGCAGAAAAGGTGAGCATCATATCATAAAATGTCCTTACTGCAACAAGTTGACATTACATGGTGGGAAATGTATTCATTGCAGAAAGAAGTTAAAGAAGGGGGTTGAATGCAGGTCTTGTGGAAGTGAACATTCCTTGGCAGAATGGATAAAACTATAAAAGTTGGGAAAGAATAATTTAATTAAGAGGAATGATATTATCCTCTTTGTATGAGCATATTAAAAAAAGAGTTTAAGAACCTTCTGAACAAGGAGATGGTTGTTGTAATGAATGATGGGAGAGCATTTAAAGGTATGCTAATAAAGTTTGACAAGGATGTTGTTGTATTGAGAAATGTTTTGGAGGCAAAGGCAGAGAATCCTGTATGGAAGGAAAGCACTGCATCAACCAGGATACTTGGCAAGCAGGAAGTAAAAGGCACTGTTATTGGTGACACGGATGTAGTAAAACTTGATGAGGTAATCCTCAGGATAGAAATGGTTTCAAGGATATGGAGATGGATACCACAGAAACCAGTAGGGCATTAAACCTTTCTCAGTATCCTCCTTTTCTGTTTCCTCATTTTTTCAGGCAGGGACTTGGGTAATATGTAAACGATTACATAATAAAACCACGATGCACCATAAATTATTGTGAATACAACAAAAAATGAATAAGGCATTCCCAAGTATGTTGTAAATATTATGGTGTTCAACAGTAAATGGATAAGTGCTGCATACCCAAAGTATTTTATCGGTCTTTTGATTGAACATCCATATCCAATAAGTGCCCCAAGAGAAGCATGCAGAAGAATTATCCCCACAACTACAATGACACCAAGGAAGGTTGAAGTATAATCACTCAAATTAAACATACGCGCAACAACAATGAACGAGTACATACCACCAAATCCAAGGCCAAGTGAAGACCCGTAAAAGGTTGTATCAAATTTTCCCTGGAAACGTTTCATGTTCAGAACCATTGTTTTTAAAGCCTCATGAAAGAATGCAATGCCTATTATTGACAGAATACAGAAATCCAGATATTTAGAGTTGATATCAAAAAACTTCAGCATCTCAAATGATGCACCTACCATCCCCAAAAACATTCCACCGGCGAATGTGATGAAAAGTTTTCTGTCATCAAAACATCCCTCATATTTGTAAAGCATGATGAAAAGAAAAGCTAATGCTGGTACAAATCCTATCATGATTCCTGCAAATGTTAATACATTCATTTTTTGTCCCTAAGCAAATGTAACGGGAATCATGTAAAAAAGGTTATCTGTCTTATGATTTAAAAAGGCATTAATATACTAAAAACGATTACAGGATATGCAACCAATTATTGTTACACACGGCGGTGCAGGATCACCATTAGAATACAAAAACGGTACTGAGAAGGCAGCAAAAAAAGGGTACATTGTTTTGAGAAAAAAAGGAAATGCAGTTGATGCGGTTGTAGAGGCGGTTGTTGTTTTAGAAAATGATCCTAGGTTCAATGCTGGCACAGGCTCAAGGATGAGGCTGGATGGTTCTATAGGGATGGATGCATCTGTTATGGGTTCTGATTTAAAATGCGGCGCTGTGGCATGTATAAAAAACGTGAAAAACCCTGTAAAGGTTGCCAGAAAAATTATGGAAACACCCCATGTTCTCCTAGCTGGTGAGGATGCAACAAATTTTGCAAGAAAAACGGGTTTTAGATATTATGATCCTACAACAGAAAAGGCAATAAAAAAATTAGAGGAAGATAAAAGAAAACTTAGGAAAGGAACTTTTCCTCTTTGGGCAAAAAAATGGAAAAAATTTGAATACAAAAAATTTACTGGCACTGTTGGAGCTGTTTCCAGGGATAAAAATGGTTTTGCGGCAGCAGTATCAACAGGCGGAACATCATTCATGCTTCCAGGAAGGGTTGGCGATTCAGCGTTAATAGGGTGCGGCATTTATGCAGGCAGGCACGGTGCAGTATGTGCAACAGGTGTTGGTGAGGAAATTATCAGAAACGTTTTGTCTAAGTCTGTTTATGACAAAATTAAAACTTTGGGTCCACAAAAAGCATGTGAACGGGGTGTTAATTTGCTTAAAAGTTTTCCAACAGGACTTATTGCGGTATCCAAAGATGGCTATGGTGTGGCATGTTCAAAGAACATGGCCTGTACGGTTGCCAGTAAAAATATGTTAAAAAGCGGCTGCATATAACCAAAAGCATTAAATTTATGTAGATGCTAACACATCTCACGGTGAGAATATGAGAAAAAAAACAAGTGCACTTACAAATAAACTTGAAGAGGAACTTAAACTGCTTGAAAGACACATAATGGTGCTTAAAGCAATCATTAAGAATGGCCCCCTTGGAATAATAAATCTGGCGCAATTCACAGGTGAACCACAGCATAAAGTTAGATATTCATTAAAGATTCTGGAACAAGGAAAACTCATTGAGGCAACCGTACACGGGGCGGCAATCACAAAAAGTATCTATAAGCGCATACCTTACATAAAATCAATCCTTGACAGAGTAGAAACAAAAATAGGGGAGATTAAACAATTAGTAGCAAAAATTGAAACTGAAAGGAACTTATAAAATTCCTCTCGCACACAAAGTTTTGTTTCACAAAATTTGTGCACTGAGAGGAAAATCATGAATTTTTCTCTCGCTCGGAAAAATTTTTCCGCTGAAAAATTTTTCCTTGTGCCGTCGTAGCTCAGTGGTGGAGCACCCGGCTGTTAATGTTTCGGAATGTGAGCATTCCTCACATTTCCATTTACCAACGGAAACCGGGCGGTCGCCGGTTCGAGCCCGGCCGACGGCGTAATAATCAAAAATTAAATAACAATGAAAAACAATTACAAATCAAATTCAGAGAAAACGGTTGTAACTGCTTAGGTTACAATCGTAGTGGGTCCGTAGCTTAGTCTGGTGGAGCAATCGGCTCATATGCTTCGGAAATGCAACCATTTCCTTGCGTTTTCAGTTAAGCTGGAAAACCGATTGGTCGCAGGTTCAAATCCTGCCGGGCCCATACTCCAAAATTTTTATTTTCTCTTTGCATGAATTAAAACATACAGTAGCAAGACGGCTGTTACTGTTATTATTGTCAGAATAAAAACAAGCAGATAGATTACTGGAAGTGCAGATGGTTTTTCTGTTTCAGGTTTAACATTTATATTAAATGTGGCCTGCGCATCAGTGTAATCTTCTTTTGATGCAGTAATCATGATTGTGCAGGTTTTTTCTGTGCTTGTCTTCGGCGCATTAAATGTGATATTAAAATTCCCGTTTTCATCTGTCTTACCTGCTGTTGGGATAACATATTCTGATGAAACAATTATATTTGCATTTTCAACAGGGCCAATATAATCTGATACATGGATATTAATTGTTGATGCATCGTTTGAAGAAACCTTTGTTGCTCCTTCCGCATTAATCAGCAGGGTTTTTGGGTAAACAATGATTGGTATGTTTATTTTCCCATCACCATATTCACTCCCGGGTTTTGATGCTGTGATTCTGACTGTGAATGTGATATTTTCATTTACATTTGGGGCATAAAAGATTGTTTCAAACTCACCGTTGATATTTGTTTCCCCTGATGTTGTGGAGAAACTGCCAGCATCTGAGGATACATTGATGTCTGCGTAACTCACAGAGCATCCATAATATGTTATATGGATAGCCAGCGATGTTTCTCCCTGGGAAAGCAAGGCCGTTTTTACGTCAACTGATATGGTAAGCACTGGTCTCCAAACCCTGACCGTTCCATCATCCCCACCGGATATTATTCTGTTTTTGGATGACCAGTCTACAGCCCTAACATAACCACTCTGCCATGGGGCAAACTCCTCCATGGTTATCAACACGCTGGTGCTAACATCCCATATTCTAATATCCCTGTCACCGCATGAAAGAACCTTTGAACCATCTTTATACCATGAAATTGCGTAAGGGTAGCCGTCATTTGGTCCCAGATTTGTGATATGTGTTCCATCTGGGTCATATATTTTTATGCCTCCATATTGGCCAAATGCGATCTTTTTACCATCCGGTGACCATGCAACAGCCATCACAGGGTCAGTTTGCATTAGAGTGTGCAGGCACTCTTCTTTTTCTACATCCCATATTTTTACAGTTCTATCATCCGCACCTGATACCAGCTTTTTTCCATCAGGCGACCATGAGATATCTTCTACCCTTTGTAGGTGTCCAGTTAGTACAGCTATTCTATTACCCCTGGCATCCCATATTTTTACACCATAGTATCCCTGCCCATCATCTGAACCGGATGCAATCCTGGTTCCATTAGGAGAGAACTCAACAGAGTAGACACAACCCCTTTCACTTTCAGACCATGATGTGATAGGGTTTCCGTTCGCATCCCACAATCGGATTTTACTATCTGTATGGCCAGAGACAATCCTGCTTCCATCAGGAGACCAGTCCACAGAATATGCTCGACTGCTGACATCTATAATGTTTAGACATTCACCCGTATTTGCATCCCAGATTCTGAGCGTGTAATCATATGATGTGGAAACAAACCTGTTTCCATCAGGGGACAAAGCAACAGATTTAATTCTATCCACATGTTCTTTGATAAGTGTGTCTTCAGAAAAAGAGGATACATCCAGGATGGAAACAGTGAGTCCAACCCCGACCGCAAGTTTATCATCGTTATTTGACCAACTAACAGCCCTCACTATCGCATCATATTTATCATATGTTTTACATTCCCATGTTTCCGTGTTCCAGACTTTTATTGTGTTATCATCAGCACCTGACGCAATCATTGCCCCATCATTTGACCATCGTGCATCATTTACTCCAATGTTTTGCGAGCCTGTAACATGAATTAATGTTTTCATGCATTCCTCATTTTCTACATCCCAAATTTTGATTGTTTTATCGTGGGAGGCTGAAGCAAGCGTGCTTCCATCAGGAGACCAGTCCACAGAGAGTACTGCATCCGTGTGCCCATTAAGTACATGCATTGATTCACCTGTTTTCGCATCCAAAACATAGATATCAGAGCCATAAGTTTTATCATCAGCCCAGTAGTACTCATATATGCCTATGCCTGCAGCGAGCACGCTGCTGTCAGGAGAAAAGGCTACTGATGGAATAGAATCATTAAGTTCTTGTGATGTCCATACAAGTTCGCCTGTTTCCGCATCCCAGAGTTTTACTGTTCTCTCAGTTCTTCCACCGCCTGAAGCAATCCATTTCCCATTTGGTGACCAGTCAACTGAAACAGCCTTGTCATTATATGCTACCCATGTTTTTATCTCTTCACCAGTCTCTGCATCCCAAATCTTGATGTACCCATCATCTGATGCAGAAACTATCCTACTGCCGTTTGGGGAATATGCAACAGAACGAACAGTATTTATATGCGTAAGCATTTGTGCACTAACCTCATAATCTGAGGAATCAATTATCTGAATCACGGAGCTGCCAGCATCAGCTATTTTATTGTTATCTGGTGAGTAGGCTATGTCCCTTGTTGTACCAAAACCGCCAACCCATGATTGTTCCCAATGTCCTGATTCTGTTTGGATTGTCCCCGAAGAGGAAATCTCTGCAGAGTAAACAGGGTTGATAGCTAGTAAGAGGATTGCTACGGCTGTAAATAATAGTGACATATATTTTTTCATCTGAATGATAATGCCTTTTTGAATATATAAATGCCACGAAAGAAATATATACCGTAAAAACCTTACGAGTATTAGGTGAAAAACTATGAGAAGATGGATAAAGATAATATGTGTGGTCGGCATACTGCTAATGAGCATGGTTTTTTTAAATGTTCCCAGCGCAAGTGCGCAATACATACCTAGGTCTGAACTTCATTTTGCTGAGACTGCAAAAGAAGTGGACACCTCACCAGGCTCCAGCAGAACCCTTATTTTTAATGGTACGTTAGAATCCAGTTGTGAAACAGCATACACGGTGGAACTTGAGGTGGATGATGAAAGCGACATACCTTCAGGTTGGTCTGTTTCAATATCTCCTTCAGCAGTAAGACATACTGAGGGTGAAAACTGGGTTGATGATATTACTGTGATTGTTATGGCCCCGCCCGAGGAAAGTTATGGCGCTGTTGCAGTAATCAAAATCCAAACATATGTAAGGAGAGCTGATGTTGGTCTTAACTATCTTGGGGGTGCTGCCCAGGTGACTGTTTCTGTAAAATCGTTTTACAAAGTATCACTTACCTCTGACACACCTTATCAGCAGATAAGTCCTGGGACAGAGACCTACTTTTATATTAAAATAGTAAATTTGGGAAACTTAAATGACCTATTCAGAATAGAAATCAGCAACATAGATTCACCTGAGTTCACCGGCTGGGTTATTCAGCCGCAATATTCGTTGGTAAATATAACCGAAAAAGGAACGAAAACTGTGCCAATTAAAATTATTACACCACATGATTGGACACTATGGAACGACAAAGTTTCAAAAATAGACATAAACGTTACGTCAACAACCTCACAAGGTGTTCAGAGTTCTCAGGAAATTTCAGAGGATTTTCATATATATCTGAGACAAAGGGGTACGTATATCCCAGGGTTTGACCCTTTCTTTTTGATTCTCTGTTTAGGCATAGTTGCAATAATACTGAGGAAAAAACGTTAAGAGGAAGCAGATGTCAAAAATATGGTCGAAAATGCGGATTTTTATAGGATTTATTATAATAGGAAGCATACTTTTTTCCACTCTAAAATGTCCTACGGCATCCGCCTCAGATATTACTATAGGTACAGCCTCATTGGGCGTAACCATTGACCAAGAACACCAGCAGGTCGATGTATCACCAGGCTCAAATTGTATAGCACACTTTACAGGAAATATATCCTATTCCTATTCCTATCAGATGATGATATATGTCTCTGCCAAGATAGAGAATAATCCAGGAGGATGGAAAGTGGCAGTAACACCTACAAAAGCAAAGCAAAGTGGAAATGGAACCATGCCATTCACATTAGATGTGCACGCACCACCTGAAACAAGTAACAGTGTGCCAGGTGTAGTAGTTGTTGTAGATGTTGAGGGAATGCCCTATGGTTGGGCTGAGCCATATATTACGGTACATGAGACCAGCATGGTTTCTGTAAAACCATTCTACAAACTTTCAATAGAATGTGCGACACCGTATCAGCAGATGGCACCAAATACTGAAACCTATTTCAACATTTATATAGTAAACCTAGGTAACAGCAACGACATATATGGGGTTGAAATTACTAACAGAGATGAGATCAAAGGATGGATAATACAAGAAAAATTTTCTTCAATATACATACCTGAAAAATCCATTGCAAACATACCAATTAAGGTTGTTGCACCGTATGAATGGACACTATGGGAAGATAAAATCTTAAAAATAGATATAAAGGTTACATCTGTAACATCTGAGAATACTGAAGAAGTTTCAGAAAACTTTAGTATATATGTAAGACAGAGAGGTACGTATATCCCTGGTTTTGATCCTACGTTTATGATTATCACACTTGGGATTATAGCAATAGTGTTAAGGAGGATGAGAAAATGTTAGGGAAAAAAAAGATAATAGGAATATTGATTGCGGCGGTGGTAGTGATATCAGTATGCACGGTCGGGCTGTGGTATTCTGCACTAAGTTCTAAGAAAGTGGAAATAGAAAGCATAGCAGTCTATACTGAGTCGGGGGATGAGGGAATAAAAATAAAGGTAATAACAATTACT
>Ga0100400_1003253_pt1 | contig 11021 bp, 9 predicted proteins | sample CryGeymeta201524_FD_80420 | JGI IMG/M metagenome (GOLD analysis project Ga0100400, IMG submission 80420) | Groundwater microbial communities from Crystal Geyser aquifers in Utah, USA - Crystal Geyser metaG 2015-24 | ecosystem: Environmental > Aquatic > Deep subsurface > Groundwater | place: USA... | reverse complement strand
CCGCCGTACCCCATGACGCCGACGATCCCGCCATGCTTCCAGTGCCCAATCTTCTCCTGATAGGACCGCTCCAACTGCCCCAACAGCCCGTTGGCCATGGGGCTTGTCTCGGCGGCCTTCTTGATCTCGGAGACGAAACTGGGCCAGGGGCCTTTCTCCAGCTCGTCCAACTGCGGTGTCTGATATTCAGCCATACAGGTGCACCTCATGCCTTTGCCTGAAAGTCGAGCGGATTCATCGTGCGGGGCTCCGCCCAGCCTCTCGTTTCCTGCAACTGCCTCGTCCAGCCAGGCGCCGCTGAGGCAGGCACGCCCTCCGGGTTGTCGGTTGAGGAAGACCTCCCATGCGTCGTGGGTCTCGCACTTCGCCGGATCGCCCAGCAACTGCCGACCATGGGGAAATGTAAAGCCAGTGTAAAGCACTGCGTTGCAACGAAACGACCACGAACGCCCTTGCCCGAACGCGTCGCGGCAGGGGCAGCATGTGCTCTCAAGATCCGGACGCATACAGAAGGGGAAGCGGCATTCTGAGAGCCGGGGCGGAGTGTGACCTGCGCGCCCAGATTCGCCGCATTCCGGTGCTCTTCCTGCCTGTTTCGTCGCGGAGGCAAAGCAAGCCGGGTCTGGCGTGACCGGCAGCTTCCTCCGCGGCAACGCAGGGCGCTCTGACGGATTGTGACAGGCGGTCGGGAACGGCGAAGCGCGCCGCCTCGGGGAGGTCGTTGAGCGCGCGTGCTTCCAGCCGCGCGGGGGCGGTGCGGCAAGACGGCGCCGGATTGGCACGTGGTTTGCAGGCAGCGAAAAGAGCGGAAACTGCGGAAAGCGCGAGGATCCGGGATGCAAGCTCTCTCGACAGGACAAGTGGCGCGGTATTGCCTCGTGTCCCCGGAGACGATCCAGAACTGGATCCATGACCGCGGACTGCCTGCCCAGCGCACTGCCGGCGGCCAGTACCGGGTTCGCCCCCACGATCTGCGCAGGTTCATGATCGAGCATGGCATGTCGGTCGCAGAGCTTGATCGGGCATTATCAAGGAAGAACAACCGCGGTGCTGGGAGTTCTTCGCAGCCGCCCCCGACCATGCGGGCCAGACCAGAGAGTGCGAGACGTGCGTGGTCTACCGCGCGGAGGCGCTGCGCTGCTACGAGTTGCGCCACTATGTCGACCACCGGCACGTCCACTGTCCGACAGATGACTGCGCCGCCTGTCCGTATCATCAGCGGTATGCTGCGGGCGAGCCCCTGCAGGCGCCCACCAACGGCCCAACCGCTGCTGTCACGTAATCGACGCTGTGGTGTCGGCCTCTTGGCACGACGCCAACCCGGACCGGGAGAGCTTGAGGATGAGTCTTCTCGTTGCGTTTGCCTGGATCGCCCTCGCAGTCTTCGTTGTCGCTTCGCTGGTCCGCACTTGGCGGCTGGCGAAAGCCCCTCTGCACATTCGGTGGGAACTGTACCCCGTGCCCCACGAAGCCGGCCGCGCGCACTATGGCGGCTCCTACTTTGAGGAAGTCGACTGGTGGACGAAAAAACGTCCGCACGACAACGTCGGCATGATCAAGTACATGCTCCAGGAGATCTTCCTACAGAAGGGCGTACACGAAAACAACAAGGCGCTCTGGCTGTCCACGCTGGTGATGCACACGGGTCTCTACTTGCTGACGGCCGCCGTCGCGCTGGTGTTGTTCTTCGGCCTGGTCGGCGCAGCAGCGCCGGCAATGATGGGCGCAGTCTCCATGGGTGGCACCGCCGCGCGTTGGCTGCTGACGCTGCTCCTCGGGTTGGGGGGGCTGCTGAGCCTCGCGGGCGCTGTGGGACTCCTGGTCCGGCGGTCGGTGGATCGGGGCATGGCGCTGTTCACCACCTTCGAACACCGATTCAACCTGCTGCTCATCTGCGCGCTCAGCGCGCTGGGGTTGGCAGTCGTCCTGACGCGGAGCGTCGCCGAGCTTCACCAGTTCGCCGCTGCAATGCTGGCGGGAAACCCGGGCAGAGCGGTTGTCTCGCCGCTGGCGGCGGCCTACTTGGTGCTGGGCGGGCTCTTCGCCCTTTACCTGCCGTTCACACACATGATCCACTTCATGGCCAAGTACTTCGCCTATCACGATGTTCGGTGGGGCGACACGCCGAACGTGAGGGGCAGCAAGATCGAGAGCCAGATCAAGGCGCAGTTGGGATACAAGCCGACGTGGGCTGCGGCGCACGTTGGCGCAGATGGACAGAAGACGTGGGTAGATCTCGCCGTCTCTAAGGTGCCAGGTAATGACGAAGCCACTGACGCTTGACGACTTCAGCCGGACCGACCTCGACCAGGTCGCGGAGGTCAAGCCCGAAGACCTCGTGCCCCTGCCGCCTCCGTACGACAAGGCGGAGGAGTTGCCGCCGTTCAAGGAAGTGACGGCCGAGAAGCGGGAACAGGTCGACTTCTCGTTGGACGGGTTCTCCGCACTGGGGCTGCGGAAGCTGCAGACCGACGAAGAAGAGAAGGAGCTGGTCGAGAAGTTCCTGACGGGTCTGCGGAAGCTGTTCACCAAGGAGAACAACTGGCTGTTCCTGCGGCCGCTCATGATCACCACCGACCACTGCGCTCGGTGCCAGACGTGCGTGCAAGCGTGCCCGGTGTTCGAGATGAGCGGCGGGAACGACCTCTACCGGCCCACCTACCGGTCGGAGATCTTCCGCCGTCTCGTCGAGAAGCACGTCAAGCCGGGCGGGGGCCTGTGGAGCCGGTTCAAGGGATCCACAGGAATCGAGCTCAACGGACCGATGATCCGGCGACTGGCCGAGTTGGCCTACCGCTGCACGCTCTGCAGACGCTGCGCGCAGACCTGCCCCATCGGGGTGGACAACGCCCTTGTCACCCGTGAACTCCGCAAGCTGTTCTCGCAGGAGCTTGGCCTCACGGCCGACGAACTGCACAAGAGCGGCACGGTGCTGCAGCTCAAAGTCGGCTCGTCCACCGGCATGAACGCGCTGGTCGTCAAGGACAACTGCGAGTTCATCGAGGAAGATATTCAGGACCGCTGGGGGCTGGAGATCAAGATTCCCTGGGACAAGGAGGGCGCCGACGTTCTGCTGATTCACAATGCCGGGGAGGTCATGGCGTGGCCCGACAACGTCGCCGCCTTCGCGATCATCCTCGAGAAGGCGGGAGTGAGTTGGACCATGTCGTCGGAGCCGCTAGGCTACGACGGCGTCAACTACGGGCTGTTCTACGACGATGTCCAGCTTGCGCGGGTTGCCGTCAAACACGCAGACATTGCCAAGCGCCTGGGCGTCCGGAAGATCGTCGCGGGCGAGTGCGGTCACGAGACGAAGGTCCAGAGCCTCATCACCGACCGGTTGCTTGTGGACGACCTCAACATCCCCCGCGAGAACGCGATGACCTTTCTGGAAGACCTCGTCATGAGCGGGAGGCTGGAACTCGATCCCTCCCGCAACGACTTCCCCGTGACCCTGCACGACCCGTGCAACCTGGTCCGGCTGATGGGCGTCGTGGAGCCACAGCGCCGCATTCTGAGGAAGCTCTGCCCGCAGTTCCGCGAGATGACTCCGCACGGCGTGGAGAACTACTGCTGCGGCGGCGGCAGCGGCTTCGCCATCATGTCCGGCAACAACTTCGAGGACTGGCGCAACAACGTCAGCAGTCGGAAGAAGTTCCAGCAGATCCTCGGCGCGTTTAGCGACTGCCTGAGCCCGGAAGTGCCCAAGTACGTCTGCGCACCGTGCTCGAACTGCAAGGGAGCGATTCGGGACTTCTTCAGGTATTACGGCGCGACCGAGAAGTCGAACTTGCACTATGGCGGTCTGGTAGAACTGATCTGCAACGCCATGCCTGATCTCAGCGCGCCATTCATCAGCTTTGAGGACGAGTGGTAGAAGGCGGTGCCGAGTCGGGCACTCCCTGACGCCTCTATCGAAATGGGGGAACCCTCACGTGGCCGATACGAAGAAGACCATTCTGGTCGTCGACGATGAGCAGGATGTACTGAGCTACCTCACCACGTTTTTCCAAGATAACGGCTTCGACACGCTCACTGCCATGGACGGGAAACAGGGCATGGAGTTGGCGCGTTCCAGCAAGCCGGCTCTCATCACGCTGGACATCACCATGCCCAGCGAGTCCGGCGTCCGGATGTTCCGCGATCTGCAGGCGGACCCCAACACCGCCGAGATACCGGTGGTCATCATCACGGGGATCAGCAGCGAGTTCGAGCAATTCATCCGGAGCCGCAAGCAGGTCGCCCCGCCGGCGGCGTACTTCGAGAAGCCGGTCGATCGCGACGCGGTGCTGGCCAAGGTGCGGGAGCTGCTGGGCCAGGGCGCCTGACGTCCGGGGAGGCGGCCGGGCGTTTGGCGCCGCCTCAGCGGGCAGGACGCCTTGTGGCAGGGCGGAAGTCGCGTCGGCGTCAGGAGCGTCGGTCAGAGCGGAAGCACTGCCGTGGGTCTACGGACGAACGCGGAGGGTCACTTCGCTGGGTCGCGGTCACCGGCCGGTCTCCGGGCAGACCAGACGCGCCCCCTCCACGTCGCCTCACTCGACCCCGATCGGGTCTCCACGACCGCCCCGCCAGCCGCAGATCATGCTCCATCCTCCCGCGTCTCGCCAACAGAATCTCGCTCGGAAATAGCTCCCTGGGTTGACACCGCTCGCCTACTCTGGCATAATCTGAGTCAATAAAACCAATAAAACGCTGAATACTCAGAGCGTCCGAACGTGCAACTCCTATCCACAGGTCAAGCAGCCAAGCTCTGTTCGGTGACCCCCGATGCCGTCCTGAAATGGATCAAGGCTGGGAAGGTCCGGGCGCAGCGCACGGCGGGCGGGCACTACCGCATCCAGCGAGAGAGCCTCGAAACGCTGTTGGGCGACAAAGGGGAACTGCGTGTTGAACGCCCATCGGAGCGCGCTGCCTCGCCGCCCTCCCGGTTCTGCTGGGAGTTTTACTCACAAGATGGAGCCCTCCGAGCGGACTGCCAGCAGTGCCTGGTCTACCGGTCTCGCGCGCTTCGATGTTTCGAGATGAGTCATCTGGGCGAGGCGGATGGGTACAAGGGCACGTTCTGCGAGACCTCCTGCGACAGGTGCAGCTACTTCCGGAGCTTCCGGCCGGCGCCGATCCGCGTGTTGGTCGTCACCAACAGCGAGACCGTCGAGCGGAGCCTGCGGCAGAGCGATGACGGCTGGTTTGATTTCCGGTTCACCGGTTGCGAGTACGACTGCTCGGCGCTTGTCGGCAGCTTCCGGCCAGAATGCATCGTGGTGGACTGCGCGCTTCCTCCTGACCAGTGCCAGGCACTCTGCCGCCACCTGTCCGCAGACCCAAGAGTATCGGGCACCACGATCCTGCTTACCACCTCGCCAGAGCAGGAGGGAGTACGACCACGTTTCGGGTTTGCTGAGTTGGGCGAGCCACTGTCCGTGCAGTCGCTTCGGCGACGTCTGGAGGAACTCGGCGCAGCGACCGAGCGCAGTCTTTCCGGTGCGCTGGCAGCGAGGCCCCGACTCGAGTGCGCGCTGCTTCCGCTATAGAGGAGCGACCAGAACGGGGCATCTTCAGCAGACCTGCAGGGAGGACCGCATTCCATGGACCAGTTCCTCAAGGTACTCGAGGATGAAGTACAGCTCATAGCCCTTGCCTTCATGGCCGTCGTCTACATGCTCCGCATCCGGTGGCTGCTCAAGTTCCCAGCCTCCCGGGAGAACACTCCCTCGCGAGGAGATGAACGCGCCGGGATTGCCTACGCGATGGTCGCCATCGCCATGCCGTGGGCGATGGAGAGCGCCCGCAAGCACTGGACCAAGTATGCCGAGTTCGCGGTCTTCCACCTCGGGGTGGCCGTGGCCATCGCGGTGACGTTCATCCTGCCGTACTGGCCCGGGCTGATCGCCGGTCCTCGCGCGGTTGTCGCCATTCAAGCGGTGCTGGCGCTCGCCTTCCTCGCCGGCGTCTCCCGGTTCGTCAAGCGGTGCGTCCGGCCCGATCTCCGGCTCATCAGCAGCGCGGACGACTACTTCTCGATCATTCTGCTCGACCTCTACCTGCTCTCTGCCTTCTTTGCGACGCCGAACAGGAGCGCCTGGGCGCTGATCGCCTTCTTCGGCATGACGACCTTCTTCCTGATCTACGTGCCGTTCAGCAAGATCTCCCACTACCTGTACTACCCGTTCCAGAAGTACTATCTCGGCAAGCACCTGGGTCACCGGGGCGTCTATCCCAAGCAGACCGGTTCCACCAATCTGCAGCCCGTGGCCAAGTGAGCCGCCGGAGCCGCCGACGCGCATTCCTTGCAGGGAGTCCCGAACATGCAGAGATCCGAAAAAGCCCAAGCCGTAGTCGACTCGTTCCGGAAGAAAGTGAACCGCCAGGCAGCGTTGTCGTTCGGCATCTGCGCTCACTGCGGGCAGTGCACAGACTCCTGCCACTACTACCTCGCCACCGGCGACCCGAAGATGGCGCCCGCCTACAAAGCGGACCAGGTGCGCAAGCTGTACAAGTATCACACTGACTGGATGGGGAAGGTCGCACCGAAGTGGGTCGGGGGGAAGACCGTGGTCTCCGACGAGGACCTGGAGGCACTCAAGGAGGTCGTCTTCGGCAACTGCACCATGTGCCGGCGCTGCACGCTCAATTGCCCGATGGGCGTCGACATGGCGCTGCTCATCCGGACTGCCCGCTCCCTCCTCACCGAGGTCGGAGTGGCTCCCCAGGGCGTGCTGGACGTCAGCAAGGACCAGTGGGAGCACGGCAACCAGATGGCGGTGGACAAGCAGGACTACATCGAGACCATCGAATGGCTCAGCGAGGAGCTTCAGGCAGAGGTCGGCGACGCGAACGCAGTCATTCCCCTCAACAAGGAGGGCGCCGACTTGCTCTACGCGATCAACCCGCGCGAGGTCAAGTATGCTCCGCTCAGTTTGCTGGCGTCGGCCAAGGTCTTCTACGCTGTGGGCGAGAACTGGACGATGGCGTCCGAAGGGTGGGACAATACGAACTTCGGGCTGTTTTCCGGCGACAACGCGCTTGGCGCGCACATGGGCAACCTCGTCTTCGATGCCGTGGAGCGACTCGGCGCCAAGAAGCTTGTCACCTCCGAATGCGGTCATGGCTTCAGAGCGACGAAGTGGGAGTCGCCGAACTGGACGGGCCGGAAGCTGAGCTTCCCCATCGAGAACTACCTGGAAACCATGCAGGGGTACATTCAAAGCGGGCGCCTGAAGCTCGACCCGTCCGTCAACGCGGAGCCAGTCACCTATCACGATCCCTGCAACCTCGGGCGCAGCAGCGGCATGACGGAGGAACCGCGCTTCGTGCTGCAGCACTGTTGCACGGAGTTCGTGGAAATGCACCCCAACCGGGCCGACAACCTTTGCTGCAGCGGCGGCGGCGGCGCCATGTCGATGTCGGAGTACACCGAGCGGCGCCTGCAGGTCGCCAAGCCGAAGGCAGACCAACTGGCGGCGACCGGCGCCAAGGTGGTCGCCACTGCATGCCACAACTGCGTCGACGCTCTGTCTGACCTGATCAAGCGGTACAAGCTGGACATGCGGGTCAAGACCGTAGGCGAGCTATTTGCCGAAGCCCTCGTGCTGCCTGAGCGGCCCGCCAGAGCCACGACCGAAGCGATCGGGGAAGTCAGGAGGAAAGTGCTCGTCGTAGACGACGAGTTGGACACGGTTACCTTCCTCACCACGCTGCTCGAGGACAACGGCTACCAAGTCGTCTCGACAACCGACTCCACGCAGGCATTGGAGCTGATCCGTCAGGAGAAGCCCGATCTGCTCACCCTTGACTTGCTCATGCCCAGAATGGCCGGAACCGACCTCTACCGAGAGATCCGTGCGGGCAACAACGGATACGGCAACCTGCCGGTTATCATCGTGACGGGGATCAGCCCCGAGGACCATCCCGACCTCGACTTCCGCCAGTTCATCTACCAGCACTCGCTGCCGCGGCCGGACGGTTTCGTTGAGAAGCCGGTGGAGAAGGAGCAGTTCCTGTTGAGCGTCCGCAAAGTGCTGGAGTCGGCGCAGGAGACTCAGCCAGTCGCTTGATCACGCGCGGGGCCGGGGGAAGGTGCCACCTTGGCCGAGATAGCGTATCGGGAGGTGTTCGAAGACCTTCCGGGCTTCGCCGCGGTGGTGGACCGGGAGCTCCGAGTCCTGGCCGCCAACCGCTTGCTTCGCGAGACCTTCGGCGAAGTCGTTGGCGAGGTCTGTTACCGGGCAATCGGTCGCCGGGACGCGCCGTGCGTTGACTGCCCCGCGCTGCTGACGTTCGTCGACGGCGACGCCCACGCTCTCGACACAACTGTGACCACCCCGGCCGAGGAACAGCTTCGTCTCGCCAGCCGAACCAGCCCGGTTCGGGGCACCGACGGAGCTATCGAGGCCGTCCTCGAACTCTTTACACCGGCCGAGCCGCCGCCTCCCGAGGGCTTCGACTGGGACCCGTCTCATGTCCGTCAGCGCTACGAGATCCTGTTCAACGAGGTTCCCTGCTACATCTCCGTTCAGGACCGTGAGTTCCGCCTCGTCGAGTCCAACCACGCCTTCAGACAGGCATTCGGCGAGCCACGGCGTCGGCACTGCTACAAGGTCTACAAACGTCGGCCGGACCGCTGCCCGGTGTGCCCCGTGGCGCAGACGTTCGAGGACGGGCAGGTCCACAGCAGCGAGGAACTGGTCACCTCTGAAGACGGCAGGACCGTCAACGTGATCGTGTACAGCGCCCCCATTCGGAATGCGGCCGGCGAGGTCACCCACGCGATGGAGATGTCCACGGACATCTCCGAGGTCCGCAAACTGCAGTCGCGACTGGCTTCTCTGGGGCAGTTGGTCGCTGGCGTATCCCACAGCGTGAAGGGCATTCTCATGGGGCTGGACGGCGGCGTCTACGTGGTCAATTCCGGCTTCCAGCGCGACGACCGGGAGTTGGTGAAAGAAGGCTGGGCCATGGTCGAGCGGAACGTCGAGCGCGTCTCCAAGCTGGTGCAGGACATCCTCATTCTACGCGAAGGAACGAAAGCCCGAGAAGCAGTCTCTCCGTTGCCGCGAACTGGTGACGGAGATCGGTGAGCTGTTCGCAGGGAAAGCCCAGTCGCATGGCATTGCACTGGAGGTTCGCTGCCCTGACGAGAGCACCCAGGTCGTCGCCGACCCCAAAGGGCTGCACTCCCTGCTCGTCAATCTCCTGGAAAACGCCCTTGACGCCTGCCTGTTCGACAACCGGCCGACCCGCAGGCACCGCATCGAGCTTTCGGCGTGCCGCAAAGGGCCGGATGTCGTTCTCCGAGTCTCGGACAACGGTGTCGGCATGGACAAGGCGACGCGGGAACGGGTCTTCGATCCTCAGTTCTCGACCAAAGGCTCAGCGGGTACGGGGCTGGGACTCATGGTGGCCCAGAAGGTCGCCACGGAGCACGGGGGGACGATCCAGGTCAGGTCGACGTTGCAGAAGGGTACCACGTTCACCGTTCGCATTCCGGCTGCCGGGTGAGAACGATACCGGTGGCTACGCGGTCGCAGATCGCGACCCTCCGGCGAGCGGGGTGGGTTGGACGCAGGCGCCAACCTGAAGCACGCGAACCGCTGCCGTCATCCCTCGAACCGGTATCCGACCCGGCGCAGGGTGACGATCCGCGTGGGGTTGGCCGGATCTGCCTCGATCTTCTCCCGGAGAGACCGGATGTGGGCGTCCAGCGTTCGAGACCCTTCGGCCGGGGCGCCGGCCCACACCGTCCCGTACAACTCGTCCCGCGACAGCGCGCGGCCGGTCTGACGCACAAAGGTGGCCAGCAACTCGAACTCCTTGAGTGTCAGGTCAACTGGCTGCCCCCGCAGGTACACCTTGCGGGAGTCGAAGCGAAGCTCCAGGTCGCCCGACACCAAGTTCGTCTCCGTGGACCGCCCCCCCTGGGTTCGCCGGAGGACAGCGCGGATCCGAGCGCTCAACTCGCGGTGGCTGAAGGGCTTTGTGACGTAGTCGTCCGCGCCCACTTCCAGACCCACCACCCGGTCGACCTCCGCATCGAGCGCGGTGAGCATGATGATCGCCGCTGACGACTCTCTGCGCAGCGCGTGGCACACGGAGAGCCCGTCGAGACCGGGAAGGACAACGTCGAGGAGAATCACATCGGGCTGCCACGCCCGAGCAGCGTCCAGAGCCTGTTCCCCCGACGAGGCACACCTGGTGGCAAACCCCTCACTGTCAAGCAGAAGCGACAGCGAAGACGCAAAGTCGCGGTCGTCGTCTACGATCAGCAGCTTGGTTGTCACTTCTTCTCCTGCCCGGTTCCTGGCAGAGGAGCGCTGACGGTCAGGAGCGGGCAGAACGCGGGCCCGCTTGCGACCTCGCTCGCCGCCTCCCGGAGAGTTTACGTATTCTTCACGTGCGGTCGTCTTCCTTGGCTCAACCGCAAGAAAGCCGCCAGCGACGCACCGGCGGGGGGCAAGTGCCTTTCTCCTCTGACCGGCACTGGAAATCCGGGCATTTCGTTGCAGTAACAGCGTTGTGGCGGGAAGTGAGGTCTTCCCTGGGCAGAAAACCATCCTGACGACCTTGACCTCCCCCAGTGAGATTGCGTACAATGGACGCCAATCTCAAATGTAAATTGCACGTAAAGGCAGGGAGCGGCAGTTCGCCGACGCCTCTGCTTCTGCACCCAGGTGAAATGCTCCGCCAAGTGCGCGCTTTCCCGTTTCACCAGGTCACTGTAGGCAACCGGGAACTGACCGTGCGCTCGCCCGAAAGGGCGTCTCCTGAACGAGGGGACCGGAGTCGTTGCCCTGCAGCCCAGGCGGGCTCAGTTTGGCCCGAGCGCAGGGAGGTCGGTAGGTTGCCGCTTCCAGCACTGCTCAATAGCAATCATCTTAGGCATCGTTGTACGACCCTAAGGAGGAGAAATAGATGGGCAAATTAGTGCCGCCACATGGCGGCGAGTTGACTCCGCGGTTGGTGGAGGCGTGCGAGGTCCCCGGCCGGCTGGCCGCGGCCAAAGAGCTGCCGCAGGTCGAGATCGG
>Ga0100400_1003248_pt1 | contig 11046 bp, 7 predicted proteins | sample CryGeymeta201524_FD_80420 | JGI IMG/M metagenome (GOLD analysis project Ga0100400, IMG submission 80420) | Groundwater microbial communities from Crystal Geyser aquifers in Utah, USA - Crystal Geyser metaG 2015-24 | ecosystem: Environmental > Aquatic > Deep subsurface > Groundwater | place: USA... | reverse complement strand
GGGCTCGATCACTTCGGGCTTGCGAAGGAGGATCTGAATTCGATGCAAAAGAATGACTGGCGTAAGGCAATGCTGGCGATGATGATTACCGAAACGACGAGCCTCAGTCATGAATGGATCACCAGCCAACTCGACATGGGTCACAAGACGAGTGTCAGCCGCCTCAGCAGCCAGATGAAAAATGAGATCAGAACGAACAGAAAGTTGCGGGAAACCAAGTCTGAGATTACAGGAATCTCTTCCTGACCCCTTTTTCCTGTAGTAGAAGATCACCGAGTCGCCGCTCCGGGCATCATTCACGAAGACTTTCGTGAGCGCTTTGGTGAAAGCCTCGGTCGTGACGGACTCACCGGTGAGCAGCGTAATCTGGCTTTTCGGGATGTTGAAACGATCATGCAGAAGCGCCGCAAAATCGGTGCAGTCCCGGCCCGCGCCTGGACTTGCATGGAATGGTTTTTCCTTGTTGGTATTAGCTCCGATCAGGAGCGCATGGATGCGGGGGGCTTCACTGGTGCTTTCGTTGGATGGCTCAGCAGATGACAGGGCTATCCCAGCCCAGCCAAGTGAGAGGGAGAGCAGGAGCAGAGGAACTGCAAAAAGAATAGAGCGATGTGTTTTCATGATGGGTTGGTGGTGTGTGGGTGGTGTGTGGGTGGTTTGAGCTGGCTTTCTGGAATAGAGATTGTGTTTTCGGCGGAGGTTATTGCGCTAATGTTTCGAAATCGCAGGCAAGGCGGTGTTTGAGACGATGACGAAGGGTGCAGTGCGCTTGACGGCGTGCCAGAGGCCGTGCTCTTTGCGCATCAATTGGGTGTTGCACTATGGGTGATCGCTGACACCTGGTGGTCTGTGGTGAGCAGTTGAGATGGATGGTTGAATCGGAGAACGTGTAACCTTTGGTTTCGAGTGATAAGTCAGGGCGTTTGGCTGGTGACTGAGGATTCTTGCAAATACGTTATCATGTCCCATGTTCTGAAAGGTTTGCGACATCGAATATCAATTCGTTGCTGATTTACGCCAAACGCCCTGAGTGTTGGCTGTGTTAGATTGCTATTGTTAGATTACCGCTGTAGAACTATAGAGAATTGTATTTATCTCTTACCGCAGAAAGAGAGTTTTTTGTATTTAAAGTGATAAAATAGCATGTATCAATTACGCCAGAGATGGATTCGACCGCGGCTTTTCGATGTTCTTCGCTTTGTGGAGGGAATATTGCATAGGGTTTTATTTTTTCGGCGCAACTACTGAAGGTGCCTCCTTCTATTACGGGTATAGTGGTTGCGTTGCCCCAATTGTCTCCGAATAGAGCCATGTACATTTTCATTTGAGGCAGACCCAAAAGTCCGATTTTTTGATTTTCTGCTGGAAAATCATTCCGCCGCTTCTCCCTGTCCATATACAAAAGCATATATGCATTCGCAATATCCAGTTTAATCTTATCAATTTCTGCTTGGGTGTATTGTTTCCCTTGCGCGGCCTTGACTTCGATTGGCGCCCTTGCCGGCTCCGTTTTGGTGGGCCGGTTGGCTGTGTTTGATTCTGGTGTGGATACACATGCGGACAGAATCATTGCAGGTGCGAGTAATGATGTTAGTTTTATTATTTTCATGTTCATTTGTTGTTGTTTGGTTTGGATACGGGTGAGATACGGGTTGAGATTGTGCTAATGCTTCAAAATCTCAGGCACGCTGTTGTTGGAGACGATGACGAAGGGGGCGGCACGGTTGATGGCGTGCCAGAGACCTTGTTCTTTGCGCAGGCGGGTTAGGGCTTCGCGTTGCACCTCGTGAAGGGCGCGGGCCGGGTGTTCGCCGATCAGGACGCGGTCGTAGAAGGCGGCCATCAGGGCTACGGTATCCGCATCGCTGATGCTCCAGAGTGTAAGGACGAGGTTTTCGGCACCGGCGAGGGCCAGGGCGCGCTGGAGGCCGAGCACGCCTTCGCCGCTTTTGGCTTCGCCTAGGCCGGTTTCGCAGGCACTGAGGGTGACCAGCCGGGTGCCGTGCAGGCGCAGGCTGGCGACTTCGGCGGCAGTGAGGATACCATCCTTGTCCAGCGGCGGTATCTTGCCGTTTTCCCACAGGACGCGGGTGCTTTGGGCTCCGCTCAGGGCCAGGCCGCTGCGCAGCATCGGGTCGCGTGCCGCGCCAACCAGACGCATGTTGTCGCCGCCCATTCCGCCGTTCATCGCCTGCCGTTCGCGGGCCTTTTTCTGGCCGAGATCGAGTTCGTCCACAAAAAAGCCGTGGGTGGCCAAGTGGAGGATGTCCGGGCCGTTCACCGCCGTGACCAGTGCCGGTTCGCTCGCCTCCGGACCGGTGAGGATCTGGGTTTTCCAACCCTGGCGTTCGAAGCGGATTTTCAGCCCGGCCACTTCGGTGGCGGTGCCTTGCAACGGACGAAAATTGAGCCCGCGAAGTTCTTCGCTCTGGCCACAGCGGGTGAGGTTGAAGGCGACCTGTTCACGGGCGTCTTTTTCCCTAGTGTCCTCGGCCTCGGCCACCAGCGCCAGCGGAGTGGAGTCGCGGAAATCCGGGTTGCCGACCATTACGATGGTCTTGTTGGCGTAGCTGGCACGCGAGCGGGGCGGTTTGAGCAGGTCGCGGGTGGTGCCGATGTTGCGCAAAGTGAACTTTTCAGCCCAGAGCTTGCCGTCCTTGTCCATCAGCGACGAGAAGGCGAGGAAATGGAGTTGGCCGTCCGGGCAGAGAATCAGCTCGGTGGTGCCGGGAGGGAGCGCCGCTTCGATGGGGGCGGCAACCAGTTTGTGGAGTTCCTTGCAGGCGACTTCCAGCTCGGTGTTGCGGGCTGCGGTCTCGTTTGCCGCCGGACTGCCGCCGGCCAGCTTGCGGTGCCGTTCCAACGTGGTTTCAATGTCCGTTGCCTTGCCCAGCCCGATAAAAACTGGATCGTGGTCCGGCATCACTAACACGGCGGCGTAGCGGTATTCCCCATTGCCTTTGCCGAGACCATGCCAATAAAGCAGGAAATCGACGATCACGGCCGTCTTCGGGATGGCGGACTGTACATGCTTGACCGTATATTCCAGCGATTTCAGGGCTTCGCCCGGGCCGCCAACTTTGAGAGCTATTGCCTTCTGCAGTGCTTCGAGTTCAACTTCGTATTTTGCTATCCGTTCCTCGCCCAGCTTGGCCATGTTCCCCTCCATGAGAGCTTGGCGCAAAATACCTTTGAAGATGTCCGCTTCTGCTAACTGCCGGGCCAACTCCTTGTCGGAACCCTCCGCTTGTGCCAACCGCCTTTCTTCGACAAGACTGTCGAGCAATGCTCCTTTGCGCCACAGCAGAGAACTGGCGGCGAGGACTCCATCACCCATATTTCCGCAGAGATCGAGGGAACCGATCGTCTGGTATGCCGCTTCCCTCTGGCGCTCTGAAGTGAAGCGAAGTAGTTTGTTCCAGATTGAACGGAAAGTTGTTTCGGCGGCAAGTGCCGATTTGTTTGCGGCTGCTGTTTTGCCCAGATACAGTTCGCAGTAGAATAGATTGCTAAGGCTTGTCGCGTAGCCTGGATGTTCCTGGCCAAGGGTTTTCTCTCGGATCGCCATGGCGCTTCGTAGCAGCGGTTCGGCTTTGCCGTATTGTCCCATGTCCTGGTAGAGAGAAGCCAGATTGTTGAGGCTGGCTGCGTAAACGGGGTGGGCATCCCCCATGGTTTTCTCTAATATCTCCTTCGCTTGCACATAGAGCGGTTCGGCCTTTGCATAATTCCCCGTCGTTTGATACACCCCTCCCAAGCAGTTGAGGCTATTTGCAAAGTCGGCGTGCTCGCCCCCCAGCGCCTCGGCCAGTATCTCCTTTGCTTGCAAAAAACACTCTTCCGCCTTTACATAATCCCGCATCGAAAAATGCACACCGCCCAGATTATTGAGGCTCTTCGCGTAATCCGGATGCTTGGTTCCGACTGCCTTGCCATAAATCCGATTCGAGTGCGCATACAACGCTTTGGCTTGCGTGTGATCGCCCATCGAATGGTATAACAGTGCCAGATTGTTGAGGCTTGTCGCGTAGTCGGGATGCTCCGGGCCAAGGGTTTTCCCGCAGATCGCCAAGGCGCGTTGCAGAAGCGGTTCTGCTTTGCCGTATTCTCCCATATCCTGATAGTGAGAAGCCAGATTGTTCAGGATTGCTGCGGTATCAGGATGTTCAGGGCCTGAAACTTTCTCACTGAGCGCCAGAGCGCGTTGCAAGAGTGCTTCGGAGTTGGCATGTTGGCCCATTTTATCGAGTCCGATCAGGTAGTTGAGAATCAATACGCTACCAGGATCCTTCTCGCTGACAGTCATCGCTTCATGCAAGAGCGGCGCGAATCTGACGTGGTCGCCCATCAGATGGTATAGCCCGGCCAGTTGAATGAGACCTACGGCATAGCCAGGATGATCCAACCCAAGATGCTTTTTCCGGATCGCCAATGATTGCTGATAGAGTGTTTCGGCATGGTTGTAGTTGCCCATTTGCAAGTAAAGCGTGGCTAGCTGATCCATGCATAATACCGTCTCGGGGTGCTCCGGGCCATAGAATTTTCCAATGAGTGCCAAAGCTCTTTTGCAGATTGGTTCGGCTTTGGTGTATTGATCCATATCCTGATAGAGACCCGCCAGATTTTTAAGGCTTGTTGCGGTATCGGGGTGCTCCGCGTGAAGGACTTTTTGGCGAATCTCCAAGGCGCGTTGCATGAGGGGTTCCGCCTTTTCGTAATCACCAGTGGCTTGGTAGAGCATCGCTAGATTATGGAGGCTAGAAGCATACATATCCGGCTCCTCGTTTTCCCGAAGCCTGCGCAGTTCGACAAGTTTTCCCGCGAGAGAGATCGCATCCTGATGTTTTCCCTGCTGAGCAAGCCGGGTCACCTGCTTCCGCAATGCATCGGCGCTTTGGGCATGGGCTTGAGGTATGGCTGATACAGCCATAGTTGCTGATAGAACCAGAATGCGTAGTTTTTTCATGCGATACTATCGTTGTTGGCATTGCTCGTTGATTCCGGAAGCCTGTCTGAGCTACTCCCGGAGAAACACGACGCGGCGGTTTTTCTGGTGGTCGGCTTCAGTGGCACCTTGGGTGAGGAGTTCGAGTTTGCCCTTGCCGATGGCGCGGAGTTGTTCGGGAGGGACGCCGGCGGCGATGAGGAGGGTGCGGATGGACTCGGCGCGGCGCTTGGAGAGGTCGAGGTTGTAGGTGTGGGTGCCGCGGGCATCGGTGTGGCCTTCGACGACAAAGGTGTGGCGGGCAAAGCGGGGAGACTTGAAGACAGTGGCGGCGGTTTTGGCGATCCATTGTTTCTCCTCGGCGGAGACAAGTTCGGTCGAGTCGTAGGCGAAGTGGAGGCTGACCGCGATGGCCGGTTTAGCCTCGACGGCGACTCCGCGACCATCGTCGCCGGAGCCGCCGCGTGTTTCTGAGCCTTCTTCGCGGGCGAGCGCCTCGGTCATTTCCTCGGCGGTGGGCAGTTTTCCCGCAAGGGTTGTTTGGGCGATGAATGCGGCGAGCGCGGGAGCCAGCAGAATTCCCGTGCGGAACGATGGAGCAAATGGGTTCATGAGGATGGATGGCCGGGGGATGATGTTATTCGCCTTGCTTGGCACGGACGTTGTAGAGCGTGATCGCCTCGCCGAACTCGTGCGGGTCATCCTTCGCCGCCGGATCGACGCCGCGGGTGGAAAGCTGCTGGACGTTGGTATCAGCGAACTGATGGAAAATCTCCTCGCCGTAGCGGACGCCTTCCTCGTCGGTGAACGGGCGCTTGGAGGCGACCGCCTTGATCAGTTCATTGCCGAAGGGGCCGGTCATCACGAAATCGAACTCAGCGGTGACGCCGCCGATGACGACTTTCTCGCCCGCCTTGATGAGGAGGTCTTTCTGGAATTTGTTCGGAAAAATCTGAGTGACCTTGCGCTCGGCGTTGAAAACATAGAGCCGGAGGTGGCAATCCTGATCGGCCATGGCGGTGACGGTCATCACATCGCCCTCGACGTAGCGCTGCTTGTCGGTGGCGATGCGGACGTTGATCGTGCCCGATGGTTTCCAACCGGGCACGATGGTGGCCGGGTCCACTCGGGCGGGTTCGGTTGCTGGAGATGGAGCTTGGTTTGCCGTCGAATTGGCGGGCTCTTCGCTCTCTGGGACCGGAGGTGCTGGGCTGGCCTTGCCAGCGAAAAACTCGGTGATGTTAGCAGCAAGGAAAGTTCCCTCGAACTGCGGGGTCTGAATGCTCTTTTTCTGGCTGAGCTGGGACACGGTTTCGCTGACGAGCGGAACCACCTTGGCCTGCAATTCTGCGAAGCTGGCGTTGGCATCCGCATGCTCAAGGGTATCGCAAAGAATGCGGGTGAAGGCACCGCCAGCGGCCTCGCCCCCGCTCTCCTTGAACATGGCTTCGACGGCGCTCTCAGAGGAACGGCAGGCTGCCAACAGCATGTGGTCGGCGATTCCTTTGGAGGCCAATACTGGCGCTTCCGGCGTAGGCTGCGTGTCGTCTGATGCGAAATCCAATGACATGAAGCGCTCGACCACACCCGCAGGCAGTGGGTCGCTCTCGTCATCCTCGCCCGCTCGGGTGCCAGTGCCGGAATGGCAGCAATCGAAAGTGACCAGCACGTTGCGGGTTTTGAAACTGCGCAGGAGTTGGTCAATCACGTCGTCGGTGAGCCAGGTTTTCGGGTCCAGTCCGTCGATGTTGTAGGTGCAAAGCGCTTCGTCGCTCATGTCGTCCTCGTCGCCGTCCAGATCGATCACGGACGAGCCGTGGCCGGAAAAGTAGATTGCCGCCACGTCACGCGGGCCGAGTTTTTCGATGAGTTCGCGTTTGATGGTCTCGATGATGTTGCTGGTGCTGGCATCCTTATTGACGAGACGGGTGATGTCCTCGTGGCGGAAACCGAACTTGCTTTCGAGCGTCTTTCCGAATCGCTCGATGTCGTTGAGTGGTCCGCTGAGGGCATACGGCGCTGGGTATTCGCTGACCGCGATCAAGACCGCCCGACGCTGGATCGGCGTGGCGGATTCTGTCGGAGAAGCGGGAGTTGGTGCGGAGTCGGCAGCCTGCAAGGCAGAGGTGAATAGTCCCACCGCAAGTAGAGCGAGGGCGAAGTGGATGGTGGCGCGGTTTTTCATGGTGATCAGTAGTGTGGGTGATTGGAGTGCCTGTCTGAAGATGAAATCGTGTAGCGGGTGGCTGGTATTGTGTTTATTTTTTCAAAATTGCAGGCACGGCGGTGTTAGAAACGATGACGAACGGGGCAGCGCGGTTGATCGCATGCCAGAGGCCGTGCTCGGCACGCAGGCGGACAAGCGCCTCGCGTTGGACGGCGGGCAGCGCGCGGGCCGGGTGTTCGCCGGCCAGCACCCGGTCATAGAAGGCGGTCATAAACGCAATCGTGTCGGCATCACTGATACTCCAGAGTGTCATGAGGAGATTCTCGGCACCGGCCAATGCAATGGCGCGTTGCAGACCAAGGACTCCCTCGCCACTCTTGGATTCGCCCAAGCCGGTTTCGCAGGCGCTCAGGGTGACCAAGCGGGTGCCTTGGAGGCGCAGGCTGGCGACTTCGGCGGCGGTGAGGATGCCGTCCTTGTCCAACGGCGGCACCTTGCCGTTTTCCCACAGGCTGCGGGTGCTTTGAGCACCGCTCAGCGCCAGGCCGCTGCGTAGCATCGGGTCGCGGGCCGCGCCGCGCAGACGCAGGTCGTCGCCGCCGAGGCCACCGTTCATTGACTGCCGCTCGCGAGTCTTCTTCTGGCCGAGATCGAGCTCGTCCACGAAATATCCATGGGTGGCCAGATGCAGGATGTCCGGGCTGTTCACCGCAGCGACCAGTGTCGGTTCGCTCGCTCCCGATCCGGTGAAGACTTGCGTCTTCCAGCCCTGCCGTTCGAAGCGGGTCTTCAGTCCGGCCACTTCGATGGCCGTGCCACGCAGTTGTTTGAAGTTGAGCCCGCGAAGTTCATCGTTTTGTCCGCCCCGCGTCAAGTTGAAGGCGAGCCGCTCACGCTCCTCGCTGTCCCGGGCGTCCTCCGCCTCGGCCACCAGCGCCAGCGGAGTGGAGTCGCGGAAATCGGGATTGCCAACCAGCACGGCCGTCTTATCTGCACTGGCGGCACGCGAGCGGGAAAGCTTGAGCAAGTCGCGGGCGGTGCTGATGTTGCGCAGGGTGAACTTTTCCGCCCAGAGCTTGCCGTCCTTGTCCATCAGCGCGGAAAACGCGAGGAAATGGAGTTGCCCGTCCGGGCAGAGGATCAACTCGGTGGTGCCCGGCGGCAGTGCCGCTTCGATGGAGGCGCCGACCAACTTGTGGAGTTCCTTGCAGGCTACCTCCAGCTCGGTGTTGCGGGCGGCGGTCTCGTCTGCTGCCGGGCTGCTGCCGGCCAGCTTGCGGTGTCGGGCGAGCGCGGTTTCGATGTCCGTTGCCTTGCCCAGCGGAACGAACACTGGGTCTACGTTAGGGGTTATAAGCACTGCAGCGTAACGGTCTTCCCGCTTACCCTTGCCGAGCGCGTGCCCATAGCGCGAAAAATCAACAAGGACAGCCCCGGTTGGAAACGCTGCCTGCACCTGCTCGACGCTGCACTCGAGCGAGCGCCGAGCCTCGCCCAGACCACCAACTTTGCGTGCCATTGCCTTTTGCAGGGCTTCGAGTTCGGCCTGGTGTTTGGCGATCTGTGCATCGCTCAACTTGGCCTTATTGCCCTCCATGAGCGCCTGCCGCAGGATCCCCTTGAGGTTCTCGGCTTTCTCTAACTGCGCAGCCAGTTCCTTGTCGGCACCGGCCGCCTGGGCCAGGCGGCGCTCCACGACCAAGCTTTCGAGCAGCGCACCCTTCCGCCAAAGCAGCGATTCGGCAGCAAGCGGTCCGCTGCCGAGTGTGCCGGGGAGATCGAGGTTGCCAACAGTCTGGATCGCCGCTTCGCGCTGGCGCTCTGAGGTAAAGCTCCGCAACCTGCCCCAGAGATCGCGAGAGCGCGATTCCTCATCGAAAGCGCAGGCCAGCGCTTCTTTGAGGTTTCCAATCAAGAATTGACTGTATGCCTGGCAACGAAGATTTTCTATGTAACTGGGATGGCTTTCACCATAAACCTCTCTAACTGTTACATTGGCTTGCAAAAAGAGTTGTTCGGCTTTTTCATACGCGCCCATAGCATAATACAACGAACCCAAATTATCGAGTATGGACGCGTAATCGGGGTGATCTTTGCCGAGATTTTCTTCGAGTATTGCCATGGCATCGCGATAACATTCTTCCGCTGATTTGAAGTCTCCCGCATTCTGATTACAATGCCCTAGGTTGCTTGTACCGATGGCGTAATATGGGTCACTCTTTCCGTGATTTTTTGCTAGTATCTTCAATGCCTGTACGAGATAGGAAATAGCCAAGTCGTAGCGCCCCTCATCCTCAAGAAGCATTGCGATGTTATTCATGCATAAAGCATATTCAGAGCTTTCATTACCCGTTGATTTGGCAATAACCACCTTTGCTCGGGTGAGCAACTTCAACGACTCGTCATTCATTCCAATTCCGTGATAAAGCGATGCGAGACCGTTTAAAGCATTTGCGAGCAACGGATCGCCCTGTTTGGAAAGCAGGTAATTGGCTTTTATATACAAGGGTTCGGCCTTCTCGTAAAGTCCTAGCATTACATGCACTCCTGCTAAGTTCACTAGGCTTGCGGCATAGCCGACTGGATCCGATTCAATATGCAACTTCCTTGTTTCCATGGCTTCCCGTGCCACTTCCTGGGCTTCGCACAATCGCCCTTGTTGGCAGAGATCTTCAATTCTGGAAGTGTTATCGAGATCATTGCTTTCATCGTTCTCATCGCGGTGGCTTCCTCCTTCAACCTTGAGTGAAGAATTTAACATTGCCATGACCCTCTCTGTCGCAGCCTCGTCTTTCAAGTCAACATACAAACCATGAAGACGCAGCAGATTCTTGAAATACATCGGGTGATCCTTTCCGAATTCCTTTAGAAGAACAGGTTCCAATTGAACGCGTATTGCGGCAGCCATTGCCGGGTCCTTTTGGGATTGATAGACCTCCGCCAACTCCAAGAGAAGATCCGCATACTCACGATGCTCTACGTTTCGAATGTAATCCGGGTTGACTTTAGGATTGTTTTTCCCAAGGATTGATTCCTTCAAAAATATTGCTTTTCGATAGGTGCTTGCGGCTTCCTTGTAGTTCTCCATTTTGTTATATGTCTGGCCTATTTCACGCAGACATCGAACGCTGTATGTGTGATCATCCACCTTTTCTAGAACCGTGATCGCTTCAGAAAGGAGCGGAACAGCCATTTCTTTGTTGTTGGTTATCACATATAATTGTGCCGTGTTCACAAGACAGGTTGCCAATTCTCTCTGATCATCATTCTTACGGCACAAGATGAGCAGATTTCCAGCGACTGATATGGCTTCCTTGTAATTTTCTTCTTGCGCAAGATCCCAAACACGCGACTTCAGTTCATCAGCAGTTTGAGCATAAACATTCGTGAAAATGTTCAAGCACATTAGGATTGCCCAAGATGAAATTTTGAGTATTTTCATGAAATTAAACTAGCTTTAATTAATTTTGCTAATGCTAGTTCTTGAATCCGCTTGCCATATTAATGTTTTGCTGACATTTTTCTTGCTGGCGTTCGGTTCCGGGGATGGTTCTGTAAAGAGCCAGAGCCCGCTCAAAATGTCTTATCGCATTGTCGTATTTCTTAATGTTTCCGTAACCTGCCGCAATCGAATTGTGACAACCAGCCTGCTCACTACTAGTGCCATTAGTTTTCTTGTAGAGTTCGAGAGCTTCCTGAAGGTGCTGGATTCCTGATTCTTCCTGTCTAGAATCAAGGAGCGCAACACCTATGTTACGAAGACAGTGTGCTTGGAAGATTTCCGTGTTAGGTACATCTTTATAAAGCATGTTCGCTTCTCTCCATGTTGCAATCGCATCCTTCGCGCTTCCGGCTTTGTAGAGTTGTCCGCCATGATTGAACTTCGATTCAGCCAGTTTCCCTTTACTCAAAGCGATATTCTGACGGCATTTTT
>Ga0100400_1003244_pt1 | contig 11049 bp, 11 predicted proteins | sample CryGeymeta201524_FD_80420 | JGI IMG/M metagenome (GOLD analysis project Ga0100400, IMG submission 80420) | Groundwater microbial communities from Crystal Geyser aquifers in Utah, USA - Crystal Geyser metaG 2015-24 | ecosystem: Environmental > Aquatic > Deep subsurface > Groundwater | place: USA... | reverse complement strand
CAACCTGCGCCCCGATCTGGTTTCAGGAGAACTCCGCATCGAACTCCACGGCCAAGCCAACCCCGTCCACGACACCATCGTCGCCCGCCTCTGCGAAGAACTCAACGCCACTGAGACCCACTACCCCGGCACCAATCTACGCCTCAAATCCATCCCACTGAGGTCATTGCCTTTCCTCCCGGGTCAGGATGTCTGAGACTCCACCAAAGTCTTCAATTGCGCGGCATGCGTCGTGTCACGGGCGATGACGAGAACGAAGGGCTTGACGATCTCACGGCTGGTTTCGCGAGCGTAGGTTTCAAGCTGCACCTTGGTTTGCTCGGGGAGGCGGACGCCGTCGGAGAGCTTGAGCTCTTCAATGGCCTCCTTGCTCATGCCGCCCGGGTTGAAGTTCGTCCTCGTCACTACGGCGGGTTCTTTGACGAATCCGTCAGCGATGGCGCGACCCAGAGCGTAGTCGTAGATGACGTTGTTGAAGGGCGTCGCTCCTTTCGCTGTTTCAACGAAGGGCGTGGCTGTCAATTCGAGTCCTAGGATCGGTTTCAGTTCATTGATGGCGCGCACGCCAGCACTGGCGCGGTAGCGGTGGGACTCGTCCATGAGGAGGACGAGGTCCGGCAAGGCGGCGAGGTATTCGAAGTAGCTTTCCCCGATGTATTCGGAGAGACGCTTGATCTTCGGAGCTTTGCCGCCACGGACTTCCGAGTTGATCTTGCTGATGTTGAAGATGTTGATCTTGCAGCGCAGCACCTGGTCGAAAAGCGTTCCGGCCTTGGCCTCGTAGTCGTCGCCAGTGATGATCTCCGGGGCCTCCTGAGTGAACTCGGCGATGCCCTTGAAGACATACTTTGGCGTGTTTGGCGTGAAATCGGCGATCAGCTTGTTGTAGATCGTCAGGTTTGGCGCGAGGACGAAGAAGTTGTTGATGCCGTGGGCGAGGTGCAGGTAGGTGACGAAAGCACCCATGAGCCGCGTCTTGCCGACGCCGGTGGCGAGGGCGAAACAAAGCGAGGGAAACTCCCGCTCGAAATCGATCACCGCCGGATATTCGCTTTGGATCAATTCCAGCGCTTCGGCCACCGCCGTCGATTTACGCGGCGGGACGATCTCGGTGATCCGATCCAGGATTTCGAGCGAGTGGCGTTGTGGTGGCCGAAGGCTCAAGCGTCCGGAAATGGCATTAACGTGGCGGTTCATGAAAAATTGAGAATGAGTCTTCGCCCTTACGAGTTCTTTCGATTCGGGATTCGCAGGCTTCCTCCGACCTGTTTCAGGCCGGCGACGGCCATTTGTTTCGTTTGCGGTGCGGACGGGCTCAGCCTTGGGGATCCGCTCGATACCCAGAGGATCTCCTTTTCAAAGGTCGCCAGTTTCTTGCCGGCTCCTTTGAACCAGTTGTGAAACCATTGCGCCTTGCGGATCACCACCTTGATCTCCGCGCTGCTGCCCGTGTGAAGCTCCACCCAGTAGATCACCTCCTCATCACGGTTGGTGTGTTGGTAGCCGATCGCAAAATCCCAGCGATTCCCGTGCGGATCAGTCGCCAGATACGCCGCATCGATGTCCACGCTTCCTACAAGCTTTCGAGGGTCTTCCGGGACAATGTGAGGTTTGTCTTCTGCCCGCAGGGCCTTTAGCCCGGCCCGCCAATAGGTTTCCAGCCCCGAGGTGCTTTTGACAACCTCTTTGAAAGTCGGCTTCTTCTTGGTCTTAGCGGCCATCGTCCATCAATGGTTGGAAACTGCATTCGCCACTGCCTCGTTCGCCCGGGCGCTGAACTCGGATAGCCCACCCCAGCCGGACTCGCCTTCTTCCTCGGAGCTGGGATCAAGATCCGAAATATCCCGCGTCGTCCCCCGTTCCCGGTCAAAGTAATGCACCTTGCGGGTCTTCTTCATCATCTTCGTTGCCAGATCGCGCATCCCTCCCGTATTCGGAGCGCCGAAGACCTCCAGCAGAGCTTCAGGCTTGGCATTGTTCTCGGCCAGATGCTTCAGCGCCCACATGGCATCCAGCACCTGGGAGGAATGGGTGGAAAGCACGACCCGATACCCGCGCGTCACCAATTCAAAGACCATCATCAGCACCACCGAAATGGCCCGGGGATGCAGCCCCATCTCCAACTCCTCCAGCACCACCCACTCGATCCTTCCACGGCGGGAGACTTTGGTCGGTGGCATCAGCCAATAAAATCCCAGGAGCAAAGGCACGAACTCCCGCTGACCAGCGGACCAAACCATGTAGGGCAAGCTGCCGTCACCATTACTCTCCCCCAGAACCAGACGCTTTTGGGAATGCACCTTGTCCACCTTCAGCGAGAACTTGGAAAACACATGCTTCTCCAGCATTTCACGAAGCTCCTTCTTCAGCCGCTTCGGCTGGGGGAACAGACTCTCCCCGGAGAACTCCTTCTCCACCAGCACCCGCAGCTTCTCGCTGAATTCCCTTACCGCGAACGGGCCGCCGGGGCTATAGTCTGTGAATGGCCGAGGCCAGCCGTCGCGCAACGCGAGCACCCGCTGGGCGGGGATGAAAAACAGGTTCTCGTCCTTGTTCCTCCGCTTCCGCTTCGCAATTTGCTCCACGTCCACCCTCCGGCCATCCCAGACAATCTCGGACTGACCGGGATTCCACATCATGTGCATCCCTTCACCGAAATAGGCATCGGTGAAATCCCAAAGGTCACCCTCCCAGTCGATCCCATGCCGACCCATCTCCTCTTGGATCTTCCCGGCATCGACCATCAGCTTGAGCATTTGAACCGCAATGCTCTTTCCCGTCGCTTGCGGTCCCACCAGCACTGTGAGGTCGCCAAAGCTCAAGTCGGCTTCATTGATCTGACCCAGATTCCGGATCTTGAGTGTCTTCGTTTTCATGAGGTTCGAGTTCGATGCAGGCTAGAATAAGTCTTGTTGCCCAGGCTTGGGAGGTGCGTCGGGGAGGTTCTCGACGCGGAGGCTGTAGTCGTCCTTGCCCCATTCGCAGCGGTTGAGGACGGCTTTGGGGACCTTCTTCACGGTCAGGTTGGGGTAGCCTTCCTTGCTGCCTCGGAAGGAGGTGCAGACAACGAGGAGGGTGCGCTCGGGGCCGACTTCGTCGCTGAGTTGTTGGAGTTGGACGTGCTTGAGGCTGGCGGTGGTCACGTAGAGGAAATCCTGTTCGGTGGAGTGGCCGTGCTGCCAGTAGAGGCTGTCGCTCGGGGCGTAGGTGAAGCCCTCCAGCTTGCAGACCGCCTCCGCCAGCATCGCGGCGTTGTACTCCTTGCTGATCACCCAGTTGTCCCACTTGTCCTTTTGTTTACGCAGGTGATCTCTTTTTGCTCCTTGATTCGTTCCAACTTCATCCGCAGCCCACCAAGTGCGGGGTGCGACGCCGTCCCTTACTTCGGATTGATATCGCTTGATGATTGGCAGACGGTCTCCGTCGATTCCAAAGTAGGCTCTTCCTTCGGATCGCGCTAATTCTAGCGTGCATTTCAGCAAATGCCCAATACCGCCCCTTTGGAGGTTTCACCACTCGCCCCGAAGGGAGTGTTACTTCAAAACGTTGTTTTTCGGTTCCACTCTTGGCCGTTCTGTCATCGCCCTGCCGCCAAGGACCGCGGGGATCATCGTCAGGGTTCCTGAAACGCTTTAGCTGCGTTTCAGTTCTCGGCATTAAGTTTCGCGAAGATGCCCAGCACTTTCGATTCTTGGCATAAACAAGTATGTTGTCATGAGAAAGGGAGATGTCCGCATCACCTCGTCCGCCCTTGTCTTTCTCCCAGACACAAGTGGCAACAGAGAACACAGAGGGGGGTTAGAGGGCGGTTGTTTGAAGCATTCATTTTGTGGTCTTTGTGTTCTCTGTGGTTGATGAATCCCCACTCATTGGAACGGATTGACGACCCGGACGCCGTCGTAGTCCTGGCCGGGGTTGAGGTCTTCGGAGTAGAGGGTGTGGCCGCCGAGTTCCCGTGCGGCGGCGAGGATGGTCGAGTCCCAGTGAGAAAGTTGAAACCGGCGGCGGAGAATGACGGCTGCGATGACAAGTTCGCGGGTGACCGGCAGGACGTGAACTTGGCCGCAGAGTTCCATGGTCGCATCGATCACACTTTCCGAAATGCCCAGTTCCTTCTTACGCAGGGCGTTGGAGATAAACTCCTGCATGACCTGTGCGGATAGGCCGAAATCGGTCTCCATGATCAAGCGTCCTGCAATGGCCTGCTTCTCCGCATCTGCAGTGGCGGCGGAACAGGCATAGAGAAGGATGTTCGAGTCCAGAAAGACCTCAGCGGTCATGGATCTCCTCCCGTTTCAGAGGAACCATGGGTTCCGTGTTCGAGGCCCGCATGGCTTTCAACAAGCGCGCGAAGGTCTTCTTCCGCTCCAGTTTCTCGCTCTCGTCACTTCCGGCAGAGGTCACCCTCTCCAATCCCTGAACAACGAGTTCGCGCAAGGTCGTCCGGCGCTGAGCCGCCACGACCTTGGCGCGATGGAGGAGTTCGTCAGGGAAATCAATCGTCGTTTTCATCGGAGCAACATTTACAGGAGTATGGGAGTATTGTCAATCCGGCAGGAACGGTCGGCTATTCAGGCTTGAGAAGCGGATAGAGACGGCGGGTGACCGTCTCGCCTCGGTTGTGCCAGCTACAGCCGTCTTTCCGTCGATCCGGAAGGGTGTCGTTCTCATCGCAGAGGGCTTCGACCAGAGCGAGAGTGGCATTCCCGAGAGCGCTGGCCTCGCCGATCTCGTCGAAATAGCCGGCAAGGTCCTTGAAGTGGCAACCAATCGCGTTGCGGACCTGAAGCCTGGTGAAGACGGCTTCGACGAGCGGTTCCAGATCGACTGACTTGATCATGTTTCCTTCCTCATTGAGGTGCTCACAACGGAGGCTGGAAAGCAGATGCTTTTCGCCCTTCAGACCGCCCTTGTAGTGATCGAGCGTCCAGCGCTGTTCCGCGCCGGGATTCCGCGGAAGTCGGCACTGATAGATACCGGTCAGAAAATCGAAGATGTGTTCGAGAATCAATCCGGCGGTGTTGGCAATGGCGGAAGCATGCTCGCCCTGCTCAAGGTAATGACGCAGGAACTTCACCTCCGAGTTCGGGCCTTTTTGCAGCGCAAGCCCCCGATCCAAGGTCCACCGCCCAAGCTCAAGGAATTCGACCTTCTTCTGGGTGAGGATTCCCCAGCGGAACTTGAAGCGCAGCGGCTGGTAATGACTGCTGATGATGACGTGATGGAAGTGGGAGGCTTCATCCAATAGAAGTTGATAAAGCCGCTCCATGTGGGCCTCGTCCACCGAGGCAATGGCGTCGTCGAGGAAGAGAATCGTCTTTTCCGGATGCTCCCGCTTTTCAAGAGCGAGGAAGAGACAGAGCCCGAGGGTGTCGAGATGGGATTCCGAGAGGTAGGCGACAGGGCTGGCATCCTCCTTGCCGAAGAGTGAGCCATCGAACTGGGCGGAGGCTTTCTTGGTGGGATGGAGGTAGAGTTTGATCGATTCGATTTTCTCGCCCTCGTGAATGGTGCTGTAGAGCTTGGCGAAATCGCCGGAGATGGCTTCGAGAGTCTCGTTGGCATGGCGGATTCGCTCGTCATGCAGGACGCTTTTAATCGATTCCCCGCGCTTGATGATGAATTCGATCCGTTTGGCGTCGTCGGTGGCATCCTTGATGCGTTTGATGGCCTGACGGATCTCCGTCTGGAGGTTCTTGCGGATCTGAATCGCGGCGTGCTCTTTCTCGACGGTCTCTGACAAGGGCTTGAGCTGCGGAGCTTCGGCCTTCAGTTCGTTGAACCACTCCTCGCTAAGTTCGTCAGCACTCGCTATGGAGACAATCGAGGGAACGAGGGCGGGGAGAGTCCATTGCTTGGAGTCGACGGCTGCCTGGTGAACGGTATTGAGCCTGGAGATGATGGCGAAGAAAGATTCCTGGAGAGTCTTTTGGGCCGTCAGTGCATTCTGCAGGGCTTCCTGGGCACTCTTGGTCTTTTGGCTCTGATCCGTGACGGCTTTGAGGGTTTCGAGTTTCTGATCGACCTTCTGGACGAGGGAATCGTGGCCGATCTCAGTATCGCAGACCGGGCAGGTGTCAGCATCGCTCACTTTGAGGAAGCCTTGTGCTTGCTGAAGTGTTTCGAAGGCCTTGGCGAGATTGCCACTACTGTCGGCGATGAGCTTCGTCAGACTGGCGACTTCCCGGTCGACCGCTCCGCGTGCTTTTTTGATCGCCGGATAGCTTTCGGCGAGCGGTTTGAAGTCGTCCCGGAGCCGTGTGATCTCCTGATTCAGATCCTGGAGGATTCGAAAGTTCTCCGCGATGGTTTCCGCGCTATCGCTCAGAATATCCTTCTGCCACTGGCCTTGGTGGTCACCGTATTTGGCCTTGTCGGCGTGTTCTGAGAACAGGTCCGCAAGGATGTCACGCGCCTGGGTGATGAGTTTGGACTGGGCTTCCAGATTTCGTTTTTCGGATAGAACCAGCTCATTGAGCGCGGCCTCCTCACGATCAAGAACAGGAATGGAGACGAAATCCTGAATCCGTCTGAAGCGCTCTGCGGGTTTCTCCTCTACAAGCCGTGTGATATTCTTGCGGCTCAAAACCTTCAGTTGGTAGTCGAGTTCGCCTGCGTGTTGGACTTTTGCGCCGGAGAGTGTTGCCGAACGTGATTTGTTCCGAACGGTCAGCGAGACCGAGAGATCAGCCTTCGTCCGGCGGGCATTGACGAGCTGGCCGAGCTTCGCTTTTCCATCGAGGGATTTCTCCTCCAGCGATCCGGCCGTGCCATCGATCACGAACTCGAAGGCATCAGAGATGGTGGTTTTTCCGCTGCCGTTCTCGCCGTAGAGCACGGTGAGATTCTGCTTGGTATCAAACTTGATTGAGAAGGAGCGGCTGACACCGCGGAAGGCTTCAAGCTCCAGTTTCATCGTGGCCTCCTTGTTCGGATTCAAATTGTTTGGTGAGGACGAGATTCCAGTTCACGTCCTTCTGATTCTCGAGGGACTCGACCAGTTCCTTTGCTGCGGATTCCGCAAGCAGAGATTTGGAGGCGAGTGCGCTGAGAATGTTTTTGGCGGATGGTTCGGGGAGTTTCATGAGTTGCTAATCGAGGCTCCAGCGGATGGTGAAGAGATCTTCCTCGGAAGACTCGGATTTCAGTTTGCCCTCGATCTTTTCGATGAGGCGCTCGCGGTTGTTGTCGATCTCGTCCTGGGCGTCGAAGAGGGTGCGACGGCGTTCCTTGCGGTGGGATTCGAGGGCTTTGATCTGCTTTTGCCCGGCGAGCTTTTCTTCCAGCGTGAGGGCGGCGGAGGCGGCGCGGCGGGCCTCTTTGATCTGGCGGTCGATGTCCTTGATCTCACGTTCAAGGCCGACCTTCAGGTCGTCGGCCCAGTTATCGAGCTTGGTGGCCTCGGCTTCGAAGAATTGGGCATTTCGCTCGGAGATGTCGCGGCTGATGCGGGACTGTTCCCTGCTGGCGATTTCGTCGAGGCTGGTGGGCGCGGGTTCAGTGAGGTCGCGGAGGTGATCGCCCGGCAGCGAGAGGAGGCGGCGGGCGGTTTCCTCGTCGAGAACTTTGCCGGGAGCGCCAACGTCCCCGTTGGCATCGTGCTGATTTCTGCCGACGGGGACGTCGGCGTTCCCAGGATCCGTGTGGGCGGCAAGGATGAGGTAGTCCTCGGTCTGGTCGAGGGAATCGACGGTGAAACGGGAGGCGGCGAGCCAGCCGGATTGGCCGAGGAAGGGTTCGAGGATGGAGACCTTTCCCTCATGGGCTTCGTAGCTGAAGGCGAGCTCGGCCGGAGTGAGTGAACGCTCCTTGGCGGTGCGGATGACGGCATCGGCCAAGGGATGCCCGAGACGGTAGAGGTGGGCTTCGCCTGAACGGCGTGGCAGCTCGTAGAGACCGGTGGGTGTCTTTTCTGAGATTTCGGGAAATGGGGCGGTGAGGAGGCGGAAGGAGCCCTCGCCCTGAAACTCGGCGTGGCCGTTCAGTTCGTGGCGAGTGAGGCGAATGAGCTGGCGCTCGAATTGGCCGAGGATGGCTTTCGAGTCTTCGTCACGGATCTTGAGTTTTTCGCGGACCTCGTCATCGAAGTGCTCGAGGAGCTTTTTTCGGGTGGTAGTCATGGCCTCGGTGATCTCGAAGCTCAGTTCCAGTTGCAGGGCGTCGAAGGCTTCTTTGATCTGCTCGGGCTGGCGGCACTGCTGGTAAATGGTGGCGATGCGTTTCTCGAAATCGACACCGGAGCCGATGGCTCCGAGGACTTCGTCACTGGCGCCAAAGACGCCCTCGAAGAGGTGGAATTTCTCGGCCAGGAGTTCGTAAACACGCTGGTCGGCGGCGTTCTTCTTGTTGAGGAAGTTCACCACGACCACGTCGTGCTTCTGCCCGTAGCGGTGGCAGCGGCCAATGCGCTGCTCGACGCGCTGGGGGTTCCAAGGGAGGTCGTAGTTAATGACGAGCGAGCAGAACTGGAGGTTGATGCCCTCGGCCCCGGCCTCGGTGGCGATCATGATGCGGCCCTCGTCACGGAAGTAATCGACGAGGGCGGAACGCATGTCGGCGGTGCGGGAGCCGGTCACGCGGTCGCTGCCTTCGTGGCCGACTTTCCACGCCTCGTAGATTTCCTTCGAGCGCGGGTCGTTGTTACTGCCATTGAAGAGGACGATGCCCTCGCTCCATTCGCTTTCGGAGAGGAGTCGGAGGATGTAATCCTGGGTGCGACGGGACTCGGTGAAGATGATGGCTTTTTCAGCAGCCTTGAGTCCGGAGACCTTGTCAAAAGCGATCTTGAGGGCGCGGAGAAGGGCTTGGCCTTTGGCGTTGTTCGTGATGGAGACGGCCAGATCGGCGAAGGCTTCGAGTTCGGCGATTTCGGCGGCGAGCGCCTCGCGGTCAGCCTCGGAGAGCGGCTCGGTGGCTTCGTCCTCCGTCCATTCTTCGGCGGTTTCGTCGAGCGATTCGTAGTCCTCGTCCAACTCATCAACGAGGGAGAGGCTTTCCTGTTCGGCGAGGTCGCGACGGAGACGACGAGCCATGGTTTGCAAGGCTCCAGCGATGGCAAAGGTCGAGGAAGCGAGCAGCTTCCGCAGAACCAAGGTCATGAGGGTGCGCTGGGCGGGCGGCAGGGCGAAGAGGTTGTCGCGCCCGAGGTATTCGGAAACGAGTTGGTAAAGCTGGTCCTCGCTTTCCTCAGGAGTGAACTCTTCAACGAGGGCATGCCGTGCGGTATAGGGCACGTATTAGGTGACCTGGCGGCGCAGGGTGCGGTGGCAGAGCGGAGAGAGCCTAGCTTTGAGCGCGTCGAAGGTGCCGTCCTGGCTAAGGTTGGCGAACTGCTGGCGGAAGCTCTTGAGGTCTCCGAAAGCGTGTTCATCGATGAAGGAGATGAGACCGTAGAGTTCGAGAAGGGAATTCTGTAGGGGTGTCGCGGTGAGGAGCACCTTGGGCCGACCTTCGAGGGCCTTCTTCAGGGTGTTGGCGATGACGTTGCTGGCCTTGTAGACGTTGCGGAGGCGGTGGGCTTCGTCGATGACGACGAGGTCCCAAGGGGTGGCAACGACATCCTCAGCCTTGTTGCGTGCGAAGTGGTAGGAGCAGATGACCATGCTCCCGTCCTCGGGCTGGAAAGGGTTGTCGTTCCCAGCTTTTTCCGCCTGCTTGTAGGATCGAGCTTCGAGGATGGTCGCTGGAAGGAAGAACTTTTCCGCGAGTTCCTGATGCCATTGCTTCCGAAGGTTTGAGGGTGTGATGATCAGGATCCGGCGTTTCCGCTCGGCCCAGCGCTGTGAAAGGAGGATGCCGGCTTCGATGGTCTTACCGAGGCCGACTTCGTCCGCCAGCAAAGCACCGTTGGAGAACGGGGAGTTGAAGGCGAAGAGGGCGGCATCGACTTGGTGGGGATTGAGATCGACCTGGGCACCTGCCACGGCAGCCGCGAGCTTGCCGACGCTGTCAGAAGACCAGCGGCGAGTCAGCTCGTGGGCGAGGTATTTGGCTTGGTGATCGGTCAGAGACATTCAGAGGCAGGTTGCGCGAACCTTGGTGACCAGAATGCTAGACGTGTTAATCTAACAAGGGAACCCTGAAGCTTTAGCCAGCTAAACTTTCGCACGGATACCGAACCAGCTAGCGGCCTGTTTTTCGGGCAAAGGCCGCTTGTAGTTCGTCCGAATGACCCCTGGGCTGTTTCCTGCCAGTTCTGCCACCCAGTCCCGTGCCACCCCGAGAGCGAGCATCGAGCTAATCCATGTGTGTCGGAGTCCGTCCTTCGGCCAGCTTTCGATCAGCCCGGCCTCGCGAAGCTCGGGACTGACGCGTCTTTGGCACTTCCTGAATGAGACCGGCCCGGTCTTCTGGCGGTGGGGTTCAATCCACGAGCTGAGGGTCGTCCAGATCTGGTCAGCGAACTCCTTCGAGAGTCCAGCCCCCCGGCTTCTCGGTGAAGGTGATTGAAAACCTGCTGGCATTGGAATCGCGTTTGAAGGCAGGGAAGTACCGAGCCCAACCCGTCAAGCGCCGGTGGATTATCCTCACTGCGTCGCGATCTGCGGGTCAGGCTTCGCGTCGAGTAGCGGCGCTATCGCGCTCGATGCAGTCTCGGCTTCGACTTCTACTGGGGACGGAGCCGCCGCAATCACAAGCACTGGCGAGTGCGTCGCAAGACCAACGCGAAGAAGTTCCGAGCCGGATTGGTGGCGCTCGCAGAGTGGCTGAAGAAATCGCGGAGCCTCCCGCTCCCCGAAATCATCGCCACCCTCCGGCGCAAGCTGCAAGGGCACTGGAACTACTACGGAGTCATTGGCAACTCGGATCGCATCTGGAAGTTCGCGCACTTTGCGAGGCGACTGGTGTTCAAGTGGCTCAACCGGCGCAGCCAGCGCAAAAGCTTCACGTGGGCGACCTTCGCGCCTGCGTGGGAGCGCTGGGAAGTGCCGGCCCCACGAATCATCGAGAAGCCCTGGCCCCGGACCGCTGGACAATACCGACCCGAAGGTCTATGCTGGAGTCAGACAACAGGAGACCAATCATGATCGAAGTTCCACCTGCGCGCAT
>Ga0100400_1003230_pt1 | contig 11079 bp, 5 predicted proteins | sample CryGeymeta201524_FD_80420 | JGI IMG/M metagenome (GOLD analysis project Ga0100400, IMG submission 80420) | Groundwater microbial communities from Crystal Geyser aquifers in Utah, USA - Crystal Geyser metaG 2015-24 | ecosystem: Environmental > Aquatic > Deep subsurface > Groundwater | place: USA... | reverse complement strand
CGAAGGCTGTGGTTAAGGCTATAATCTCGCAGGGCAGGTTAAGCATCGTAGACCCCTTTGGACAAAGATAGTCTTGAGCTTAACCTCCCCAGCAGTCATCTCCAAATTGGATAAAGTCCAGCTGAGCTTGCCTTGAAAACTTGCATGATGGTTGAACATCATAGAGACTTCCTCACGCGGAAGACCACCATCGTATGATACCGGAATGGTGGAACCTCGACGACGGCACGATTCCGTGTGACGGTGGGCTTGAGAGTCGAATGAACCGGCTGCTGCTCTTCTTCAAAGTGGTAGGGACGCAGAGCATACACCGCGGTCAGTTTGCCTGTTCCCGTCTTCAGCGTCATTCGCACACCCTGCAGCGGCAGCGGCTCTTCCACCCAGTTGATATCCCACTGCTTTGTAGGCGGGATGCGCACGAGGTGGACGATGAGGTCGTACCCATCTTTTGTGTTGCGCTTGTAGACAAGCCGTTTCCACCAGAGTGCCTCCGGGCTTGCCAGTTGCACAAGCTGCTCGGCTTCCGCTGCCGGCATGGCCTTGATATCCCGCGCCCAGAGTAGACTTGAGTGGCGCGTCTGGAACTGCAGCGTCGGTCGAAAGGACGGGCGAAAGCCTCCGGCATGGTGCATCTGGGTGGAGATCAGTTGCGCGCCCATATAGTTGACGGTCGGCCAGCCCCATTTCGACGGGCCGGGTTCCTCCGCCGGAACGTTCCACCAGTTGTAGCCGATGATCGAGTTGCCCTCGTATTTTTGCACGATGAAATCCCGCTGCCCCAACAAGGTGTCGAGGAGAGTCGAGGGAGAGTAGGCGAAGAGGCTGGACTCCAGCAGGATCATCACGTTTCTCCATCCCGTCGCTTCGCGAATCGCCGCATCGCTCCTCTCGCCGTCCACCCCGCTGCCATAGTACATGGTCAGCCCTTTCGACGAATAGTAGGAGCACGCGCCTCTGCCCCAGTTGTACCACGTGCCGAAGTTGGGGTTGTCCTTCTTCACAATCTCGGAGAAAATGCGGTGGTTGCGAGCGTTCAGACGAGCATACTCTTCCGGCTTGTCGGAGGCAACGTTGAGCTTACCGTCGTAGCCGTAACCCTTGAAGGCTCCCATCGTGCCATCAATGTAGATGCCATCGAAGCCGTTCTCCCGGGCATATTGCCTGATGCAGTCCGACTCGAACACGACGGCCTCCTCGCTGGCGAAGTTGGCGACAGTGTGCTGCCAGGGGGTGTACTTGCGGTCGAGGTAGGGCTTGGCCACCTTGCGCTTCGGACCTACTTCCATCGGAGAGGCCAACTCCATCGGGTTCGGATAGCCGCCATAGATCGGGTCTACGGCGAACTGGCCGTTGGCGTCGTAAAGGGCGAATTCGGGATGCTCTCGCAGCAGCTCGTACCCCATCAATCCGCAGGGAGCGAAAGTCTGGTAGAAGCTGGACGGCACGCCACACGACTTGAAATGCTCAATCTCCGCTCTCCGCCCTGTCCGGTTGATGCGCCAACCCGTCTGCCCCGCGTCCCACGTCTCGACACCGGGAGTGCATACTCCGAAGTCGGTCGGCTCGTTGGCGAAATAGTGTCGCTGGGTCAGGTAGGTCACCCAGGGGTTAATCGGGTAGCGGTTATTCTGTCCCTCATACGAATGCTGCTGCACCCGGAAATACTCCGCCGCCACCGCGTAGAACTCCTGCCAGGAGTCGAGGACCGCTTTTTTCTCGTCAACTAACCGCACCTCGATCCCGCGACCGTAAGTCTCCGCCCCGACGTTGTAGGTGAAACTCCATTCCTTCGATTCACCGGCGTTGAGGCTGAAGGGAGTGCGCGCCACCTCTCGCACCGTGTCGAGGTCGAGGTGCATCAGGGCAATCAGTGTTCCCGCGAGCGGCTTGTCGCCGGAATTGACCAGGCTCGCGCGGGTAGTGGCGGTCTCGTTTTCATCGTAGCGCACCTTGTTGGAGTGGACATCGGTAATCGTCAACCTTCCCGGTCGTGGCGGGCGCGCTCCAGGCTTGTAGTCTGAGGCAGCAACCGGCGCCTGCTCAACGGAAGTGGCAGGCGTGTCAACGACCTTCCCGCCGGCCAGTCTCTGCAAGACCCGCGTCAGGACGATCATGTCATTGAAGGCAGTCACCATCAGCGTACCGGTTTCAGCCTTCAGATAGGGCGCCAACTCCGCGACCTTCTTCTCTACGGAATCGGCAAGCTCCTTATTGGCGCCCGCCTTCTTCTCGCGGAAGGTTGTCACTGCCTGCCGGTAGTCCGACAACTTCTGACGGATAGCCGTGTCCACTTTCACAGCCTGCAGTTCCAGGTTCTCGACCAGCGCGCCGGTTCCGTAGAGGGGAGCGATCTCCCTGACCATTTCCACGTCTGCCGGTTCAGCAGGGAACAGTTGCACCTCATCAATGAGCAGGTCGCCGGTGGCGCCTATGGCGGGATTGATGCTGGCGACCTCGGGATTGTCGTTGGGGAAAAGCCCTCGGTATTCCGTCCAACGGTCTGAGTCTATCTCCCTTTCCACAAAGGCCGGACGCGGGCCGAGGAAACCGTCCTTCGAATAGTGATAGGCGCCGAACCACAGCTTGCCGTGTCCCTTGACGCGGACGACGGCGACGTAAGGCTTTCCGGGTTCCGGGGGTCCCAGGTAGGAGGCGATGTGCCCGCCGCCGCCCAACCGCACCGCCGCTGAGCCGGTCATGCCGCCCGTTCTCAGATACTCCAGGGAGCCATTGCCGGTTGACGGATTCGGCTCCCAGTGAGCGGCCCACACGAGATCTTCGGGCAGCTTCCAGCCCGCCTTCCGTGCGGCGACCACGTTGTCGTCCGTCGGCTTGTGCGTCGCCGCTTCATCCAACGTCCCGTTACGCAGGCTGCCGTATTGGGCGGATGCTGCGAGAGGAAACAACATGGGCAAGATAGTTATGCCAAATGGAATCAGCTTCATTGTCACCATCCCACATGCAAAAGCACGAGTCTAACCGGTCAGCATCATGGAGCCGAAGCAAACCATGCAAAGACATTCTTCACAATCATCGGCCACCCTTCCCATGCCCACCATGCAACCTCACCCTCGTTCGCCTTACCGGTAGGGCTGAGGGTCAGCACGGCCACTTTGCCTTTGCCGTAGCGACCCAGGATGAGCGCGGGCTGCTCTCCCGCTTTCAACACGACCTCGCTCCCCTCCTTGGGAGTCACACAGTGATGCCAGAAGACCCTGGGTTTTTGGGTGAAGGAAACGCCGATCAGCAATTGAGAGTCGTCCCTTGCGGCAGTCAACGGCCGGGACTTGCCTTTTCCCGCCCACTTTAAATCGAATGCGCTGGACAGGGTGACCGGCAGCACATCGAGAAACCGCGTGCCCTCGAACTCGCCGTTGCCCAAGGCATACGGACCTCCCGTCACCAGCAGGTTACCGCCATGCTCCACGTAGTCGCACAGCATCTCGAAGCCTATGTCGCCGATAGCTTTGTAGTTTACATCGCTCAGGACCACTGTGTTGTAAGCGAAGAGCTCCTCATAGCTTCCGGGGAAAGACTCGATCGCGTTCGTCGGGCAGTTCGCCCATGTGAACTCGACCGAAGGCTTGCCCGCGGGCTGCCATCCCTGGAGAGCATCGTCGAGGTTGAGAACATGGGTGTAAAGCCCAAACACCACCAAACACCGGAAGCGGTCGGGTGATGGATGGGCAAGGGTGGCAAAGTCGGGTTTGTCGAGCTTCTTCACCTTGCGCGGCGGCTTCAGCGCGTAGGCGTCTCCCTGCCCTCCGGCCAGAGCGCCGCCAACCGTGGCGAAGTAGTTGTGCGTCCGTTCGTGTTCGGCCTTGTCTCCGGCGTAGAATCGCTCGTAGCGTTCGGTGAAGTTGTCTCCCTTCACCACCGCTTTGATGACAACTCCGTCGGCCAGGTTCTTCGGGACAAAGGTGAACGTTTGTCGCGCCTTCTGGAACCCGACCGGGACCGACTTCAGACTGCGCTGGCTGAGGACCTCCTTGCTCTTCCACCCGACCGCGGTGAACTCGATGTCCACTTTCCCAAGCTCCCTCGACACGGCCGCTATATCGTGTGCCACCTCCACGGCAGTGCCCACCTGATGAGGCCGCAGGTCAGTGACGAGATTCTCCGACCCATACACGAAGCTCTCGAAGCCTTTGACGGGCTTAATGATGTGGTGGGTCTTGAGGCTCTTCCCCGGAGCGACCGGCACGGCTTCCATGAACCACTCCGCCGTGGAGCCGCAGGTGTAAATCTTCCGGATGTAGTTGTAGTCGAAGGCGAAGAGCATTCCGCGATCGGTCTTGCGGTCTCGCACGGCGATCCACCCGGCGGTGGGCTGAACCACCCATTCCGTGCCTGCCGACCTTTCACCCTCTCTGGTGGGCTGGAAGTTCAGCGATACGCCCTCGGTGGAAGGGAGATACCAGACATCGTTGAAGCGGCTGCCGTTCATGTTGAAGTTGTGCTGTACATAAGGCGCGACGCCTCGGGACTCCTTCGTCGGGTTCTCGACCTCCTGCTCTACGAGGAGGGCGTCATTGGCGGCGTTGAGCCAGATCGTCTTACGCACGACCAGCCCTATCAACTCCGGAGATGTGGGGAGGGCGAGCGACGCTTCTCGATTGGGAGAGCCACTACCGCCGCCCTTGGGGGGGACAGTAACCCACAACTTGATTCCCACCTTCGAGTTTCTGTCACCCACGACTTCGAACTGGTAGGGTAGGTGCATCAATCCACTCGGCCACGGATATTTCGCCCAGTGGTCAAGGAACATGCCGGCTTCCTCGCTTTTGGCGACGAGCTGCTCACCATTGTCCCGAAAGCGGAAGCTGACACACCTGCCGCCGCGCGCCGGCTCGAAGGTCAGCTCCACGAAAGGATTGGCGAGGACGACGAGAGTCTTCCCTTCGGTGGTCAGGACTTCCGAGGAGACCGCAGCGGCTGCCCTCGCACTCCCATCAAAACCCGAGGCAATAAGCCAAAGCGTGCTAAAGCAAGCAAACAAAACGAATGATACAGCTTGCCTCAGCTTGCTTGCGGATTTGGCATGATGCTCTAACTTCATGGTGACCTCAACGTGACAATTCGTTCTGCGCGCACGCCGCTCATTGTATCCTTCACCTGCAAGGTGTACCTGCCTGGCTTGTCGTTCAATGCCCAGGGAATCTCCGTCTTCGCCAATCCTCTTTCGGCGAGGATGTTTTGGGCGTAGCAGGCAAGCTCCTTCCCCGAGGGGTCAATCACCGTCAAATGAAAGACGTGGCGAGACGGTTCGACCCCACCGGTGTTGACCGCAATCTGAACCGGCATCGGTGTGCCCGCAACGGCGGTCGCGGCAGGGGTGACCTCGATGCCGGTCACTTTGCACGGAGAAAGCGCATAGAGTTGTGCCCGGTAGGACAGGTCGGTTTCCGTCCGGTCCGTCAGCCCCAGATATTTGCCCGTCATCACGTCGTAGAGGTGCGCCTTACGGGGGAACTCGATGCGCACGCGGTAGGGGTCATTGTCGTAGAGAAAGTATTCCCGCAGCAATCCCACAAACTGAATCTCACCGCACTGGAACCGGGTGATCTCGGTCGGCGGTATCCGGTCGGTCTTCAAGGAAACTACGTTGACCTGAGGCGCCACTCGGGTGTTCTCGCTCAGCAGCATGGCGAGTCGCTGGGTCTTGTCTACCGCCAGTCGCTTCCACCCGAATTGGTTCAGGTGCGCTTTGGCGTAGCCTTCCAGCAGGTTGCCGATGAGAACGGTCTTGCCTTTGTCCACGGTGGTTACCGTGTCGGGTTTGTCAGACGGAAACAGGTCGGACAGCAGGCTGTCGGTTTGAGGAGTCCCGTGACCGTTCAGCGTACCGGGGAGAAGATCGGCGATGACGACACCACCGTTCTGAACAAACCTGCGAATCTCTATCGCCTCGGCTTTGGATACCGCGCGGCTGTGCGGCATGACGAGAACCTTGAAGCTTTGCTTCGCCAATGCGCCTTTCTCAATCTCCGATGTGGCGACGTACTGATACTGCAATCCGAGGTCTTCCAGCGCTTTGTTGATATTAGCGACGGCCTGTTCGTAGCCAGTGCTCCGGTCGCCATCCTTCGCGGCGAAGAGGCTGTCGGCGATGCGCGAAGTTTCGGACTGGTGAATGGCGATCCCGTCGTTCAGACGCGTGCCTGACAGAAGCCGCTTGCCGATGCCTGTCCGGATCTGCTTCAAGGCTTTGGTTCGCGCCTCAAAGAACGGCAGCGACGTGAGATCGGGTGCGTAACCCGCGAGCGGGCCGGGAGCGCCCATCGTCCAGAACCACGTGGTGTTCAACTGATGGAAGAGGCTATACCACGGAAAGAAGTGACAATAGGTTGGGGTGTTGGGGCCGATCTGCCACGTCAGCCCATACGTGCCGTACCACATCCCGCGCACCTGATCGGGGCGAGCAAAGGAGCGGAACATCTCCATCTGAGCAGAATCGCCGATGTAGCACTGGAGGATGCCCATGTTCCTGCTGAGTGTCCACCAGTCGCCTCCACTGTTGGGATATTCCAATCCAACGCCGCCATCAAAGCCCGCCCGCGCGCCTGCGTCATTCGCCGAGAGCGCCTCCCCACTGTTGCGGTAGAACCCGGCGAATACCTGATTGGAAGAGAGACGGTGTTCGACCCACCGGGCGTAGGCTTTCGTCTCCTTTGCCTTCTGGAATGTCAGCGGCATGGCCTCGTCCCAGGTCTTGTAGGTTGTTCCCCATTCCCTGTTCACCGAGTTGAGGTCAGTATAGGCTTTCTTCACGTAGTCCCCAAATGCCGCGAGGCAGGTCTTCGACCAGCAGAGGTCGGCATCGCTGATGCTATAGTGGGTTTCGTCTCCGTGCGTCCAACCAAGCGGACCATACGGGCCGAAGATTTGGCTCTGGATGTCGCCCCACTCCTTCAAATTGGAGAGTGTAATCGGGTCGCTCATACAACCGTATGCAGTCTTGGGATTCACGCCGACGATGTGATCCGCCCCCGCGCCGAAGCAACCGTAACGCGCGGTGTAGGGCAGAGATGCGAGGTTGGCCATGGCGATGTCGCGTGCGTTGGTGTTGCCCCGCCACCCGATGTCAATAGCGGTTGCCTCATCGGAAGCCGACAACTTACGCAACATGAGGTGGGTGAGGAAGTTGTTCTCTCCTCCTGCCCACACGATGTCGTTGAAATCGTCCCAACCCAAGCGGGCGCGAACAGGGAACGAGAACGAGGTCACGCAGACGACCTTGCCGTCGCGCATTAGTTGCGCTTCGACGCGATAGAGTGTCGTGAGAGGACGGAGAGGACTGAAGTGGAAGGACGCAGAGGCGGCGTCCGGCCGCAACGATTGCGACTCCACTCGACGGTCGTAGTTGTCCCAGAGATTCGCTATGATTCTCTCGGTCGGTTGCAGAGCGCGAAGCAACGCGACCTTACCGGTGATAGCGTCGCCGCGATTGTAGGACTTCTGGCCGAGCGTGATGGCGCCGAACGGTGATTCGGCGGTGACGGAAAATGCCCGGCTTCCCCAGTTCAGAATCTCCTTCCCCCCCGCGGTCAGAATCCACACGTCCACGAAGTAATCACCCGCGGGCAATCCGGGCAGAGCAAAGTGGACCTCTTCAACGGCTCTCCTGTCACCCAGCGGAACGGTCCTTCCGTCCTTGCAGCCTCGCACCAACGACCGAATCAGCGCCCCCGGGGGTATGTCACTTAGTTGAACGACCACATCTTTCGCCGCCACAGGCCAGGGAATCTTCTCGTCCACATCCACGTTCCGAATTCTCACCGCTGGCTCGTGCTTCCCTGCCCAGAGAACGGCTTTCGCCACCAACGCCTGGTAGTATTCATAGGGAACGAACTCGGCTTCCGGGAGTGTATCCACGGGGCGATAGCCTTCCTTCGCGTCTGTCAAATCCCATTGCGGAGTCAGGCATGGCCACGCGCAGGATTCCCATTCTTCTTTGGGCAGCGGCGGCTCCTGATAGTCAAGGACAACGCCCCGCCCTTTGCCGAAGAGAGAGGTCTTCACAAGGCGACCGAGGTCAATCTCTCGGAATCGAGGCAGCGAGGGAAGTGGCAGATTCGAACTGATAGACTCGGATCCCTCCGGCGAGGGTGTTTGCCGAAGACGATGTTGAGTTCTTTGTCTCCCGAAGGCGGGTTGATGTAAAGCAACCCGCAACCCTCCGCCACCCGCTTTAGCAACTCGAAGCGTTGCTGCCCCGGGATGGATGACCATTCCTGCTTGCCAACAATGATGACATCGTAGTCTTTCCTCAGCGCCTCCTGTCCGGCGCGCTGCACGACTTCGGGCGGCGCCTGGAAGAAGGAAAAGGCTGGGTCGGCCTGCGCGGGGGTCACGAAGGACTTAAACGTCGCGCTCATCCACGGCGTGAAATCGAGCGACAACCGCTGCGCCAACTCAACGGTTTCCCGTTGACTCCACGTGGGAGCAATAATGAGGGCGCGGGTCTTCCCCTTGTAATAGGGATCCGCCCAGGCGACGTGCGGAGTGACGTACTCCGTGGTGAGGCGGCCATAGGGTTGGTTTTCATCCAGACCGAAGGGATGTTCCTCCGCGCTCAGTCTAAGACCTGAGACAAACACCATGAGCATACTGACGTAAGCGATTGCGCGGGACTTGGTGTTCCGGCTTGCTTCACCTTGCTTGGCGACATAGCCTGATGCTTCAACATCAGAAAAGCGTGATGGCATAACCTGTCCTCCGTGTCAATTCATTGCTGCCAGAGGGAGGCCGACTTCAGCCGTTCCCTCTCCTCGTTGACGGATTCCACGAACAGCTTCCTCGCCGCATCATTCACGATGCTGTAGGCACGGAAACTCAGATGGATCTGCCGAGTCTCCGGCGGATAGTTCAAAATCGTGCCAACACCGTAGCTGCTCAGCGCGATCTCACCCGCCGATTTCTCCTCGGGGAGAACCACGAGACCGAGGGAGCCTCTATTCTCGAACTTGTCGGCATAGAAGATCCAAGAGCCATTAGCGTCGAAGCTGATCTTCGGAAACACCTTGGCCGAAAAATCCTGTGGGACTTCCGCTTGATTCTGAGCTGTGCTGACCCAGCGATGCGATGGAATCCCGTAGGCGGGACCGAAACCGCCGGGATAGCATGTTAGCTGTATATTGAGGGAATTAACCTTCAGCGCGTTGAGCGCCAAGTCAATGCAAAGACAGACTGCGTGACCGTCGTCCGGGACAGCGAAGTTGAGGGCAACCGACCGTCCCTCCTCCAACTCCCACTCCAGCCGTAGATGGCCGTTGTCACCTTCACGCCACTCGATCTTCGTTGCCGGTTGACCTGCGAAGATGTCTTTGTCGTTGATAATTACGCGAATCGCATTACCGCGATACCAGTTCCCGAACGCGCCTCCGTCGAGACCAATGCCCGTGTCACTATTGGGAAGAGATGGATAGTTTCCGGTGAAATCTGGAGGTCGGTTCAGATAGCGACTATAGCGCACCATCGCGCGAGCCAGACCCGCGTGGAAGGTCCAAGACTCGCTATTGACGGGCGGCTTGTTGTCGGCTGCCGGTGTGATCTTTTCCTCATGCTCGACCCTCACCTTGAGGGATTCGGCCATCGCCTGCCGCAACTCTTGGAGGACAGATTCCTCTGCCCCCGCCCTCGGGATAAATCCCAAGGCAAGCAGGCAAAGTGTGCTGAAGCAAGCTGTCACCTTGCGTGGGTTCCCAGCTTGCTTTAGCACGCTTCGTTCGTTAGCATGATGCTCTAATGTCATGGAGAGATAGCAAACCTCGCATTCGTTGTTATCCCCGAGCACACGTCTCGCGCAGTCAGTGTGTAGCTACCCTTCGACATGTTGAGCGGGATATGGATGGGAAGATCCATCCGTCCTGCGTTCAGCATCGCACATCTCGGCACGACGGGCATGATATCACGATGCGGCGTTAGTGTCAGCGCGACAACCCGATCTCCTGCATTCCCCTTCTGTGTCGAAACACTGATTGTGACCTTCACAGTTTCGACGGGACGGTATGCGGTTTGGTCACATCGCACTGATAGACCCGTCGCGAGCGAGGGGGTGAGCGCAAGCATCCTGACCTCGCCATACCGGATGCTCCCGTCTATCACGTCCCGCCGTCCTAACGACTTTTGTTCGAGCACATCATACACTTCCTGAGCCTGGGGGAATCGGAGTCGGTAGGCGTCATGCTGCGCGTTTCCCTCTGCAAGGATGACGAGGTAGGTTAGATCGCCCCGCCGAAAAACCGACACCTGGGCCACGGGCAAACCGGTGTGGTTCGCCCCGGGTTGTATGGGGTTGGTCTCGAAACGAAAGGTCGGCACAACTCCGGCTTTGACAAATGCTTCACGAACAAGGGCGCAAGTTTCATCGTTACCCTTGAGCCGATGGTTGAAGAAGGACGCTTTGCCTTTTCGGTATGTGTCACCGTCGGCAATGCTCGACGCAACCTTCTGCGCATCAATGGACACGAGGGCTTCCGATTCCACTGGTGGAAGCAGGGCAGGCGTGGATCGTTCAATACCGAATAGGTCTCGGAAACCGTTGGGCGACTTCGCGTAGGGCCTGCCATCTTCGTCGCGTATCGCTGTGCCCGCCTCGGCCAAGACGTATCCGCCTCGACGCGCAAACTCGGCCAACATCCGCAGGTGTTCCTCGGAGAGACAATAGACATGAGATAGGCAGATCGCCCTTGCATTCCTCAATCTCTCGGCGGTAAAGTCGCGGTCGTCAAGGAACTCATACTGATATCCCAAAGCGCGCAGATGAACGATGAAGGAGTTCTCGTGAATGGCGGTCGCATTTTCAAACGGCCCCGGAATGGCCGCCGGATAGGGCCCCGGTGATTTGCGGCGTTCCGCTTGCAGGAGAAGCTCCGCCAGGCGGAGGTCATTATTGAGGTCCAAAAAAAAGTCTCCGAGATTCTGGGAGTCCCCCTGCGGACTCTGTGAGTCCGAGAAGACCCCCGAGAGCGAAGGAAACAACTGATGGTCACGGTAGAGAGTCTGACTCAAGAAGTGGGTGTGGCTCCGGCCTGTCGCGCCTTGGAGATCGGGCGATCTTCGTTGTATCGCTTTCGG
>Ga0100400_1003229_pt1 | contig 11082 bp, 10 predicted proteins | sample CryGeymeta201524_FD_80420 | JGI IMG/M metagenome (GOLD analysis project Ga0100400, IMG submission 80420) | Groundwater microbial communities from Crystal Geyser aquifers in Utah, USA - Crystal Geyser metaG 2015-24 | ecosystem: Environmental > Aquatic > Deep subsurface > Groundwater | place: USA... | reverse complement strand
TTGGTCAGCGTGACACTTTCCGCCGGACAACAGGAAGACCAAGAAATGCAAGAAGCGGTGGAAGAATTGATCTTGCTTTCCGATATTCGTTTTATCGTAACCAATTTAACCAAAAGCGGATTTTAAATCAAAATCAATCAACCGTCCAGCGCGGATATTCCGTTTATGTGGATGGTTGTTTCAGGAAAAAATCCCAACACCTTTTTGAGCGAAAAAGCGGAAAATGAAAATGATCAAACAAAAATAACAACAGAAAATGAAAAAAATGAAGTTGAAAAAAATGAGTTACCAGTTGAAAATATAAATTCTTCTGAAAATATATCTAATGAAAAATCTAATGAAGAAAATACATCTGCCGAAAATTTGAATAATGCTGTTTTGGATAACAACATCAGCGAAAGCATAAATCAATCAGATGGTTTAGCGGATGTCAATCGGGTTGAATAAATGGGCGTTTTTTAAGCAGGTTTTTGTCGGCAACGCAAAAACCTGTTTTTTTGATCTGAATTTTTCCTCGTTGAGTGAAATTCATTTTTCTGTTATAATAAAAATGAGCAAGAAGTATTTTTTAAAAACTATGCCCAAAATAAAAAAAATAAAAACAGAAAAAACGGAATTGGCGGTGGCATCTGTTTCGGAAAAAGAAACAAGCAAACCAAAAAAAATGTTTAACGCAAAATTAGTTGTTGGTTTTTTAGCGATAATTTTTTTTAGCGGAACAATTTTTTTTGGCGGGTATTTTTATTGGCAATATAAAAAAGTTTTGGCGACTTCTATTGGGAAAAATGTTCTCGCTCCACAATCGGAAGTCAAGATTTTGACGGAAAAATTGGGAAAAGTGTTGGAGTTGCCCAGTGATGAAGAGCCAACAATTGCCGAAGTGAAAGATAAAGAGAAGTTGAAAGGACAATTGTTTTTTTCCAGCGCACAAAATGGCGACAAGGTTTTGCTTTATACTAATAATCGGCGGGCAGTTCTTTATAGACCGGAAACGGACAAGATTATTGAAATGGCTTCATTAGGAGAAGAAAGCAATGATGTTGGTAAAAATGAAGATAAATCGGTGGTGGCAGGAGCGACTGATTCCGAGGTGTCAGGAGAAAGTCAATCGGTTTTGAATAATAATGAAAAAAAAGCTGGTAATTCAATTTCGGAAGAAAATCAAACAGAAAAAACTTTGGAAAATACTTCAGCTTTAGGGGAAACAGTTGAAGGAATAGTTTCCATAAAAAGGGTAGTTGTTTATAACGGCACAGTTACGAAAGGATTGGCGGGGAAATTGGCGGATGAAATTTTGACTAGCGTGCCTGATGTGAAAATTGTTGCCACAAAAAACGCTTTGGGAAATTATTCAGAAACAATCATAGTCGATCTTTCCGGAAATAACGCGGAGACGACACAAAAAATTGTCGCCACAGTTGGAGGAAAGTTAGGAGAACTTCCGGTTGGAGAAAAAAACCGGAAGGAGATATTTTAGTCATTGGGGGAGAAAAATAGGAGATAAATTTTAGTGAAAATTTTTGATTTGGAAAAATTGATTGTAGCGATCACATGGTTTTGGTTGGATTTCAAAATTATGGACGAAATAAAAAATGAAAACAAAAATAGAATAGAAGAAAATAAAGTTAATCAAAATGAAATTGGAATCTTTGCGTTATGAATAAAAAAATGTTTCCAAATATAGGTTGGTTTTTAATTTTTTCGTAAAAGGAGTTAAATTTTCTCCAAAACTTTGTTTTGGGAGGAATTATAAAAATCTCGCAGTCTGCTAAGAGAAATTAGCTTTCATTAATATTTCGTCAGCTTGCCACGATGTATTTGATTGTGATATAATTTTTTTGGTTAAAACAAAGTCGAAAGGCTTTTTTAATTTTTTTAATTAAAACAAAATATGCAAAATCTTCAAGAGGTCTATGATGAACTTCAAGAGAATAAAAAAAATCAAAAAGAAATTAGGCGAGAATACAAAGATTTGCTCAAAAACGCCGATGATTATGAAGAATTTGGAGAAAAGATAAAAAAATTTAGAGAAGAAAAAAAACAAATTGAAATTACGGCGCAAGCTAGAATGGGCGCGCGTTGGGATGAATTGGAAAAATTGAAATATGTGTCGGAAGAATTGACGCAAAAAATTTCTGATATCGCAATGAGCGATTTAGTGAGCGGGAAAACGGTGGTTGTTAAAGATAAACAAAACAATGATTTTGAACCGGTGTATAAAATAACTTTTAAAAGAGTTGAATAAACAATTAAAAAAGATAAATTAGCAAAGTTTCAAGTTGGATTATATCCTAAAAAAAAGACGGATAACCATTGAGATTGCCAAGAATTGATTTAACTAATTTTAAAAATGTCTAAATAGCCAATGTTGTTTTGGATAATTCAACATAATTGCGTATTTTATTTGAAATTTATCCAATTTTTTCAATTTTAAAAAACAAAAAAAGACTGAAGAATCAGTCTTTTTTTGAAAAAATTAACAAATTTTTTTATACTTCAATTATTACCGGCAAAACCATAGGACGACGTTGAGTTTTTTGAAAAAGAAATTGTCCCACTTTGTCGCGGATGGAATTTTCAATGAATTTTTTTTCCAAAGAAGTTTTTTGAGAAGTGGTCTCTTTGACAATTTTTTGAACTCTTTTTTTAGTTTCATTCACCAAATCAAAATTTTCTTTAACATAAATGAAACCGCGCGAGGTTACCTGAATATTTCCGATTATTTCTTTGCTTTTGCTATCTATGATTATAGTGATCATAAACATTCCATCTTCACTCAAAACTTGGCGATCACGAAGAACCACCTGTCCAATATCTCCCACTCCCAATCCATCCACCATAACATAACTGGTATCTATTTTTTCTTTTAGGAGAGTGGCCTTTTTGTCTTTAAATTCAATTTGCGATCCATTGTCCAAAACAAAGATATTTTTTTCCGGTATGCCAACTTCTTTTCCCAGTCGGGCTGATTCTTTGAGCATATAATGGTTGGCGTAAACCGGTAAAAAGAAATCTGGTTTTATTTGTCTCAAAATATCTTTTATATCAAAAGCATTGCAATGTCCGCTGGTGTGAACATCCATAATGTCGTTATGAATGACATTGTCGCATTTTCTATAAAGATTATCTTTTAGTCGTTGGATAGTGCGTTCGTTTCCGGGAATAACCGAAGAAGAAAAAATAATAGTGTCGTTTTTTTGAATTTTAATGAAACGATGATTGTCAGTGATGATTCTGGAAAGAACCGCGTTTCCTTCCCCTTGCGCTCCGGTGCAAATTACAATAACACGATTAGCGGGAAATTCATTAACTTGAGAGACAGAAATAATCGTTTCTTTATGCGCTTTTATGTAACCCAGTTCTTTGGCAATTTCAATGTTCATTTTCATACTGTATCCGTCCAAAGCCACTTTTTTTCCGATTTTTTCGGCGAATTCCAAAATATGTCCGATTCTTTTGATTTGAGAAGAAAAAGTTCCAATGATAATTTTTCCCTTAGCTTCCACAATTAATTTTTCTAAATTGGCAAACATTTCTTTTTCTCCACTGGCAGAATGACGAACGTCTATCGCACCTAAACTTTCTAACATTAAAATTTTTGGTTCCAGCAATTTGGCCAAGTGAGTATAAGTTAAAATTTCTCCATTTAATGGATTTTTATCCATTGTCCAGTCTCCCGGATGGATAATTGTTCCATGGGGAGTTTTAATTATAACTCCGACAGCGTCCATAATGGAATGCTCCACATCAAAAAAATTGATTTCAAAACCGCCCAACTTTATTTTATCTTGGATAGATTTGACACGGATGGTTTGAAGGCTTTGAGAAGAATTTTTGTCGTAATCTTCCATTTTTTTCTTTACTAGCGCCAAAGTTAAATCTCGTCCAATGATAGGCGGGTTGCCTAATTTTTTGAGTAAAAGTGGAGCGGCTCCGATATGATCCAAATGTCCATGACTCAAAATCACGCCTCGAATATTTTTTTCTTTTCCTTCTAGATAACTAACATTCGGGATTATATAATCAATTCCAGGCATATCTTCTTCTGGGAATTGCAGTCCCATATCCAGAATGATAATATCTTTGCCATATTCAAAAAGAGTCATATTTCTTCCCACTTCTTCATTGCCTCCCAAGGGAATGATCCGCAAAGAATCTTTAGGAGAAAAAATTTCTTTTTGAGAAAAACTAGATTTGGAATGATTAAAGTTTCTTCTCCTAAAAGAAGCAAAATCTCTTCTTTTGTTTTTTGATGTTTCAGGGAGATTTTTTTTCTCGGAATGAGGATTTATTTTTGAGGAGTGAGAATAAACCCCTTCAAGGGATTTTCTAATTTTGTCCATATTTTTTTAAGTTTAATAATTTATAGGTTGTTTTAAAAATTGGTAAAGAAATAAGAAAATATTTTAATTTTTTAATTTTTCTTTGATTTAATTGTATATGTTTATTTTTTATAATTAATATTGAAAGAAAGAGAATATATTGAGAAGAGCGAGAAATTCAATCGTAAATTTTTTTTCCGAATCTTTATTGAAGTTTATTTTCACAAAAGTTGGAATAAGGATAATATTGCGATTAACGAAAATAGCAAGCAAACGAGAAAACATTAGATTTTATCCAAAACTTTATTTTAAAGATTTTTTAAGTTCTTCCACCATATCAACCGGGGTGGGGTCTTGTTTATAGCTAAGCGCCAGATAATAAGAAACCCAATCGCCAAAAAGAAGCGTGCTAAATAGTTTAAGAAATAAATTTTTCCCGGGCATTTTGAAAAAGGTGGTTTCAATATTTTTGGTTTTTAAAAGAGAAGTGGTAATTTTCATACGTTTTAAAATTCTAGAATTATCAGTGGGATCAAGAAGCGTTATGATATGAAATTTTCCTTGAGGTAAAGTATATCCCACCATTTCATTATGATTAAGTTCAGGATAATAATTCCAAAAGCAGGGCGTTTTAGCATTTTCATTGATTTTTATTTTCCAGATTAATGCGACTGCTTTGTATTTATCCGTGGTGTAGATAATAGGAGTTTTTCCTATCAATTTTTGGGCTAAATTTTTTCCCGGCGTTTCTAATGTTAAAACAATTTTAGCTAGTTTTTCAGCGAGGAGATTAATTTCCTTGGATTTATCTTCAATTAATTTAAGATTATGGAGAATTTGCAAAATTATAGCAAAGAAATATCCGGTAGCATAGCGAGGCTGGCTAACAGGGGGAACAATTATACAGGGAATATTATTTTTACTGCAAATTTCTTTTAATTTCCCTCCATGTGTTAATCCTACAATTGGAAGTTTTAAGACCATTGCTTTATCAAGAGCAGAAAGAGTTTCTTCGGTGTTACCGGAATAAGAAGCAAAAATATGCAAACAATGTTTAAGTGTTTTGGCGGGAAGTTCATAAGACTTATTTTGGATTATTTCCAGCGGAAAATTATTTTCTTGATTAAATTCATAAAGTTGATCGATATAAACGCGAACAAGATCAGCCGGCAATGACGATCCTCCCATACCGGAAATGCAAACAGCAGTGGATTTTTGTTTTTTAAGGTTGACATTTTTGGCTAATTGAAAACCCTCGGCGAATTGTTTGGGGGAATTGATAATCACTTGGCGTAAATTTTCTTTATCCCATTGGGACAGATTATTTTTTTGCATATTTTTATTTTTTTACCCGTTTAGTTTTAATATACCAAAGATTGATATCGGAAAAACGTTGAGAAGGATTAAGCATAAAAACAAGATTAACATTTTTAATGGAATTGCTTACGGGATAGATATAATCGGGAGAATATAAGAATACGGCCGGCATTTCTTCAAACAGTTTTTTTTGAAAATCAATATAAGCTTGAGTTCTTTTTTCTTCATCAAATTCAACGCGCGCTTGTTCAATGATTTTATCAGTCTCTGCGTCTCCGAAACGGGAAAGATTAAGACCGGGATCATTTTTTTGATCGGAATGCCAAAAAGAATAAGGATCAGGATCAGCTCCGTTTATTTGTCCAAAAAGAAAAGCTTCATATTCTCGAGGGCGGATATAATTTTGTTGAATATCGGAGATGGAAAAAGATTGAATATTGACTTCCGCGCCTATTTTTTCCCATTGAGATTTTAAAATTTCAGAAGTCTTTTTCAATTCTTCCCAATCGGTAGTAACCAAATTTATTTTCAAATCGGTTCCGTCTTTGGAACGAATACCTGAATCATTTTTTTTCCAACCTTTTTCTTCTAACAAGTTATTGGCTTTTTCCGGACTAAATTCTTTTTCTCCCAATTCATTGGAGTATCCGAGAGTTCCTTCCAAAAAAGGAGAATAAACAGGTCGGCCGTTATTATCCAAGACGTGTCCTAAAATTTCTTCTCTGTTAGTTGCCAAATTTAACGCTTTTCTAACCTCGTCATTGGCTAAAGAAACACTTTTATTTTGATTGAAAAAAACCGCTAAATAACGAGGCAAATTAACTTTATAAACCGAGATATTTTTTTGAGATTTTATTGCGCCTATTTTTTGAGAAGAAAGAGAATTTATTCCCATAATTTCTTTTCTGTTGAGGGCGTCTAAGGCGGAATCTTCATCGGTATAGAAATTGAAAGTTATTTTGGAAATGTAGGGTTTGCCTTCAAAATAAAAAGGGTTAGCCAACAATTTATAAGTTAAAATGTTTCCTTTGGAATCTTTTTGAATGGTATTGTATTTATACGGTCCTGAACCTATGGTTTCCAAATTGAGAGGACTAAGGGAAAAATTTTCTGGAGAAACCGATTCCCAAATATGTTTAGGCAATATTTTGAAAGTTAAACTATGTAAAAAACCCGCATAAGGTTCGTTAATTTTAAATTGCAAGGAAAAATCATCCAATTGTTGAAATTCTATTTTTTTCCAGCTTGATCTTAACGGACTTTTGTAAGCGGGGTCGCTGATTAAATTAAGTGTAAAAATAACATCATTTGCGGTTAGTGGTTGGTTGTCATGCCAAATAATATTTCTTTTCAACTTGACGGTATAGGTAGTTTTATCATCGGAAATTTCATAACTTTCCGCCAAATCGTTTTTTAAATTACCTTTTTCATCATATTTGAAAAGACCGGAATAGATCAGTTGAACGAGATCCTCATCAGTTTCATTGGATTGGGAAAGAATGGGGTTGATATGAGAGGGTTGTCCGATAATTCCTTCAATATATTCTCCTCCAAAATCAGGTTTTTCTTCAGTTTTAGAAAAATAGTAAAATTGTCCCCAACCAAAAATTGAACTGATAAGCAACAATAAAAGTGAATAAAAAACAAGTTTCTCTCTGAAACTTAATACTTTGTTTATTTTAAACCATTGGCTAAAATTGTGCCGATGGCTTTTGTTTAAATAATTACAAATGAGTTTGTTTCAACTAATTAGAATATTATTTTGCCAAAAACAAATTCCAAATGGACAAAACAATAAACAAAAAAGATAGTGCTATTGAAAAAGAAATTAAAAATTTTTCAAATCCTCGTCGTGTATAGTAACCGCTCATATCTCCTCCAAAAGTTCCAGAAAGTCCCGATCCTCTGTTTTGCAAAAGAATAGAGATTATCAAAAGAATTGAAACGACAATTGTTGATATAGCTATTATTTTATTCATTATGTCAATGTTTTTTTGTTAGAATTGAAAGGAGATGATTGGTAATACTTATAACAAAAACTCCCATAAAAGCGGCCCAAAAAGTTTCAATTTGAAGAGTGGGTAGAATTTCGGCGACGAAAAATAAAAGAGCGATATTTATAATTACTGTAAAAAGACCTAATGTCAAAAAAATAACCGGCAATGCAATCAACTTTATTATAGGTCTAATTAAGGAATTTACAATTCCCAAAACCAAACCAGCTATCAATAAATCTTGCCAATTTCCCCTAAAAACAAATCCATCAATGAAATAATCAGCAGTCCAAATGGAAATGGCATTAATCAATATGTAAGATAATGTTCTCAATAAAAAACTCATAACAATTTAGCATAGTTATTTATTTTAGTCAAGGAAACCGACAAAAAAATGATTTTGAAAAAAATCTTCAAAAGATATTTTTTGCTAACGGTTTTAAATTGTGATTTAATTATACAGGATAAATAACTAAGTGTAAAATGCAAAATTATGAAGATAGTCATTTTTGCTGGCGGAATCGGAACGAGAATGTGGCCACTCTCGCGAGTAAATTCGCCTAAGCAGTTTGATACAATTTTTAACGGTCAGTCAACTATTCAATTGGCTTATGAACGAGTAGCACCGGTTTTTGGTTCAGAAAATATTTTTATTCAAACAACCAAAATATACCAAAAAATAATAAAAAAACAATTGCCCAAGTTGCCTGTAAAAAATATTTTTTTAGAGCCGGAGAGAAGAGATGTGGGACCGGCGGTTTTTTTTGCGGTTAACAAACTGCAAAAAAACGGTTATGTTGGTCCGATGGCGATTATTTGGGCGGATCATTTGATGGATAGAGTCAAAGAATTTACAAAAGCTTTAAAGACTGGACAAAAATTAATTGAGAAAGATTCAAAAAGGTTTATTTTTATGGCGGAACGACCCAGGTTTGCCAATAATAATTTGGGTTGGATAAAAGTGGGAGAAAAAATGGGAGAAATTGGAAAACAGGATTGGTTTCAATTTAAAGGATGGAAATACAAACCGGAAAAAGGAGTTTGCGATCAGATGTATAAATCTGGAGAATATTTTTGGAATCCAGGTTATTTTGTTTCCTCAGTGGATTTTTTGAGCCGATGTTACCAAAAATTGGCGCCGGAAATTTATCAATGCGTTAAGGCGGGAAAATATGAAAAATGTCCAAAACTTTCTTTTGATGAAGCTGTCATTGAAAAAGTAAATCTTGAAAACGCCGTAGTTTTGAAAACTAATATGGGCTGGAGCGATCCGGGAACGCTATATGCTCTCAAAGAAGCTTTGGAAGAAAGTAGCGACAAAAATGTTGAAAAAGGAGAAGTGATCAATTTTAAAACTCAAGATAGCTTGGTGTATAATTTGGAAAAAAACAAAGTTGTAACAACAGTAGGTCTCAAAGGGATGGTAGTAGTTAATACCCCGGATGCTTTAGTGGTGGTTCATAAAGATGATGTAGTTCAAATTTCGGCGTTGGTAAAAGAAATGAAAGCGAGGAAGTTTAATAAATATTTGTGAAATAGTGCTGTTGCCTGATAATTTGACTAGAGCAATTTATTTTCCAAAATATCCAATGAATAAATTCAAAATTTTTTCCAAGTTTAAACCGCAAGGGGATCAACCTAAAGCGATTAAGGAACTGACAAAAGGGATAAAAAACGAGCAAAAAGTTCAAACACTTTTGGGGGTAACCGGTTCGGGAAAAACTTTTACCATAGCCAATGTGATTGAGAAAATTCAACGACCAACATTAGTGATTGCGCCTAACAAAACTTTGGCGGCGCAATTGGCGCAAGAATTTAGAATTTTTTTTCCTAAAAACGCGGTGGAATATTTTGTTTCTTATTATGATTATTATCAACCGGAAGCCTATATTTCTTCAACTGACACCTACATTGAAAAAGAATCTCAAATTAATGATGAAATTGATCGTTTGCGCCATAGCGCCACAGCGTCGCTTTTGTCTCGGCAAGACGTGATAATTTGCGCTTCGGTTTCTTGCATTTATGGTTTGGGTTCACCGGAATATTATCAAAAAAATATCAAAGAAATTAAAATTGGGGAAAATTTTCAAAGAGAAAAAACAATTTCCGATTTGGTGAAAATGCAATATCTTCGTTCGGATATTTTGGAGCGAGGAAAATTTCGTTTGAGTGGCAATGTTTTGGAAATTATGATGCCGGGACGAGAAACAATTGTCAGAATAGAAACGGAAAAAGAAAAAACTCAAAAAATTTTTGAATACAATCCCGCAACCGGTCAGGAATTGGGAACATTGGAAAAAGTTTTTATTTATCCGGCAAAACATTTTGTGGCGCCAGAGGAAATTATGAAGAACGCTTTGGAAGAGATTGAAAAGGAAATGGAAGCCCAAATAATTTTTTTTAAAAACGAAGGAAAGATTTTGGAGGCGGAGCGAATTTCTAGAAGGACTCGTCAAGATTTGGAAATGATGCGAGAAATCGGGTATTGCAACGGGATTGAAAATTATTCTCGTTATCTTACCGGACGCGCGCCGGGAGAAGCGCCTTTTGTTCTTTTGGATTATTTCCCTCAAAATTTTTTTCTGGTGGTTGATGAATCTCATGTTAGTGTTCCGCAACTTAACGGAATGTATAACGGTGATCGGGCGCGCAAATTTTCTTTGGTAGAAAACGGTTTTCGTCTTCCCAGTGCTTTGGACAATCGTCCTTTGAAATTTGAAGAATTTGAAAAAAAAGTTTATCAAACGGTTTTTGTAAGCGCTACGCCGGGAAAATACGAATTGGAAAAAAGCCGAATAAGTTATTATAAAAATAAAAAAATTTCAAAGTTGAAAAGTTTCGCGATTGAAATTAAAATTGAGAAAAAAGATCAAAATATAAAAAAAACAAAAATTCCGGGCATAGTAGAACAAATTATTCGTCCAACGGGACTGATTGATCCGGAGATTTTAACGCGATCGGCTAAAACTCAGATAAAAGATCTCAAAGAAGAAATAGAAAAGATAATCAAAAGAAAGGAAAGAGTTTTAGCAACAACTTTAACTAAAAAACAAGCGGAAAATTTGGCGGAATATCTTAAGGAATTAAAGATAAAAACCGAGTATCTCCATTCCGGAGTGAATACTTTAGATAGAATAAAAACATTGGAAAATTTGAGACGGGGGAAAATTGATGTTTTAGTGGGAGTCAATCTGCTTCGCGAAGGATTGGATTTGCCGGAAGTGTCATTAGTGGCTATTTTAGACGCCGATAAAGAAGGATTTTTGAGAAATGAAACTTCTTTGATTCAAACAATCGGAAGAGCCGCAAGAAATGTGCGAGGAAAAGTTATTTTATATGCCGACATAAAAACCGGTTCTATGAAACGCGCGATTAACGAAACTAATCGTCGGCGCGCTTTGCAGTTGGCATATAATAAAAAAAATAAAATTACTCCAAAAACTATTCAG
>Ga0100400_1003219_pt1 | contig 11102 bp, 13 predicted proteins | sample CryGeymeta201524_FD_80420 | JGI IMG/M metagenome (GOLD analysis project Ga0100400, IMG submission 80420) | Groundwater microbial communities from Crystal Geyser aquifers in Utah, USA - Crystal Geyser metaG 2015-24 | ecosystem: Environmental > Aquatic > Deep subsurface > Groundwater | place: USA... | reverse complement strand
GGTGAAACCTCTGACACTTATTCTTTGATTCATAGGGGTACAAGGGTGAGAAAAATGCACAGCTCAAGAAGGGATGCGTTCAAGTCAATAAATGAGTCCCCCATTGGAAGGATTGATGAAAACGTAACATTCTTTCAGGATTACAGAAAAAGAAATAAGGGAAAAACAGAGGTGAATGATAAAATTGAGGAAAAGGTCGCTTTAATCTATTTTTATCCTGGGTTAACACCCGAGTTTTTTGATTATGCAGTAAAAAACAACAAAGGAATAGTAATTGCCGGTTCAGGCTTAGGGCATGTTTCCTCTGATTTAATTGAAATTATTAGAAATGCAAAAATACCCATTGTTATGACATCGCAGTGCCTTAACGGCAGGGTGAACATGAATGTTTACTCAACAGGAAGAGACCTGCTAAGCGCTGGCGTAATACCCGGTGAGGACATGCTGCCAGAGACAGCGTTTGTGAAACTCATGTATGTGCTTGGTCAGACAAAAAAAATTGAAGAAATCAGAAAAATGATGACAGAAAACATGGTTGGGGAAATGAGTCCTAGGACGATGGTTGAGTGATGGTGGAAGATGAATGAAGATACAATTACAAGAAACTATAACGACCTGCTTGATAGAATAGCAGGAATCTTAGCATCTGCAAGAACAAAGGTAGTTAGAGAAATAAACAGAACTCAAGTGCTGGCATACTGGGAAATTGGGAGAGAAGTTGTTGAGTTTGAGCAAAAAGGTAAAACAAGAGGGGAATATGGTGAGCATTTAATAGAAAGATTATCAGAGGATATGACCAAAAAATTTGGAAAAGGTTTCTCTGAAAGAAATATTGAACAAATGCGTAAATTCTATTTGGTTTATTCTCAAAAAGCGCAGACACTGTCTGCGGAATCTACCAATCTTCAAAAATCCAAGACATTGTCTTGGAAAACGAAAGGGGGAAAATTCGAAACAGTATCTCGTAAATCTATAATTCGTCAGACACTGTCTAACCAATTTGAACCTATGTTGTCATGGTCTCATTATTGCGAACTCTTAAAGGTAGAAGAAACACTTGCACGCTCTTTTTATGAACAGGAGGCAATCCAAAATAACTGGTCTGTAAGGGAACTGAAAAGACAGAGCAATTCAATGCTTTTTGAACGACTGGCTTTAAGCAGAAATACTAAAGCAATAATGAAAATGGCAGAAAAAGGACAAATCATTGAAAAACCAGAAGACGCAATAAAAGACCCTTATATTTTAGAGTTTCTCAATCTTAGAGAGGAAACATCTTATACTGAGAATCAATTAGAACAGGCTCTCATTGATAAACTCCAGTATTTCTTATTAGAACTTGGCAAAGGATTCACTTTTGTTACCCGTCAGAAAAGGATTACAATCACAAACCGCCATTATTACATAGATCTGGTTTTTTATAATCGGCTATTGAAATGTTTTGTTTTGATTGACTTAAAAACTGGAGAACTTGACCATTCAGATATAGGCCAGATGAATTTTTATTTAAACTATTTCAAAGAAAATGAAAAGAGAGAAGACGAAAACGACCCGATAGGACTTATACTCTGTGCTAAAAAAGATGATATATTCGCAAAGTATGTTTTGGGTGGATTGAGTAATAGGGTTTTTGCGTCAAAGTACAAACTGGCGCTTCCGTCAGAAAGGGAATTAAAACTTAAACTTAAATCTATACCCAAAATGCTGGAGGAAAAAATGATGAACGCAAACATGGTTGGTAAAATAGATAGTAGGAGCATGATTGATTGATATGGATGAAAATATAGATTATAAGGTTAGGATAAAGGATAAAAAGACGCCATAAAGACGCCATAAAGCAGTCAAACCCGAAGGTGAAAAATGAATAAAGAAGAACTGAAAATGAGCAAATATGAGAAACTTGGACTGAAAATAGGGCTTGAAATCCACCAGCAGATTGACACAAAAAAACTGTTCTGTGAATGCCCATCAAAATTGGTGGATGAATACGATTATGAGATTGTTAGAGGACTGAGACCAACACAGAGCGAGCTTGGTGATGTTGACAGGGCAGCACTTGAAGAAGCACAAAAAAAACTCAGGTTCAAATACCAGGTAACGGAAAACAACTGTTGTGTTGAAACAGATGAGGAGCCGCCGCATTCTCCAAACAGGGATGCAGTGGATGCTGTTTTGATGTTTTCAAAAATGGTTAACGCAAAAATTGTTGATGAAATATGTTTCATGAGAAAAATTGTGATTGACGGCTCAAACACCTCTGGTTTTCAGAGAACAGCACTCATAGCAGTTGATGGGAAAATAGATGATGTGAAAATTCAGACAGTATGCCTTGAGGAGGATGCTGCCAGGAAGATATCTACAGAAAATGGTTTTGTTGTTTACAGGCTTGACAGGCTTGGCATACCATTGATTGAGATTGCAACAGCACCTGACATAAAAACCCCGGAGCAGGCGAAGGAGGTTGCAGAAAAAATTGGGACTATGCTCAGGGCTACAAAAAAGGTGAAAAGGGGCATAGGGACAATACGTCAGGATTTGAATGTTTCAATAAAGGATGGTGAGAGGGTTGAGATTAAAGGTGTTCAGAATCTAAGATCAATGTTGGATGTTGTTGAAAAAGAAATCAGCAGACAGCTCAAGTTGATTGAGATAAAAAACAAACTGAATGAAAGAAAGGCAGAAATATCACATGAAATATTTGATTTGACAAGGATTTTTGAGAAGACAGACTGCAAAATCATTAAAAGTATGCTGGAAAAAAATGGGAAGGTGCTCGGCATAAAATTGAATGGTTTCTCAGGGCTGCTAGGTGACGGTGAAAATCGGTTTGGGAAAGAGCTTGCAGGCAGGGTAAAGGCTGCTGGACTGAAAGGATTATTCCATTCGGATGAACTCCCAAACTATGGAATAACAGAAAATGAGGTTGAAGAAATCAGAAAAAACATGATGCTCGAGGTTAATGACGCATTTGTCATTGTCGTGGAAAAAGATAATACTGCAAGAAATGGGTTGAATATCATACTCAGCAGGGCGGAGGAATGCATAAAAGGCGTTCCTGAAGAGGTGAGAAAAGCGCTTCCTGATAACACAACAGGATACATGAGACCAATGCCAGGTGCTGCGAGAATGTACCCTGAAACAGATATCCCACCTGTCAGGACCAAAAAAGAAGAAATTGATAAAATAAAACTCCCTGAACTGTTTGATGAAAAAATAAAAAGATTTATGAAAAACTACAAAATAAGTTTTGAGTCAGCAAAACAGCTTGTTGCTGAAGGTTATGATGAAATGTTTGAGAGTTTTGTGAAAAAATATGAGCCAAAAATTGTTTCAAGAACATTTTTGAACATTATACCTGAACTTGAAAAAGAAGGAAAGGATGTCAGCAGGATTGATGAAAAAATGCTTGATGAGGTATTTAATGCATTGAAGGACGGCAGATTTGCAAAAGAAGGTCTGCTTGCCATTTTGTCATCCATGCTCGCCAGCAATATCGATGTTGAGGAAGCGATAAAAAACACAGGCTTAGGAGGGCTCACGGAAAAAGATGTTGAATCAATTATTGAAAGAATCCTTGAAGAAAAAAAAGGGTTTGTGAAAGAAAAAGGAAAAAATGCTTTCGCCCCATTGATGGGTCTAGTGATGAAGGAACTCAGGGGAAAAGCAGATGGGAAAATTATATCATCTATACTGAAAAAGAAGATAAAAGAGATGGTTTCTGAATAGAGAAAGGGGGGGTTAACAAGAAAAAAATGGCTCAGAACTTGGAAAATACGTCAGCGAAAGGTTTTTTATCCCAGTAAAAGCATAACAGTTCTGGGGTGATAAAGGACATGGCAGAAAAAATAGCTAAACTTGGAATAAAAAGAGAACCAGGATTTTTGTATTTCGTGGACAAACAGGGTGACGCATCTAGGGCACCTATGGCACGCGCAGGTGTAAGAACCCGCAAGGGTCCAGAAAAACTTGCCAAGGCATCCGTGAAAAAAGAATCAGGATACCTATACTTCATAGACAAACAAGGAGACATCGCACGGGCGAAAATGGCAAGAGGCGGAAAGAAAACCAAGGGCAAGAGAAGATAAACACAACTTTTCTTTTTTTCTTTTTTTTTCACCCAAACTTCCGATAGATATATATCCAAAAGGCATATTAGTTTTTGGTGAAAAAAAATGACCACACCTTATCAGCCGATATCTGGAGGAATCAACCTTAATCCTCTAACATTTTCAAAAGGTAAAAAAATCGCATTATTCGGAGGAATACTGCTCATCATCGGCGGTATTCTGCCATGGGCAACCTCCACGTCATGGCTTGGTTACGAATACTCATACGGTGGCAGCTCCTACGTAATAGGACTGGCTATATTTGCAATAATACTACTGTTCATAGATGAACTAATCATAAAAAACATCAAAGAGATAAAACTCTGCTACATAGGCCTAGGCGTCCTAGGACTTGGCGGTCTAGCGCTTCTCAATACTATCTGGGCTTTTGTTAACATAGCATTCTGGAGCAGTATTTTCTTGGGTGCACTGAAGGCTAGTCCTGGTGTTGGTTTGTATCTTTCAGTAGTCGCAAGTTTGATACTGATGCTTGGAGGATTTGTAAGATACAGGGAAACCCGCTGAACAGTTTGGAGAAAGAAAAAATAAAATATTATCCTTAACGCAGAAAATTCATTTCCTTTCCCACAACCTTTTTCTTTTCTCAAGGAGAAAAGAAAAACGTTGGCGAAAAAGAAAGAGAATGGCAGATTGCCAGAGGCAATCTGCCTAAGCCAATTGCAGAGCAATTGGCTATTTCTCTTCTTTAAACCCAAGGGCGTTTCTTCTCTTACTAAGAGAAGAAAAGGGCTTTTCCCAAACCAGTTTCCCATCACGAGAAAATTTATGAAATAAATTTTTGAGTGTAGGGAAAGGTATACTTTCCCTATAATAAAAAATTTTCAGTATTCTGTGATATGGTATCATTGTTTCACCTTCAATCTCCATGAATGAATGATGCTGGCGAACAATGTCCTTTCCAGAGATTATCATTGTGTCATTTGGCGCACCCCTGTTCAGATACCCCAAGCCCATTCTATAAAAATGTTGCATATCTAACCTGAGTTTTACAGTTTTTTTTCTTTTTTATTTTGTTTTTTTTTATATTTTTTGTTGATCAATTTTTTGTATGATCTTACGCAAGAGTGCATAACATTAAATAAAGCGCATAACATTATCGGTACCAGAGAAAAGGTGAGAAAAAATGTACAGACAAAGAGAGCGCAGAGAAAGAAGATTTGACAGCCAGCCAAGAGAAATGCACAAAGCAACATGTGCTGACTGCGGTAAAGAATGTGAGGTGCCGTTCGAGCCGAGCGGGGACAGACCTGTTTACTGCAGGGAGTGTTATCAAAAACATAGACCACCAAGAAGATATTAAAAGCAAGGCGTAAAAAAAATCCTCTCTTTTATTTTATTTTTTATTTGTTAGATATATGTAGCAGATGCTACAACACAACACCACCATCTATAATAAAGTGAAAGGTTTTAATTCCCCTGAAAAATATGATGTTTTTGATGAAAACATCAATTGAACATTTGTTGTCAAAAGAAAATCTGACCGTTGAGGATATTGAAAATGAAGTTGATTTTTTGCAGAAAGCCCTGAACCATGCGAGGAAGGCAGGAAAAATAGACATCCCTACCTTTCTGGGTGTTGGTCCTATCACAACAAGCCTGCGTATGATTGTGAGCATGATGAGATACTGGAAACCAGAAGCCAGATACAACATGGAGCAGGCGGTGGATGAGCTCAGAAAAATCCACACCAGAGTGTTGGAGATTGAGGAGAAATATCTAGGGATTGAGGAAATCATTGAGGAATACAGAAAGAAGCCTGAAAAGAAGGAAAAGAAAAGAAGCAGGCAGGTGCATTTCAGGGTGCCCAGAAACAGGAAACGGGTGCAGAAAAAATACATGCGAAAACGTTATTTTTAATACCATCAAAGCCTATGTAGGAAATGAGAAAAAATGGAAGGACGTGCGACGGTGATGTCGGATATAAATGAGTTCTATTCAATAATTTCAGGGGCTGACGAAGGGGGCAATTTTAACGATAACTAAAAACGAAACGAACGAGGGGGGAATTCCGAGTCCTACGGACAGAGTGCCTTTTTCTGCGGAAAAAGAAAATGGTATAAAGAAAATAGGTGGCAAGACCAGTTGATAGAGACGCCTATAGAGGGCATGAGCCTTAAAGAATCGATTAAGTATATACTGGAAGACAAATTCGGTTTGAAAGAAGGAGATTAATTTGGGGCCGCATACTTCATATAACACAGCATAAAAGGTTCGTGCCTTGTGGCTTTGGGACAAAATTAACCAATGCGTGATCTATTCTTTGGACAGAATCACCATATCCTCCTTGATAAGCATTACCTTCCTTTTGTGTATTACTGTGGAATATTGTCTCAAAAATTGGAGAATCATGGGTACATTTTTTTGATGAACAATGATTACACCCGTATAGAGTTTTATGTGAGGAATCTTATCAAGCAATCCCCTGCGACGATAATGATAGCATCCTTTCCAACTACTGGTGTTTTCACCGTAAAACTTCTTCATGAACTTATTATGAATTGAACGTGGTGTGCCTGATGGGAGATGAAACACAAGTAAGATGCCAGTATTTCCTTTCATTATGGGGTATATACTCCACAACATTTATAAACCTGTTGGTGTATATCCCTATTTAATGAATCGAAAGCAAAGAGGCGATTTAGTCCGGAATATAATCGATCAAGTTCGTAAACAGGAGTTTCCATATATGGAAAGAGAAAAGGCTAAGATCAATTGGAGGGATTACGATATTGCACAATGTCGTGAAATTGCTGATATGATTAATCTGATCTGTGAGTTGGTAGATTCAGCTGTGAAGTGGATTGATGCTAACACACCTGTGGAACCCCGGGGTTCAGGGCGCCCACCAAAACAACCCTCGGATATTGCAAAAGTATTACTTCTGCAATCATATTTTGGTGTTCCTAATCGTGTTGCAGAGGGGTTGATATATCTCTTTTCGGAAAAGTTGGGTTTAAATGAGGCTTTTTCTTATAAAACGATAGAGCGGGGATATGATAGAAAAAGTGTTGACAAGATACTTGATGTTGTATTTAACCTGACAAATAAGCCTGTTCGTGGTCTTGAAAAAGTGTTTTCTATTGATGGTTCTGGAACTCCAACATCTGTTAAACAAAATTATGCTGCAGATCGTCAACGTCAGAACAGAAAAAAATATTCTAAAGGGAATGATTCCTCATCAAATACCTGTGAGGATGAGACATTACTGAATGATAACTGGCCATGTTCGACCTTTGATTCCAAACATGACTATGTGTATAAGGTAGCAGTTATTGGCACAAAGTATAAGTTATTTGCAGGCTGGAACTCTGCAACTGATCATTCTATTGGGGAGACAAGTATGTTTCCTGGTGTAACAGCTCAGGCGATTGAAAATCATCCGGATATGGAGACTATGTTGGGTGATGGTATCTTTGCTACAAGACCCATCTGTAATTTTCTTGGGGAATATAATGTCACTCCCAGATTTTTACCACGCCGAAATGTTACTCTAAGAGCTAGGGGTTCAAAGGAATGGGTTGATATGCTTTGGGATTTATCGGAGAACCCTCAAAGTTGGCTGCGTGATTACCATATGCGTTCAATCTCTGAATCCGGTTACTCGATGCTAACACGAGCGAATCCGGGTCCGCTCCGGAAACGGCTTGACTCACGAAAGAAAACTGAGGATTATCTTCGAGGGATTTGTCATAATATCAAGCGGCTCTGTTACCTCACTTATCTGGCCAATATTATCCCTGTTTCGGGTTGGCGAGGCGGATAGAAGAATATTGTCCCAAAGCAGTGCCTTGTGGTACTTCCTCAGCTCTTTAAGATTTCCTCTGGGGGGATGCTGAAAGTTTTAACACAAACAGGGAGAGGAGCAGGGGCGGGCAGGCAATATTTTTAATACGCACTACAGCCATGTATGGAATGAGAAAATGCCAATGGTTCATGTAAATGTCTGGGAAGGTTTCGGGAAGGAAAAAGCCAAGACTGTGATCCAAAATATAACCAAAGTCTTTGTAGATTTAGGTATCCCTGCGGATGCGGTGGAGGTAATCGTGCATGAAATACCGAAATCGCACTGGGGAATTGGTGGAGAACCTGCTTCAGAAAAATTCAAAGACATATCCTCCAAATGAATAGTGGATCTCAGGCGGAAAGAGTGTGGGATGCTGTAAGAAAAATTTTACACCATTAAAAACTCACTTTATTCATGAGCAAAGCGAATGAATTATTTCGGAATTTACAAAGTAAATTCCTCATATTCGACAATTTTCCGAAGGAAAATTGGAGAGAGCGGGGAATTATATTTCCTGCGAACTGCTCACATACGTTCGCAGAATACGAGGAATTGCCAGAGGCAATTCCGAATTATAATAAATCTATTTCTTAAATTTGTATAAATATTGAGTTCTCTTTCCAACTCTCTTTCCTCTTGCCTTATATTCTTGCCTTATATAATACCTCGTTGCTCTCTCTTAGCTTCTTTAGACATACTGTGGCGGAGCAAACAGATGTTTTTATTCCTTTGCTAATATCTCTTGACGTAAACCACTCATCGGGGTGATCCTTAAGGAGATTATAAATATCTTGTTGACCCATAGGTATGTGTAATCCTAAATTCAATGATAAACATTTGTACTATCTGTTTTCCCGCGTTTACGCAAAAAATTCGGCAGGGGTTAAGAATTGTTTTGAAAATACTGGCAATCTTCCACCCCAGAAACCGCGATTCTCCGCTACCAACTGGGTAATCACATATTGGAGGTTTGTCGGCTATATCGCTCACAGCACTTTATATTGTACTATTACTCTAAAACCTCAAGCCTCCCATATTTTCCTGCGCTGAGCTGAAGCTCACCGTTCCATTCCTTGACATAGCCGTTTGTTATTTTTATTTTCTGGTTCACATCAATCTTTTCTATTTCATCATTCCAGAGTGTGAGTTTTATCTGCCCTGTTTCATCCTCACCTGTTGCATTGCAAACCTTGCCGGTTGAGCCGTACTTGGATGTGAACTCCCTTGGCTCTTCTTTGTTCACAACCTTTAACTCTATGTCGTCTACCTTTGTCCCGTTTTTCAGATCACTTACTTTCATGGTATCACTCACCCCTAATCTATTTTATCAGATTTAAATGTTTGTGAGGAAAAGTTTATACACCCATAACGCTATTTGTTATTCCCGTGAAAGAATGAAGTATGTTGTTGTCACGGGTGGTGTTTTGTCTGGTCTCGGGAAAGGCGTAACTGTTTCATCCATTGGGAGATTGCTAATATCAAGAGGGTACAGTGTCACAGCAATAAAAATTGACCCTTATCTGAACTGCGATGCTGGAACAATGAATCCTTTCCAGCATGGTGAGGTTTTTGTTTTAGATGACGGTGGTGAGGTTGATCTGGACCTTGGGAACTATGAAAGGTTTTTAGACATAAATCTTACAAGGAATCATAACATTACAACAGGGAAGGTTTACAGGGATGTGGTTGAAAAGGAAAGAAAGGGGGATTATCTTGGAGAAACAGTCCAAATCATACCACATATAACAAATGAGATTAAGTCTCAAATAAAAAATGTTGCTGAGTCCTCAAATGCTGATGTTGTTCTCATAGAGCTTGGCGGAACTGTAGGGGATATAGAATCAATGCCTTTTCTTGAGGCTATGCGTCAGCTGCGCATGGAGGTTGGTCCTGAGGAAAACCTTGCTTTTGTTCATACAACACTGGTTCTGGTAATGGGTGCTGTCGGTGAGCAGAAAACAAAACCAACGCAGCATTCTGTGAAAGAATTAAGGGCGATAGGCATCCAACCAGATATTATTGTTGGAAGAGGCAGAAAGGAGTTGGATTATGATATAAAGAAAAAAATATCATTGTTCTGCAACGTGCCATTGGAAGGAATAGTTTCCGCCCCTGATGCGGAGTCAATATATCAGGTGCCCGTGCTTTTGGAGGAACAAGGACTCACAGATCATCTGTTAAGACGTCTTGGTTTGAAACAAAGAAAAACTGATTTAAAGGAATGGAAAGCCCTTTTGAAGCCTCTGCTGAACCCAAAACATGAAACAAGTATTGCGATTGTTGGGAAATACACGCATCTTCAAGACTCATACATCAGTTACATAGAAACACTGCGTCTCTGCTCAGCTGCAACAAACACAAAAATAAACATAATCTGGGTTGAGGCTGAGGAGTTAGAAAAAAATGGTTGTAACTGTTTAAAAAACGCAAATGGAATAATTGTTCCTGGGGGTTTTGGTGAAAGAGGGGTGGAGGGGAAAATATCTGCGATAAAATATGCAAGGGAAAACAAGCTCCCATTTCTTGGCGTATGCCTTGGATTCCAGCTTGCAACAATAGAATTCTGCAGAAACGTTTTGAAAATGAGGGATGCAAACTCAACAGAATTCAAAAAAACATCTCATCCTGTTGTTGACCTACTTCCAGAGCAGAAAGAAATAAAAGACAGGGGCGCAACAATGAGGCTGGGAGCGCATGATGTCATCATCAAAAAAGGAAGTCTTGCACATAAAATGTATAATAAAACAAAAATATCTGAACGACATCGGCACAGGTATGAAATCAACCCTGATTACATTAAAAGGATTGAAAAAGCAGGAATGATATTTTCCGGCAAATCACCTGATGAAAAAAGAATGGAGATAGCAGAAATAGAAAATCATCCATTCTTTGCTGCATCCCAGTTTCATCCAGAGTTCAAATCAAGGCTTGGTAAACCCGCGCCATTGTTCCTTTGGCTTGTGAAATCTGCGAAAAAGAAATAGAAAAAATTATTAAATCAGGAAGAGATATGTTTTCATGGATAAAACATTGCTCGTGCTTGGAGATGAATCAGACTGGGATTCCTATAAAAAGTTCTGCGGACAACTAAAGCATCGTTATCCAAAAAACCTTAGTTCAATCACTGCTACCTATGAAGATTTTACAAAAAACAGACTGCCTGATACAGAAAGTAAAAAAATCGTTGTTTT
>Ga0100400_1003209_pt1 | contig 11123 bp, 10 predicted proteins | sample CryGeymeta201524_FD_80420 | JGI IMG/M metagenome (GOLD analysis project Ga0100400, IMG submission 80420) | Groundwater microbial communities from Crystal Geyser aquifers in Utah, USA - Crystal Geyser metaG 2015-24 | ecosystem: Environmental > Aquatic > Deep subsurface > Groundwater | place: USA... | reverse complement strand
CTGCCCTCGGGGCGCAGCTTGAAGGTGATGGTCAGCCCGTCGTCGGAGAAGCTCCAGCTTTCGGCCACCTCCGGCACGATGGTCGCGTAGTCGTAGCTCAGCGCGCCGTCGGCCAGCGTCTTGACGCCAAAGCCCACCAGCCGGTCATAGGCGTTGACCGCGATCTGATAGCTGGGCCGGTTCGTGCCGGTGCGGTGCAGGTCAAGGCTGTTGATGGTCTGGCCGATCACCATCACCACGGTATCCTCGCCCGCCGCCGCCGCAGGCAGCGCGCGCAGGAACGGCAGCGCGGCGGCGCCCAGCGTCGCGGCGCCCGTAGTCCTTAGAAAACTGCGTCTGTCCATCGGTCTCTCCTGTCGTCGGCGTCCCGCGTCATGCGCGCAGGATCGCATGCAAGTTTGTCCACATAATTGAATTTTACTTTGCAAGAACGGCGCCAGACCACAGACCAGGCGATAAGGCGCTGACGCGACGCGGGGAACCGGCGCGCGCGCCATGCGCCGCACTGCGTCCGGCGCCGGTTAACTGTGCATGAACGATGAAAGCTGCCGCTTCGCGAGGCGATGACGCCGGTCAGAAGGCGGGCGCTTCGGCCCCGATCTGCGCATAGGCGCGATAGGCGTCCCTGACCTTCACGATATGGGCGCGCATGGCGGCGCAGGCGGCGTCTTCCGCACGCGCCAGGATCGCCTGCACCACCGTGTCGTGCGCGGCCCAGCTTGCCGACGGACGACCGTGGGTCTGGAACTGCGCGCGGCGGAACGGCGCCAGCCGGTTGCGCACGTCGCGGGTGGCCTCGACCAGCGCCGGGTTATGGGCGCCGTCATAGATCGCCAGATGAAACAGGCGGTTGGCGTCGGCGTAGCCCGCCACGTCCTCCGCCAGCGCCAGCGCGCGCGCCGCCAGATGTTCCGCCGCCAGCGCCGCGCGCTCGGCGTCGGTCATGCGCAGCGCGGCCAGCCGGGCGCAGACGCCCTCCAGCTCGCTCATCAGCTCGAACAGATGCGCCAGCCGCTCCATCGACAGCGCCGCCACCACCACGCCGCGATGCGGGCGCCGTTCGACCAGCCCGTGCGCCGCAAGTTGCGCCAGCGCCTCGCGCACCGGGGTGCGCGACACCTGGAACCGCTCGGCCAGCGACTGCTCGTCCAGCCGCACCCCAGGCCCCAGGTCGCCCTCGACGATGCCCGCCGACAGGCGGCGCACCAGCATGGCGACGGCGGTCTCCCTTGGCGCGGCGGTCATGGCGTCTCCTGCGCAATTCGCGCGCAGTTTTGCATGCGCGATGCGCCGCGCCAAGCCTCAGGCGCCGATCATCTCAACCGGCTCCGTCCACTGGATCAGCACCACGCAGCCCTCCTCCGACCAGACCGAATGGCGCGAGCCGACCGTGTTGACGATCAGCGCCCCGGCGCCGTGGCGGCCGCGCTCGTCGCATTGCGACCCTTCCAGCACCAGCACCGTCTCAAGACCGGGGTGGCGGTGGAGCGGCACGCGGGCGCCGGGCGCATAGCGCAGCAAGGCGAGGCTGGGCGCGCCCTCGACCAGCACGCAGATCTCCACGCCGTCGCGGAACGGCCCGAACGCGGCGTCGCGCCAGCCGCCCGCCAGCAGGCCCGGCACGCTGAACGGCTCAGCCATCGAGCGCGCGCAGAATGGCGTCGGTGGGCGCGGTCCAGCCGACGATGGCGCCCTGCGCGGCGATCATGGCGAGAGCCGCCGCCTTGAATTCGGGAAAATAGCTCTCGGTGGCGTCGGTCGCCAGCAGGCACTCAAAACCCCGGTCGTTGGCCTCGCGCATGGTTGTCTGCACGCAAACCTCCGTCGTCACCCCCGCGAACGCCAGTTGCCGCAGGCCCAGCCGCGCCAGCACGCCCGACAGATCGGTGGCGTAGAAGGCGCCCTTGCCGGGCTTGTCGATCACCGTCTCGCCGGGGATGGGCGCGCACGCGGGAACGATCTCCGCCCCCGGCTCGCCCGCGATCAGGATGCGCCCCATCGGGCCGGGATCGCCGATGCGCAAGCTTGGCGCGCCGCGCAGGCGCTTGGACTCGGGACAGTCCGACAGATCGGGGCGGTGGCATTCGCGGGTGTGGATCACCGGCAGGCCCGCCGCGCGAAACCCCGCGATCAGCCGCGCCACCGTGGGCACGACCGCTTGCAGCCGCGTCACGTCGTTGCCCAGCGCGGCGCCAAAGCCGCCCGGCTCGATGAAGTCGCGCTGCATGTCGATCACGATCAGCCCCAGCGCGGCGCGGTTCAGGGACAAGTCGAACGGTTCGGCGCGCATCAATGCCGCCCCGCCATGCAGCGGCCGATCTCGGCGCGGTCGGCCTCCAGCGCCGCGGCGCGATAGGCGATGCGCCCCTCCGACATCACCAGCACGCGGTCGGACAGGTCCATGATCTCGTCGAGATCCTCCGAGATCAGCAGCACGGCGGCGCCCGCGTCGCGCGCCGCCATCAGCCGCGCGCGGATCTCGCCCGCCGCGCCGAAATCGAGGCCAAAGCACGGGTTGGCGCAGATCAGCAGCCGCACGTCGCCGCTGAGTTCGCGCGCCAGCGCCGCGCGCTGCACGTTGCCGCCCGACAGGGTGGCGATCGGGGCGTCGATCGAGGCGTATTTCACGTTGAACGCCTTCACCAGCGGCGCCGCCATCGCGCGCAGCGCCGCCCCGGAGACCCAGAACCGCCCGCCCGCGTCAAAACTGCGGAAGGCGACGTTCTCGGCCACGCTCATCGCGGGCGCGCAGGCGTTGCGCAACGGCTCCTCGGGCAGCCAGCGCACGCCGTGGCTCTGCGCCTGCGCGCGGGTGGCGGAGAACGGCGCGCCCATCACGCGGATTTCGCCCGCCAGCGCCGGGCGCTGGCCCGCCAGCGTCTCGACCAGCTCCATCTGGCCGTTGCCCGACACGCCGGCCACGCCCACGATCTCGCCGCTGCAAATCTCGATCTCGTCGATGTCGATGGGCTTCAGCCCCGAGCGGTCCAGCGCCTTCAGCCCGCGCACCTGAAGCGCGGGCGCGCCGGCTGCGCGCGGCGCGCGATGCGGCGCGTCGGGCGGCGGGGCGCCGATCATCATTTCCGCCATCTGCGCGTGGCTGAGGTCCACCGCCTTGCCGCCGCCCACATGACGACCCCGGCGCAGCACGCTGACCGCGTCGCAAAAGGCGTCCACCTCGCGGAACTTGTGGGTGATCATCAGCACGGTGATCGCGCCCGCCTGCGCCAGCCCCCGGATGAAGCCCAGCGCCTCGTCGGCCTCGTCCGGGGTCAGCACGCTCGTCGGCTCGTCGAGGATCAGAAAGCGGCGGCCGAGATAGAGCTGCTTGAGGATCTCCAGCCGCTGCCGCTCCCCCGCCGCCAGCCGCCCCACCGGAACGTCGAGCGCCACGCGGAACGGCATCGTGTCCATGAACGCCGCCAGCGCCGCGCGCTCGCGCGCCCAGTCGATCACGCGCGGCGCGTCGTCGCGGCTGATCACCAGGTTCTCGGCGGCGGTCAGCGACGGGACCAGCGTGAAATGCTGATAGACCATGCCAAGGCCAAGCGCGTGCGCGGCGCGCGGGCTGGGCACGTCCACTTCGCGGCCCGCGACCATGATCTGGCCGTCGGTGGGCTTCTGCACGCCCATCACGCACTTGACCAGCGTGGACTTGCCCGCGCCGTTCTCGCCCAGCAGCGCATGGACCGCGCCCGGCGCCACCCTGATCGACACGTCCTGCAGCGCGGTGAAGCCGCCGAAGCGCATGGTCATGCCGACCGTCTCCAGCCCGGGTGCGCCCTGTCCGGTGCGGGCGGCGCCGGTCATGGCAGCGCCGCGACGAACGCCGCGCTGTCGGCCACCGCGCCGAACACGCCGCCCTGCATCTTGACCATTTTCACGGCGGCGTCGTGGTTGCCCCGGTCGGTGGCGCCGCAGCAATCCGCCAGCAAAAGACACTCAAAGCCGCGGTCGTTGGCCTCGCGCATCGTGGTGTGGACGCAGACATCGGTGGTGATGCCGGTCAGGATCAGGTTGTCGATGCCGCGGGTGCGCAGCATCAGCTCAAGGTCGGTGGCGCAGAAACTGCCCTTGCCGGGCTTGTCGATCACCGGCTCGCCCGGCAGCGGCGCCAGTTCGGGGATGATCTCCCACCCCGGCTCGCCGCGCACCAGGATGCGCCCGCAGGGGCCGGGGTCGCCGATCCCGGCGCCGATCTGGCGCGAGCGCCAGCGCTTGTTGGCGGGCAGATCGGCGAGGTCGGGGCGGTGGCCCTCCCGCGTGTGAAACACATGCCCGCCCCAGCCGCGCATCGCCGCCAGCACGCGGGAGATCGGCGCGATCGGCGCGCGGGTCAGCGTCAGATCATAGCCCATCTTGTCCACATAGCCGCCGTCGCCGCAGAAATCGGTCTGCATGTCGATCACGATCAGCGCGGTGTTGGCCGGGCGCAGGTCGCCGTTCCACGGCCAGCGGTAGGGATCGGCGGCGACGGCGCCGGGCGTGATCGCCGACAGCGCGTTCATTCCGCCGCCTCCAGCGCGCGCGCGCCGAACCGGCGCGTCGGCGCGGCAAAGCCGCAGCCGAAGCCGTCGGTCACGCGCACCGCGTCCTCCCACGGCAGGCGATAGCGCCCGGCGGCGAGGTCGGTCATGTAGCTGTAGGGGCAGTCCTGCGCGCCGCCCTTCACCGCGACATAGCCGCGATGGCCGAACTGGTAGATGTTGTTCTCCACGCCCCAGCAGGCCCGCGCCTCGCGCACCAGATCGGGGCGCACTTCGGCGGTCACGATCTCGTCGGGGCGCCCGTTGGCGGAATGGGCGATGATGGTCCCGTCGAAGTTGACGATCATCCCCTCGCCCATGCTGTCGAACGCGCCGTCCGAGCCGCACATGCACACGTTCGCCGTCACCATCAGGTTGCAGAACGCGTTGGCCTGATTGGTGAAGCGCCAGCTTTCGCGGATCGGCGCGGTGTAGCCCGCCGTGCGCAGCATGATCTCGGCGCCCTTGTAGGCGCATTCGCGCGCCATCTCGGGAAACATCCCGTCGTGGCAGATGATCAGCGCCAGCTTGCAGCCGTTGGGGCCGTCGATGACCGGGATGCCCCTGTCGCCCGGCTCCCACGGCTCGACCGGAACCCAAGGGTGCATCTTGCGGTAATAGAGCCGCTCCGCGCCCCGGTCGTCGTAGATCAGGCCGACGTTCCACGGCATCCCGCCGGGGTTGTGCTCCATGATCGAGAAGCAGCCCCAGATGCGGTTGTCGCGGCAGGCCTGCGCGAAGGCCGCCGTCTCCGGCCCGTCGCGGCGGCACAGGATCGCGGGGTCGATGTCCATCGACAGCCCGTGCAGCGCGTATTCGGGGAACACGATCAGGTCCATGGTCGCCATGTTGCGCCGCGCCTTGCCGACCATCGCCACGATGCGCGCCGTCTGCGCCGCCAGATCATCGGGCGTGGCGACCACCGGAAGCTGGGTCTGCGCCAGCCCGATCACCACGCCGTTCGCCGATTTGTTGAGACCGCCAAGGCCGCTCATCCGTCTCTCCTATCGATTGAAACCCAGCGCCGCAGGGGCGCCCGCCAGCGCGCGGCTGGGCGAGGACGCCGCGATCAGCAGACCCAGCGTCAGGACGTAAGGCGCGGCGTTGAACAGGTGATAGCCGCCGGTCACGCCGACCGACTGCAACGCCGGGCCCAGCGCGCCCGCGCCGCCGAACAGCAGCGCCGCCCAGAAGCAGTTGACCGGCCGCCAGCGCGCGAAGATCACCAGCGCCACCGCCATCAGCCCCTGCCCCGAACTGATCCCCTCGTTCCAGCTGCCGGGGTAGTAGAGCGACAGATAGGCGCCCCCCACCCCCGCCAGCGCGCCGCCCGCCGCCGTGGACAGCGCGCGCACCCGCAGCGGATCGACGCCCAGCGCGCGCGCCGCCTCCGCCCCGTCGCCCACCACACGCACGATCAGGCCCGCGCGGGTGGCGCGGAACATCCACGCCATGCCCAGCGCCAGCGCCAGCCCGATCAGGAACAGCGCGTTCACATCCAGCGCCGCGCGCACCTGCGCGATGTCGGACCACCAGCCGAACGGGATCGACGGCAGGTCGGGCGCGACCGGCTGGACGTAAGGCTTGCCGAAAAAGAACGCGAGGCCGGTGCCCAGCAGCATCAGCGCGATGCCGATGGCGATGTCGTTGACGCGCGGCAGCGCGCACATCACCCCGTGCGCCAGCCCGAAAACCGCGCCCGACAGCGCCGCCGCCAGCACCCCCAGCCACGGCGAGCCGGTCTCGTAAGCGATGGCGTAGCCCGCCATGGCGCCGAAAACCAGCGTGCCCTCCAGCCCCAGATTGATCCGCCCCGACCGTTCGGTGAGGCATTCGCCGAGCGATACGAACAGAAACGGGGTGGAGACCCGTATCGCGCCCGCCAGCATCGCCAGCGGCACGCCCCACAGGCCCAGATCGGTCACGCCGTCGCTCATGCCCGCCCCCATCGCTCGGGCGCGAACACGCGGCAGCGCCCATACAGCGTCTCGCTGAGCAGGATCGCGACGAACACGAAGCCCTCCAGCACCAGAACGGTCGCGTCCGGCAGGTCCATGCGCCGCTGCACCAGCCCGCCCGACGCCTCCAGCCCGCCAACCAGCACCGCCGCCGGGATGATCGCCAGCGGGTTATGCCGCGCCAGAAACGCGATCAGGATGCCGGAATAGCCATAGCCCGCCATCAGCGAGGCGTTGGCGGCGCCGTGCACCGCCGCCACTTCGAACAGGCCCACCAGCCCGGCGAAGGCGCCGCCCAGCGCGGCGAAGCCCACCACCAGCGCGCCCACCGGCAGCCCCTGCAACTGCGCCGCGCGCACGTTGCCGCCCGCGATGCGCGCCGCGAAGCCCCAGCGGGTGCGCTCGATCAGCAACCACGACAGCGCGCAGGCGGCGACGCCCACCGCCAGCCCCCAGTGCACGCCGACGCCGGGGATCTCGCCCATGCGCAGGGCGTCGGGCAGCGGCGCGGTGGAGGGCTTGTTGAGGCTGGCCGGGTCGCGCAGCGGCCCCTCGACCAGATGGTTGAACAGCGCGATGGCGACATAGGCCATCAGCAGGCTCGAGATCGTCTCGTTGACGCCGCGCGCGTGGCGCAGCCAGCCGACCGCGCCGATCCACAAGGCCCCCGCCGCCATCGCCGCCAGCGCCATCAGCGCGGGCGCCAGCGGCCCGCCAATCCCCGCCGCCACCGCCGCCGCCAGCCCGCCCAGCGCGATCGCGCCCTCGCCGCCGATCACCACCAGCCCCAGCCGCGCGGGCAGCGCCACGCACAGCGCCGCCAGCAGCAGCGGCGCCGCGCGCGACAGCGTGTTCTCCCAGCTGAAGCCCGTGCCGAACCCCGCGCGCCAGACCAGCGCATAGAATGCCGCCGGCGAATGCCCCAGCGCCGCAAGGAACAGGCTGAACGCCGCCAGACCGGCCAGCAGCGCGCCGAGCGGGATCGCCACCGCCTCGGCGCGGCGCGCCAGCCCCGCCAGCGCGGCGGGGCCCAAGGCCTGCGCGAACAGCGGCGCGTCGGGCAGCGTCTGGGTCATGAGGTCGCGCCGACGACGCCTTCGACCAGATAATCCATGCTCTCCAGCGCCAGATCGGTCTCGACCAGCGCCGCGCCCGCCGCGACGATCTGATTGCCCCGGTTGTCGTTCAGCGGCCCGCGCAGCGCCGCGAAGCCGCCCTTGAGGATCTCCGCCTTCACCGCCTCGAACTGCGCGCGGGCGGCGTCGGTGACGGCAGGGCCCAGCGCGCTCATCTTGATGAAGCCGTCGGCCAGCCCGCCGCGCACGAAGTTGGGGATGGTCCCGCCGTCCAGCGCCGTCTGCGCCATCGCGGTATAGACCTGCGCCCAGTTCCATTCCGCGCCGGTCAGATACATGTCGGGCGCCAGCGCGCTCTGGTTGGCGTGATAGCCGCAGATATACGCGCCGCGCTTGGCCGCCGTCTCCATCACCACCTTCGGCCCGTCCACATGCGCGGTGATCACGTCGGCGCCCTGATCGACCAGCGCGTTGGTCGCCTCCGCCTCCTTGACCGCCATCGACCACTCGCCGGTGAAGATCACCTGACAGGTGATCGCGGGATCGACCGAGCGCGCGCCGAGCAGGAAGCTGTTGACGTTCATCAGCACCTGCGGAATCGGCTTGGCGGCGACGAAGCCGATCTTCTTCGTGCGGCTCATGTGGCCGGCGACGACGCCGTTCAGATACTGGCCCATGCCGATATAGCCGAAATACGAGCCGACGTTGGCGGGGTGGACGCCTTCGGTCCACAGGCCGCCCGCGTGCTGGAACCGCACCTCGGGATGTTTTGGCGCGACGGCGAGGATATGCGGGTCGAAATAGCCGAAGCTGGTGGGAAAGATCAGCGACGCGCCGTCGAATGCGATCATGCTCTCCATGGTCTTCTGCACATCGACCGTCTCGGCGACGTTCTCCTCCTCGATCACGGTGACGCCCGCCATCGCCTTGACCGCCGCCGCGCCCTCGGCGTGGGCCTGGTTGTAGCCGAAGTCGTCCTTGGGCCCGACATAGATGAAGCCGACGGTCAGGCCGGACGCGCGCGCGGGCAGGCCGCCGGCGGCCAGCGCGGTCGCGCCTGCGGCGGCGCCCAGAAAACGGCGGCGGGAAAGCGAGGGGTGGCGGATCATGGCGGGTCTCCGGTTGCGCGCATACGCGTCAATCTTGACGGTAGAAGCGCGCGGGTGGAAATGTCAGCCGTTATTTTTGCATCGGACCGGTGCGCCAGACGCACCACAGGAAAGGCCCGCCCATGCGCCACCACACCCTGATGCGCGCCATCGACGCCGTGGCGCGGGCCGGGTCGATCCGCAAGGCGGCGGAGCAGCTGGCGATCACCCACACCGCGCTCAACCGCCGCATCCTGGCGTTCGAGGCGGAGCTTGGCGCGCCGGTGTTCGAGCGGCTGCCGCGCGGCGTGCGGCTGAACCCGGCGGGCGAGCTGGTGATCCACCATTTCCGCAGCCAGATCGCCGACATGGAGCGGGTGCGCAGCCAGATCGCCGACCTGAAGGGAGAGCGGCGCGGCCATGTCGCCATCGCCTGCAGCCAGGCGCTGCTGCCGTATTTCCTGCCGCGCGAGATCGCCGCCTACCGCGCCGAGCACCCGGCGGTGACGTTCAGCGTCGATCTGCGCGACCGCGACGCCGCCGAGCAGACGCTGGTCGGTCACGCCGCCGATCTGGCGCTGGTGTTCGAGCCGGTGCGGCTGACCGAGGTGCAGACCCTGCTGACCGCGCCGCAGCCGGTGTGCGCGGTGATGGCGGCGGATCATCCGCTGGCGGGGTCAGGCCCGGTGCGGCTGCGCGACTGCCTGCGCTGGCCGGTGGCGATCCCCTCCGCGCCCTATGGCGTGCGCCACCTGCTCGACGCCGCGCTGTCGCGCTCCAGCCTGCGGCTGACCCCCGCGATCACCGCCAGCAGCTTCGAGTTCCTGCGCCAGTATGTGCTGGCGGAGCGGATGGTCTCGTTCCAGATTCCCATCGGCCTGCCCCGGGGCGGCGGCGACGGGCTGTGCAGCAGGCCGGTCGATCCGCGCGACATCGCCATGGGCCTGCTGCACGTCTGCCAGCTGCGCGGCCGCGCCCTGCCAGTCGCCGCCGCCCGCTTCAGCGCCCAGGTGGTGCGCACGCTGGCGGGGGCGTGACGGGGGGCATGACGGGGGCGGTGGACGAGCTAACCCAAGGCGGGCCCGTGCGACAGGCGCGGTCGCGCGCCGGGCGGCCTTTGGCGGCGGCGCCAAGGCAAGGGCGGAATGGGCGGGAGGCGGCCGGTCGGAGCACGTTCTCGCAACGGCGCCAGCCGCCGGGCCATCGCCCGGCGGCCAGCAATGCGGGTCGCGCTCAGGCGCGCCCGGCGGCCCCAAAGGCCGCCGGGCGGCGACGTCCGCCCCCGAGCGGGCGTCGCCATGGGCGCCGCCCGGGCGGACGCCGCCGCCCTCTGTCGCGCAGGCCGCGCCGCCGGAATCGGCTACGGCTTGCGCCTCCGCCGATGCGGCGCGCGCGCCCTGCCACCGGCAGGGCGCCGTTGCGCGCCGCGCGCATCACGCCGGACGTCGGCGCCCTGCGGAGTTGACCTGCCCTGTGCGCACTGCCGCCGCTCGCCCATGTCCGCTCCTGCGCCTGCAGCGAATGACCGGTCTGGTGAAACTGCACTGCGGCGCTTGAAGTTCAGGCGGAAGTCGGCTGTGGGCCGAACGCCCCTCCCCCCCTCAATGCGCCGCCCCCCAGGTCGCGCCTACGCCGCCCTCCACCGTCAGCGGCACGTCCAGATGCACCGCCGGGTGCGCGGCGCCCTCCATGACGCGCTTCACCGCCGCCAGCGTCGCCTGCGCCTCGGCCTCGGGCGCCTCGAACAGCAACTCGTCGTGCACCTGCAACAGCATCCGCGCCGACAGCCCTTCGGCCGCCAGCGCCGCCGGAACCCGGATCATCGCGCGGCGGATCACGTCCGCCGCCGTGCCCTGGATCGGCGCGTTGATCGCGGCGCGGTAGGCGAAGCTGGCGCGCGGGCCCTTGGCGTTGATCTCCGGCGTGTGGATGCGCCGCCCGAACAGCGTCTCGACATGGCCCTGCCGCTTCGCGATCTCCTTCGTGCGGTCCATATAGGCGCGGATGCCGGGGAAACGCTCGAAATAGGCGTCGATGAACGCCTTGGCCTCGGCCTGCGGGATGCGCAGGTTGTTGGACAGGCCGAACGCCGAGATGCCGTAGATCACGCCGAAATTGATCGCCTTGGCGCGGCGGCGGATCGCGGGGTCCATGCCTTCGATCGGCACGCCGAACATCTGGCTCGCGGTCATGGCGTGGATGTCGAGGCCGTCGCGGAACGCCTGTTTCAGCGCCGGGATGTCGGCGATGCAGGCGAGGATTCGCAATTCGATCTGGGAGTAGTCGAGCGAGACCAGCACGTTGCCCTTCTCGGCGATGAACGCCTCGCGGATGCGGCGGCCCTCCTCGGTGCGCACGGGGATGTTCTGGAGGTTGGGGTCGGTCGAGGACAGCCGCCCGGTGGTGGTGGCCGCCAGCGAGAACGCGGTATGCACCCGGCCGGTCTCGGCGTTGATGTGGCCCTGCAGCGCATCG
>Ga0100400_1003200_pt1 | contig 11139 bp, 11 predicted proteins | sample CryGeymeta201524_FD_80420 | JGI IMG/M metagenome (GOLD analysis project Ga0100400, IMG submission 80420) | Groundwater microbial communities from Crystal Geyser aquifers in Utah, USA - Crystal Geyser metaG 2015-24 | ecosystem: Environmental > Aquatic > Deep subsurface > Groundwater | place: USA... | reverse complement strand
TATTTACCTGCGAAGTGCCGGATACCAGCGATGAAAACTGGATGGAAAAAGTTAAAGCCATTATTGAGGAAAAACAAATTAAAGGAATTTTTGCCACCAATTCGAAAGTATTTTTTGCCGGCAGATTGATTGAAAAGTATGGTCTTACCGATTTAAAAGTAATCGGACATGATCTTGTAAAATGGAATATTGAATATCTGAAAAAAGGAACCGTTCAGTTTTTAATTTGCCAGCGACCCGAAGAACAGGGATATAATGCCATTAACAAGTTGTTCAGGTACGTTGTGGAAAAAAACAAAATATCGGAACTAAACTATACTTCTATCGACATCATTACAAAAGAGAATATTGACTATTACAAAGAATTTAAATAAACAAATTAATTAATTATGAAACCAATATCATTTGACGACCTGAAAGGAAAAGTATGTGTAATAACCGGGGGAGCCGGAGTATTAGGCAGTGCAATGGTTAAAGCCCTTGCTTCTGTGGACATGAAAATCGCTATCGCCGACATCAATAAAGAAGTAGCAGATAAAGTAGCAGCAGAAATTGCGGCTGACAGTAAAGCAACAGTTATTGGAATTGAAGCTAATGTTTTGGACAAAGCATCGCTTGAGAAAGCAAAAACCGAAATCAACGGGAAATTAGGCGAAATTGATGTTCTCATCAACGGCGCTGGCGGCAACAGCCCGCAGGCAACCACAAAAGTGGAACAGATGACCGAAGAAAACATCGACAAACTGGAAGATTCTTTTTACGGTTTGGAAATGGAAGGCTTCGATAAGGTTTTTGCACTCAATTTTAAAGGAACACTTTTACCTACAATGGTTTTCACCAAAGACATGCTTAAAAACCGCAAAGGAGTTGTACTGAATATTTCGTCGATGAACTCGTACAAACCGCTCACGAAAATTCCGGCTTATTCTGCGGCCAAAGCTTCCATTAACAACTTAACCCAGTGGCTGTCTGTTCATTTCGCCAAAGTAGGAATCAGGGTTAACGCAATTGCTCCGGGCTTTTTCATTACTCATCAAAACCGGTTTTTAGTGATGGATGAGAAAACAGGAAATTTCTCACCGCGAGGACAAAAAATTGTAAATAACACACCCATGGGCAAATTTGGTGAACCCGAAGATTTACAGGGAACTACACTGTTTCTGGTTTCTGATGTATCCAGTTTTATAACCGGAATTATTGTTCCAGTTGATGGCGGATATAGCGCGTTTGGGGGAGTATAAACAGTTTGGGGTTTAAAGTTTCTTAAAAAAGTATGGCTACTTAATACTTTGAGCTTTGCAGTTAAATCTTGATACTTGATTCTAATAATCTTAAAATCTATAAAATGACAATCGAATTAAAAAAGAATTGTAAATACGCCATGCTTGTGCCAACAAGTATGGGAGTAAGAATTACGCCTGTTAACGGTCAGCCCGTTCACAGCAGCGACACATATTCCATGTACGCCACCAGCGCCGAAACCAATGTGGCAAGCATTTCTTCCTTCCTGGGTTTGCCCGTAAAAGTTTTAACAACTTTTGTGAAAGGCAGCCCGATTGCACAGTTCATAAAAAGCAACCTGAAAAGCCGTAACATGGACTTTGAAGGCCCCGAAGTGGAACAGGGCGATCCGTGGGGTTACCGCCACCAGTTTAACATTGCCGACAGTGGTTACGGTTCACGCGGCCCGCGGGTCCACAACGACCGGGCTGGTGAAGTTGGCCGTACTTTAAGTGCGAAAAATTTCGATCTGGAAAGAATTTTTGATACAGAAGGCGTTCAGATCGTTCATCTTTCGGGATTAATTGCTGCACTTTCTCCTGAAACCAGTCAGTTTTGTCTCGAAATTGCCAGAACAGCAAAAAAACACGGAACAAAAATCTCTTTCGACCTGAATTACCGTGCTTCTTTTTGGAAAGGCCGGGAAAACGAGTTACACAAAAACTTTAATGAAATTGCCTCAGTTTCCGATATTCTGATTGGTAACGAGGAAGATTTTCAACTTTGTTTTGGTATTGAAGGACCACCTGCAGGTGGCGAAGGTTTACATGCTAAAATCGACGGGTTTAAAGGGCTCATTATGAAAGTGAAAGATACATTTCCGAATGCATCAGTTTTTGCAACTACGCTTCGTGAAGTAATCAGCGTAAACGAACATCTGTGGGGCGCAATCATGCTCGAAGGTAATAACTGGCATGTGGTTGAACCGCGCCAGATACACGTTCTCGACCGCATTGGCGGCGGCGACGGATTTGTTGGCGGCATGTTGTACGGAATACTAAAAGGCTGGACTCCTGAGAAATGGCCGCAATTTGGTTGGGCAACCGGCGCTTTGGCAACTACTTTCCTCACCGATTACGCCCAACCCGCCGACGAAGAAATGGTGTGGAGTGTGTGGAAGGGAAATGCACGGGTAAAAAGATAGAAGAAAGGGAAAGGCGAAGGCAAAGGCGGAGGCAAAGGCGAAGGGAAAGGCGAAGGCAAAGGCGGAGGCAAAGGCGAAGTCGAAGGATGAAAAAAGGCTAAGTTTTAAATTATCATTTTTTGTTAGAATGAAAAAATACAATGATTTCAGAGATATGTCGGTTTGGCAAAAAGCTTTTGCTCTATTACGTGATGTTTATAAAATAATAAAACTCTTTCCACCCGAAGAAAAATATGCTCTCACAGATGATTTGAGAAGATCTGCAAATTCTGTAGTTCATAATATCGCTGAAGGTTATGGCAGGTTTGAAGCAAAAGATAAAACCAGATTTTATAAAATCTCACGTGGAAGTGCCTATGAAGCCATGAGTCAAATACTTGTTGCTGAAGCTGAAGCATATATTACTTCTGAAAAATCAGAGGAGTTAATAACAAAATACAAGGAAGTAATTGAAGAATTAAGTGCACTTATTCGATCATTAGAGAAATAAACCGGCATGCACAACTGTGGGTTTTGGCATTCTTTGCCTCTGCCTCTGCCTCTGCCTTAAAAAACAAATTATGATTTTTTACGAAAAAGGATCAACTGAAACCAGCTTTTCTGCTGAAGACCTGAAACAGGGATTGTTTGAGGCTTTCGAAAAGATGGGAACAAAAAACAAGGTGCTGGCTATTCCGCCCGACTATACCAGGTTTCCATCACGGGCTGGGGAGTTGACGGAAATGACCTGGGAATATTTTGGTGAAAAATTAACCGATGTTTTGCCTGCGCTGGGGACACATACCCCAATGACCGATCCTCAAATCAGTCACATGTTTGGCAAAACTCCGCGCCATATTTTCCGCGATCACGACTGGCGCAACGATGTTGTTACGCTTGGTACAGTTCCCGCCGAATTTGTAAAAGAAGTTTCTGAGGGCGCCGTTGATTACAATTGGCCGGCACAGGTGAATAAATTACTTGTTGAAGGAAATTTCGATCTGATACTTTCCATCGGACAGGTAGTTCCGCATGAAGTGGTGGGAATGGCCAATTACAACAAAAACGTTTTTGTGGGCACGGGCGGTTCCGAAGGAATCAACAAAAGTCATTTTATTGGAGCAGCTTATGGAATGGAAAAAATGATGGGGCGTGCTGATACACCAGTGCGTAAAATCTTTAACTATGCATCCGAAAATTTTGCAAATCATTTACCAATTGTTTACGTTCAAACCGTTGTAGGACTGAACAAACAGGGCAAACTGCAAACTTACGGGTTGTTTATCGGCGACGATTTCAGCGTTTTCGATAAAGCAGCAAAATTGTCATTACAGGTTAATTTTGAGATGGTTGAAAAACCGTTGAAAAAAGTAGTGGTTTGGCTCGATCCATCGGAATTTAAAAGCACCTGGCTGGGCAATAAAAGTGTTTACCGCACCCGCATGGCGCTGGCTGATGGTGGTGAATTGATTGTTTTGGCTCCCGCTTTAATCGAGTTTGGTGAAGATAAGCAAATTGATAAACTCATCCGTAAATACGGCTATTTCGGAACTCCGCACACTTTGAAACTGGTTGAAGAAAACGAAGATCTCCGCGGCAGCCTGGGAGCAGCGGCTCACCTTATTCACGGTTCATCAGAAGGACGGTTCAGCATAACTTATTGTCCGGGAAAAGGTGAGAAAAACCTGACTCGACAGGAAATTGAAAGTGTAGGTTTCTATTGGGCAGATTACGATGAAATGACAGCAAAATATAATCCTGAAAAACTAAAGGAAGGTTTTAACACCATGCCTGATGGGGAGGAAATTTTCTACATTTCAAATCCTGCTCTTGGACTTTGGGCTTTTAAGGACAGGTTTGAGTATTGAAGCCCCTCCCAACGAAGGGGAGGAGTAGAAGAGGTCTGATTATATTAAGTATGAGTTTAAAATATAACGGTTTATAGTGAAATTATTCAATACAAACAGAAAGACAAAATCCTCCTCCTCGGGGGAGTTGGAGAGGGCTTATATCCGTTGGGGAATAATCGGGGTAGGCAATGTTACCGAAGTGAAAAGCGGTCCGGCATTCTATAAAACCCAAAATTCGGAGTTGGTTGCCGTTATGCGTCGTAACGCTGAAAAAGCAGCCGATTACGCTAAAAGGCACAATGTACGAAAATGGTATTCAAATGCTGCGGATTTGATAAACGACACGGAAGTGGATGCAGTTTATATCGCTACTCCACCCGATTCTCATGCTCGTTACGCCATTGAAGCAATGCGTGCCGGAAGGCCCGTTTATGTTGAAAAACCAATGGCACGAAGTTATTCGGAGTGTTTGGAAATGCTAAAAGTTTCAGAAGAAACCGGAATGCCATTGTTTGTTGCGTATTACAGACGTACACTGCCCGCTTTTTTGAAAGTAAAAGAATTGATTGAACAGGGCACAATTGGAAAACCGCTCTTGGTGAATATCAAATTATTTAAAACAGCTACTGAACGGGGACAAAAACCTGAAGAAATGCACTGGCATGTATTTCCTGAAATTGCAGGCGGCGGACACTTTTTTGATTTGGCATCTCATCAGTTCGATTATCTGGATTTTGTATTCGGGCCGGTTACAGATGTTAAAGGGATTGCAACCAACCTGGCCGAATTGTATCCTGCAGAAGATACTGTTTCCGGGACATGGAAACATGAATCGGGTGTGGTTGGTTCCGGAAGCTGGTGTTTTGTGGTGGATGAAAAAGCAGAAACTGACGTTATTGAAATTACGGGAGAATCAGGACAAATTTCGCTTCCCTGTTTTACGCCCGGCAATTTAAAACTAATAACTTCAGCCGGAACAACCGAAATAAAATTTGAAAACCCGCCTCACATCTCACAAAATCTGGTAAAACAGGTTGTAGATGAATTGCGGGGAGTTGGGAAATGTGTAAGTAACGGAATATCTGCTGCCAGAACCAGTTGGGTGCTGGAGGAGATGGTGAAGGTGTATTATGGAAGGTAGTAATTGATGGAGATTAGGTGGTGATTAAGTGGTAGGTGGTGACTGATGGAGATTTTAAAACAATAATATCAAACATTTAAAACAAATATTATGAAATTGGAAGATCTTGATATTTATAATATTTCGATGGAAATTGGAGACAAAGTTTGGTTTTCGGTTGTTGAATGGGAAAACCTTGCCAAATATTCCATAGGGCAGCAAATTGTTAAAAGTGCCGATTCAATTGCTGCAAATATTTCTGAAATGGAAAGATTGGGCATCAAAATGAATAATTACATTAATTCCCTTGAAACTAAAACTGCGAATTCAAACAACTCACGCAATTACAATAAATAACTATGAATCTCAATAAATCACAATTAATCACTTTGAATCACAATAAATCTCTATAAATCACCTTTTCCAATGAAGATCATCATCGACGATAAAATACCATATATAAAAGGAGCGCTGGAATCAGTCGCAGAAGTAATTTACCTGCCGGGTAAAAAAACAACGCCTGATGCAGTGAAAGACGCTGAGGCCATCATAACAAGGACAAGAACAATCTGTAACGAAAAGCTACTTGAAGAATCATCAGTTAAATTTATTGCAACTGCCACCATTGGTTACGATCACATCGATACTGATTACTGCGAAAAAGCGGGGATTGAATGGACAAACGCACCGGGCTGCAATGCCGAAAGCGTAAACCAGTATATTGCTTCTGCCCTCTTTTCATGGTCGATGAGAAACAGGACAAACCTGAAAGACAAAACCATCGGGATTGTGGGAGTTGGACAGGTAGGTTCGAGAGTGGCAAAAACCTGCGAAACCATTGGAATGCGGGTGTTGCTGAATGACCCGCCACGTGAAAGAATTGAAGGTTCTTCAAAATTTGTTTCCCTTAAAACTATTCAGGACGAAGCTGATATAATTACTTTTCATGTTCCGTTAAATATGACCGGCGAAGATGCAACCTTTCATGTAGTAAATTCAGAATTTCTTCAAAACCTGAAAAAGAAACCCTTGCTGATTAACTCCTGTCGTGGTGAAGTTTTCGATACCAAAGCGGTTAAACAAGCCCGCAAATCAGGTTTGATTTCAGGATTGATTATCGACTGCTGGGAAAATGAACCCGACATCGATCTTGAATTACTAAACATGGTCGATTACGGAACTCCTCACATTGCAGGATATTCAAAAGACGGAAAAGCCAATGGAACAAAAATGAGTGTTCAGGCTGTGAGCCGTTTTTTTAATTTGGGTATAAACAACTGGCAACCTCACGAAGTTGAACCTCCTGAGAATCCTGTATTTGAAATTGACGGAAACCAAAGGCGCGAATATTCGATTTTGGCTGAAGCAATTTTATCAACCTACAACATCGAAACTGACGACGAGGCTTTGCGTAAAAACCCGAAAGAGTTTGAAAAATTGCGCGGAGATTATCCGGTTCGGCGTGAATTTGATTCGTTTTCAATAAAAGCAAAGAATGTAGAAAAAGAAACATTGGAGAAATTGGAGAAACTGGGATTTAAAATTGAGAAAAAAGATTGATGGAGATTGAGAAAAAGAGATTGGTTGAGATTTATTGAGATTATTTGTTAAAAAAAATCATACAAAGAATTATGAAACTGGAAGACATGGAAATCTACAACATCTCAATGGAGATTGGAGATGAAATTTGGTTTTCTGTTATTGAATGGGAAAACCTCGCTAAATATTCAATCGGTCAGCAAATTGTTCGAAGTGCTGATTCCATTGCCGCCAATATTTCCGAGGGATATGGCAGGTATCATTTCAAAGACCGCAAAAATTTCATGTTTTATGCCCGTGGTTCTCATTACGAAACCATAACATGGCTCACTAAAGCCAGAAACCGAAAAATTATAAGCAATGAGTTTTTTGAAGGAATCATTGTCCAAATGGAAAAACTGGGAGTAAAAATGAATAATTACATCAACACCCTTGAATCAAAAACCAACAACAAATCACTATAAATAACAAATTAGCAAATATGAAAAAGTTAGCAGACATTGGCCTTATCGGCCTCGCCGTTATGGGCGAAAACTTAGTTTTGAACATGGAAAGCAAAGGATTTACCGTGGCAGTTTTTAACCGCACTGTTTCTAAAGTTGATGATTTTATGAATGCCCGTGGAAAAGGAAAGAATTTCATTGGGGCACATTCAATTGAAGAACTTTGCGCTTCGCTCGAAAAACCGCGCAAAGTAATGATGCTGGTAAAAGCGGGTAAACCGGTTGACGATTTTATCGAACTCATAATGCCCCACCTTGAACCTGGTGATATTATTATCGATGGTGGAAACTCACATTTTCCCGATACCATTCGCCGTGCAAAATATGTCGAAAGCAAAGGTTTCCTTTACATCGGCACCGGCGTTTCCGGAGGAGAAGAAGGCGCATTGTTGGGACCTTCGTTAATGCCTGGTGGCTCTCCTGCTGCATGGCCGGCTGTAAAAAATATTTTCCAGTCTGTTGCTGCCAAAGTTGAAGACGGTACTCCCTGCTGCGACTGGGTTGGCGAAGGTGGCGCCGGTCATTTTGTAAAGATGGTACACAACGGAATTGAATACGGCGATATGCAGATTATATGCGAAGCCTACCAGTTAATGAAAGAGTTGCTGGGCATGAACAACACCGAAATGCACGATGTTTTCAAAAAATGGAACACCGGAATTCTCGATAGTTATCTGATTGAAATCACCCGCGATATTCTGGGCTACAAAGATGAAAATGGCGAGGAAACCGTTGAATTCATTCTGGATACTGCAGGCCAAAAAGGAACCGGGAAATGGACAGCAGTATCAGCGCTAGATCTTGGAATTCCTTTAACTCTTATTGGTGAATCGGTATTTGCCCGCTGTCTTTCTGCGCAAAAAGATTTGCGTGTTGCGGCTTCAAAAGTAATCAGCGGACCAAAAGCCAACTTTAAAAGCGACAAAAAACAGTTTATCGATGACATCGAAAGCGCTTTGCTTGGCGCCAAATTAATATCGTACGCACAGGGCTACAACCTGATGATGGAAGCTGCCAAAGAATATGGATGGAACCTTAACTACGGCGGTATTGCGCTGATGTGGCGCGGAGGCTGTATTATCCGCTCGGTATTTTTAAGCGATATTAAAAAAGCATTTGATAAAAATCCTGAACTGGCAAACGTGCTGCTCGATCCTTACTTTAAAGATTTAGTGGAAAAAGCGCAGGCAGGCTGGAGAAGAGTTTGTGCAACCGCACTCGAAAACGGAGTTCCGGTTCCGGCGCTTACTTCGGCTTTGTGTTATTTCGATGGTTTCCGCAGCGAGCGTTTACCTGCCAACCTGTTACAGGCGCAGCGTGATTACTTTGGCGCACACACCTACGAAAGAACCGACAAACCACGCGGAGAGTTCTTCCACACCAATTGGACAGGACGGGGAGGAGATACTTCGTCATCGACTTATACGGTATAAGCCCCACCCCGACCCTCCCCAAAAGGGAGGGAGTAAAAGAAGAGCCGCTTTCCTTTAGGGAAGGCGGCTCTTTGTGCAAAAGTTCGATGATTATACTTTCTTTTCTAATTTCGGAAGTCCGACCTTTTTTAACATCTCATTAGCTTTCTCCAATTTTTTCGGGAAAAGCACTTTGTCATTAAAAAAATCTAATGACTTATCAACCAATACGATTGGTTTCTTCTTTGTGTCTATTTCTTTTACTTTCATGGCTATTTATCTTTTAGTTTTACAAGAAATGCTTCATAATCAACATCTTTTCTAAATTCTTCCCATCCATATTCCAATTCTCCAAAAATATCAAAATCTTCTTTTATCTCATTAAGATATTTCGTAATCCCCATCCTGTATAATCGGGTTCTCGATTTTGTACTGCCTGTTGCATAAACCATTGCGTTTTGATGTTTGTCAATAAATGCGTATAAAGTAGTTATAACAGTGGCTAAAACTTTTTCGCTATCTCCGTTGTTTGAAATCACCGTGTCATCAATTTCTCCAGTTTCAATATTCTTATCGCCAAAGCCAAGATTATACAAATCTTTGTAGTTGGTTGGCGTATATTGAACAATTTTTGGAATCTTTCCCTTTGTTCCAACACTTACAAACTCAAAAACCTCAAGTAGTTCTCCTGACTTCAATTCATATTTATCCAGCTTCATTCAAATTCATTTTTACAAATATCTGAAATTTTCGTTAATTCTTCAATTATTGTCTAAAGGGGAAATTTTAATTTCAGGGTCATCAATTTTTAACAAATAGCCTGTTGCAGGCGCAGCGTGATTACTTTGGCGCGCACACCTACGAAAGAACCGACAAACCCCGTGGCCAGTTTTTCCATACCAACTGGACAGGACGGGGAGGAGATACTTCATCATCTACTTATACAGTGTAGATCAGATTGATATTCACCGGGTGACTTGGAGTCATCCGGTGAATTTAAAACCAATGAAACCAATGAAGCGAGCATTTCAAAATTTCGTCATACAACTTGTCCCGGTTTGCCGGGAGATGAATCATTATAAACGAGTTATCCCGAAAAATAGGGACAGGCTATCGAATACTTTTAAAAATTAACAATCAATGTCGTTTAGTTAGTATATTTTGGGATTCTTATGGGTATGTGTGACGTTGTCAGCCCCGATAGCCATCGGGGGCACGCTGACAAGTCTAAATTTCATTTAACCTGTCAACGTCCTTAGACTTGACAGCGTTAACTAAACGACAATGAAATAACAATTATAATGAGATGAATAAACTTGCCCAACTAATATCATTTTCCACCTTTTTCTATTTCATTTTAGTTACCCTTTCGGCAAATGCCGGTATTGCGCCCTACCCCGCTGCCAAAGGCCTGACAACAAGCAGTCTTTATAAAGTTAAGGTCGATAATGTTGAAATCTGGACAGAGAAATACGTTTCGAACCTCGATTTTGAAAAGCTTCCCGATTGGTTTAACGATTCATTGGTTAGAAGGCCGCAGGAACAGCACATTTCCAGTTTTGCAGGAACCGGAAAAATGAATGTAACCATCAACATCGACGGAATACCGAAAAATGTAAAGATAAAACCGGTCAGCAGAAATATTAAACCTGTAATCAACGGAAACCAGATTTCGTTTACGTGGGAAGGCCCGGGACAAATTGTGATTGAAACCGACGATTTACCGCCCTTGTATCTGTTTGCCAATCCTGATGAAAGCGAAATTCCAAAGGAAACTGCGGATGGAGTGAAATATTTTGGAACAGGAGAGCACCACACCGGATATATTGAACTGAAGGACAATGAAACAGTTTATATTGCTGCCGGAGCGGTGGTTTATGGAGGAATCAGGGCAAACGGTGTTTCAAATATCAGGGTAATTGGCCGCGGAATCCTCGATGGCAATTATGAATTTCAACAGATGGTTAAAATCGAAAACAGCAGCAATATTCGTTTTGAAGGTGTTACTATTCGCAACGGTCGGGGTTGGACGAATACCCTGGTAAACTGTCGCAACATTGAATACAGCAACGTAAAAGTGTTGGGTTTCGGGCCGAGTTCCGACGGAATTAACCCCGCAGGCTCGCAACAGGTGCGCATTAAAGACTGTTTTATGCGCTGTACCGACGACTGTGTTGCCATTAAGGCGCCCGAAACCCAAAACCCGGTGCAGGATGTGTTGGTAACCAACTGCATCATGATTGGCTTTGCTTATGCTGATGGTGTGACCATAGGGTATGAAACCAATGCCGCATTTATAAAAAACGTAATC
>Ga0100400_1003199_pt1 | contig 11141 bp, 13 predicted proteins | sample CryGeymeta201524_FD_80420 | JGI IMG/M metagenome (GOLD analysis project Ga0100400, IMG submission 80420) | Groundwater microbial communities from Crystal Geyser aquifers in Utah, USA - Crystal Geyser metaG 2015-24 | ecosystem: Environmental > Aquatic > Deep subsurface > Groundwater | place: USA... | reverse complement strand
TTTGATCCGCTTATAAAAATGTTATATTTTCCCTGCTCATAAAGGGAGCGAATTAATTTTTCCCAACCCGTGACCAATTGTATTTCATCCCAAATTATATAAATAGGGAAGTTTGGATCGGCAATTTCTCTTAAGTAGACTTCCCAGATATTTCTAAGTTCTTGGACACTTTTAATGTTGTTTAGCAAATCGTTTTCAAAATTTAAATAAAAAATATTTGAAGCGGGGCGACCCTGATCGATTAAAGATTTGGAAAGTATTTTTAAAAGAAATGATTTTCCCGATCTTCGGAAGCCAACAACAGCTTTTATCAGTTTGTTGTTAATTGATTTTTCAAGCCATGAAGAATATGCCGGTCTTTTGACCGGAATAATCAATCCAAATTCTCTTGACTCTGAAATTGCCTGCTTAAGCTTTTGTAATGAAATCATAACTTGAAGTTATCAAATTAGTATGGAATTGTCAAGTGATAAAATTTTTTTAACAACCTCTTGACAAATAAATTATCGCTTTGTAAACTGGAAGTAATGAAAAATCTTACCTACAGTCTTAATAAGCTTCCTCAAACGGTTTTTACCACTCGCGAAATTGCTTTGATTCTTGGAGAAACAAATACCGATCTTGTCAAGTCAAAAATAAATTATTATATAAAAAGGGGGGAAATATTTTCAATTAGGCGGGGAATTTATAGTAAAAATATAAAATTTAATGAATTTGAACTATCCACAAAAATGTATACTCCTTCTTATATAAGTTTTCAAACAATATTAGCTAAATACGGTGTTGTTTTTCAGTATGATAGTCGTGTTCATTTAGGAAGTTATCTCACTCGCGAAGTCAGAATTGGTGATATTAAAATTTTATATAAAAAAATTAAAATTGAGATATTAAATAATCCAACAGGAATTATATACGAGAGTTACTTTCCCGAGGCAACCTTAGAACGGGCTTTTTTAGACACGATTTATGTTTATGGCAAAAGGCATTTTGATAATTTAGAACCAGTTGATATTGAAAAATGTCAAAAATTGTTACCTGTCTATCAAGGAAAATTAACAATTGATGATTTGAAATCATATTATGCTAACGATTAGTAAACACAGATCGGTAATGTTTGAAGTTTTAAAAGGGATTTATCAGGATAATTTATTAGGTCCAATTCTTGGATTTAAGGGAGGGACCTTACTTTATATTTTACATGATCTTACACGTTTTAGTGTTGACCTGGACTTTGATCTATTAGACGAAAAAAAAGAAAACCAAGTTTTAACAAGATTAAAAAAAATTTTGAAAGAAATAGGAAATATAAAAGAATTAACAAATAAAAAATACACTCTTTTTTCGCTTTTAAATTATGAGAAAGATCAAAGAAATTTAAAAATAGAAATTAGTAAAAGAAATTTAGGAAGTAAATATGAAATATCAAATTATTTGGGTTTATCAATTCAGACAATGATTAAAGAGGATATCTTTGCCAATAAATTATTAGCCTTGACTACAAGAAAAAAGCCTGTCAACAGAGATATATTTGACACGTGGTTTTTGCTGAAAAAACATTGGGATGTCAACTGGGACATGATTGAAAAGAGAAGTTTGCTCAAAAAAGATGTTTTTATTAATAAATGTATTAAAACTCTTGAAAATTGGCCATTGAGATACATTCTTGACGGTATGGGTGAGTTATTAGACAACAGCACAAAAGATTGGGCCAAAAAAAATTTAATCAAAGATACGATATTTTTATTAAAAGCGAGGTATGAGATTTGATTGTAAAATAAAAAAATTCAATCTTAACGAACAAGGGCTGTTTGACATCCTGCCTTTTTTACGTGGCTTCGCCAAGCCTAACTAATATTGAGGTTATAGGATAAACAAAAAAGAATAATAAAATTTATAGTTTGCTATACTTAAAATAATGCAGCAATTTATCAATTTAACAATATTTGTTTTTGGGGCTTCAATCGGCTCTTTTTTAAATGTATTAATTGATAGATTACCTAAAGAAGAAAGTATTAATGGTCGATCACATTGTGACTTTTGCGGGAAAAAATTAAATTGGTATGATATGTTTCCGGTGATTTCGTTTTTTATTTTGAAAGGGAAGACGAGATGTTGTAGGAAAAAGTTATCATTTCAGTATCCGTTGATAGAGTTTGTCACGGGCGTCATCTTTGTTACGGTTTTTAAGGACAGTCCTTATATTGAGTCGCTGACAAGGACTGTCCTTATTTCTGGAGTCATGGCTTGTCTGATCGTCATCTTCATTTCCGACCTTAAATATCATTTAATCTCGGATTATATTTTATTGGCTTTATTCATATTTTCTCTTCTTTTGAAGTTTGTCATTCCCGCGGAGGCGGGAATCCATGTAATAGGATTTGATGTTTTGTCAGGTTTAATCGTCTGCCTCCCTATTTTTTTGGTTTATTTTATTTCTAAAGAACGGGCCATGGGTTTAGGGGACGTTTATTTAACGGCAATAATGGGCTTTCTATTGGGTTGGCAAAAGGGCTTCCTGGCTCTATACATCGCATTTGTCACGGGCGCAATATTTGGGTTGATAATAATATTATTCAAGCATAGAAAACTAAAAAGCAAGATCGCCTTCGGACCGTTTCTCGTCATCGGGACAGTCGTTATGTTGTTTTGGGGAGAGAGAATCCTTGAAATAATAAAAAAGATATATAGATTCTAGATACGAAATACAAAGCAAATTCAAAACGTTTTGAAAATTTAAATTTAGGAAATTAAAATTTGTTTCGAGATTCGGATTTCGAATTTACTATGTTAATAATCGGTGTTGTAGGACAAATCGCTTCAGGAAAGGGAATATTGGTTAGTTATTTAACAGAAAAATTAGGCTTTACTTCTTTTTCTTTATCATCGGCCGTTCATAGGGAAATAGAGAAAAAGGGAATTAAAAAATATACCCGCCAGAGGCTTCAGGACGTCGGGGATGAAATGAGAAGGAGGGAAGGGGATGAGGTGTTGGCAAGACGGGTAATCGAGGCAATACAAAAACAGACGATAGAGGATAGAAAATTGAAGATAGGGTTAGAAGGTAGAAAATCGAAGGTTAAAAAGAATCTATTTTCCATCTTCAATTATCAACCACCATCATCTATTTTCTATCATCGACAGTCTATTATCATCGATGGCATCCGTAATCCGGCCGAGATAGAATTTTTGAGAAATAACTCAAATTTTATTTTAATCGGAGTTAAGGCCAATAGGGAATTAAGATTTAAAAGATTGCTTTTCCGTGGTAAAGAATGGGACCCGAAAAGTTATGAGGATTTTTTGAAGGTTGACAGACGTGATCTTGGTGTCGGTCAACAAAAATCCGGTCAACAGGTAGGGAAGTGTTTAGCGTATTGCGATTATGTATTAACGAACAACAAAAATATTAAGGATTTTGAAAAAAAAATTAAGAAGCTAAACAATATGTATCTATCATCAAAATAATCCTTTCTTAACAGTCTGATTACTTTATTTTGTAGGTTATAAGCGATTGACAAAAAAACTACATTATAACATTATAATGTAGTATGGTCAGAAATTCACGTTTTGAACTATCTAAGGAGCTGTTGGAAAAACTATTTGACTTATTTTTTGAAGTAGTTGGTAATAAATCTTCAAAGAATGAATTTAAAAAAATATTTGTTGATCTATTAACGCCAGCCGAAAGAATAATGTTGGCAAAAAGGGTTGCTATCATTTATTTGTTGATGAAAAAAATAGAATATTGTAATATTTGCGATCGACTTAAAGTCTCTCCCACGACCGTCGCTAAATACGCTCTATTAATGGAAAAAAGTGAAGGCATTGTTCCAACTTTTAAGGAAATTGTAAAAGTTGATAAAGCAAAGCTATTCTTAGAAGAGGTATTTAATAATATTTTTGCCCCCGGAAAAATAGGCGTTAATTGGAAAATCGCTTGGGAAAATAAAAGAAGTCTTGAAAATAAAAAAACTTTCGGAATATAACCTCACTACATCATAACATTATAATGTAGTATTTGAGGCTAAATAATTACTTGTCTCTTCTCAGGACAACTCTTTTACTAGGTTGATACTTATCAGTGAAGTGTTCACTGCCGGTTGTTGATGAAGTACTCACGTGATAAGGTGTAACCATGTTGTGGGGGGGCCTTTTAAATGGAAGAACACGTTGAAAAATTGAGCAAAAAGTCCACCTGTTCCTGATTCATTTGCGGTAATATTTACTGCACAAGAACAAGTTAAATCTCTAGGTGTTTTTTCAGGCATGGGTTATTTTATCAAATTAATATCTTATAGTCAAATGAAGATCTAAATTTTGTACATAAACTTTTCCCCAGCAGGTTCGTAAGAAAATAGTTCTTCTTTTGTAAACCATAAATTAACTTCCTTTTCTCCGTCTTCAGGAGAATCTGAAGCGTGAATAATATTTCGCAGTGGCCGGTTTTGCTCGTTGGCCAGATCAATTGTGTCATGAGAAAAATCGCCGCGGACGGTTCCGGGAGCGGCTAAAACAGGAATTGTATTTCCGGAAAGTTTACGGACGATCTCGATACAATCATAGCCTTCAACAACAGCCATAAAAACAGGGGACTCTTGGAAATAAGTGACGAGCCAGCCTTTTACGATCTTCCCGATAGAAACAGCATCATTAGTTTTAAAAACCGTTCTCGCATCCAAACCTTTCTTCTGGTAGTTTGTTAACGTCCGTTCTCCAACCTTTTTAAACCAAGCCTCGGTCTCTGGATAATGAGCCACAACTTTTTCAGACGTAGCCATTTCAAATTTTAGTCCGATAATTTTTAGTCCAACCGTTTCAAAACGGGTAATTATTTTACCAATAATTCCACGTTGAACGCCATCGGGTTTTATTATTAATAACGCTCTTTGTTTTTTCATTTTAAATATAAACTATCAACTTCTCTCTCATACTCCTTAAATTTTGCATCCTTAAACCAATATTTAATTTCTCTTTCTGCTTCGTCCGTATTTCCTGACGCATGAATAAATGTCTTAACAACTCTGTCCAATGATGCAGAAAGGGGAGAGGAATCGAAAGAATACTGCGCCAGTAAAGTTCCTGGGGTCGCTAAAGCCGGAATCGTGTGTCCGCGTAATTTTCTGGCAACGGTCACGGCATTTGGTCCAGCCCAAACCATAACAACGATAGGTCCCCCCATCCAGTATTTAATTAAACGTTCGTAAATAAATTGTCCCAGCTTTTCCGGATCTTTCGTTTTAAAAGTCTTTATCACATCATCTCCTGACTGTTTGAACGAAGCAAGGGTTTTTTCTCCCATTTCCTTTATCCAAGCAGGCGTTCCAGGATAATGATTTTTTATTACATCAGCAGAAGGTTTAAGCATTTTACCAGCCATTAATTTAAGACCAACGTTTTCGAAAGTTTCAATTACTTACCAATCAAGCCACGCTTAACAGCATCGGGCTTTAATATTATTAGTGTACGTTCCATAAAAGGTTAAAGATTAAATGTTAAAGAAACTAAAAAAGATTAAACGGTAAAATAAAATGGATTATTTTTAATATTTAACGATTTAATATTTCTTTAACCTTTAATCTTTAAGATTTAATATTTTATTATAGATGTTTTTTGTCACTTCATCAACTGATTTATTTCCGTCGATATTAACCCACTTACACCAAGCTTGCTCGTCAACCAGCTCTTGATATTGTTTATGGGTCTTTCTGATAAAATCAAAGTCTTTTTCCCGAAAATTTTTTTCTTTATCTTCACCGTGTTTCCGTTTTATGGCAATGTCTGGGTCAACATTAAGATAAAAAATAGCATCAGGAACTTCTATTTGGAAATTTTTTGCAAAATCAACTGCCATTTTTATATCAATTCCCTCTAAAGTTTGGTAACAAAGAGTCGTCGAAAAATATCGATCAGCAATCAATATTCCATTTTCTCTGCGGTCAGCGATCATTTTTTTGTCCATTACAAATTGCATTGTATATAGTAAAAATTGCTGTTGGGCCGTCAAACCTTTATTCTCATATAAAAAATCGCGAATAATCTTTCCAACATTACGTTCATAATCGGGGTATTTTATTAAGGAAATTTTTTTTCCTGACTCGGACAACATTTTAATCAAATTTTTACCCTGGGTCTCGCAACCGGCTCCGTCTATTCCTTCAATGACGATAAACATAAAAAAATTATAACAGATTTGATAAAATATATTTAGTCCTCATAGCTCAACGGATAGAGCATAGGTTTCCTAAACCTACGATGGTGGTTCAATTCCGCCTGGGGATACTGATGAAAAATTCCACAAAACTAAAAAAATCTCATCTTATCCGCCATCATATTCATCGTCTTAAGACAAATGAGTATACGCGTATCCTTATTCTTCTTACGATTGGAAATTTTTTACTATTCTCTTCTTTATTTATGATCGTAAAAACTTTTTGGCAACCGGTAAAAGAGGAGTTGATATATTTTGTTAATGTTAAGATACAGAAGAAATATGTCATCGCGGACGATCAACAAAGACTGTCTTTTAACAAAGACAGTCTTTATCAAAATAATCAAACTGGTGGATTATTAGCCAAGGCGTTCAATATCAAACAGGTTGAAATATTAACTCCGGTTGACCCAAACTTCAGTATCGTCATTCCAAAGATCGGTGCCAATGCCAAAGTTCAGTCCAATATTGATGCTTCGGATCAAAATATATATTTAGATGCACTAAATAAGGGAGTAGCTCATACATTAGGAACGGCTTTTCCAGGTGAAGGCGGGCATATCTTTCTTTTTGCCCACTCTACCGATTACTTTTGGAACGTAAGTTCCTATAACGCAATATTTTATCTTTTATACAAGCTAGAAAAAAATGATGAAGTAAATATTTTTTACAAAGGTCAACGTTATGTATATAAAGTAATTGGTCAGGAAGTCGTCGACCCGACTCAAGTCCAATACTTGACTAGAAAAACAAATAGGGAGTTCTTGACATTGCAGACTTGTTGGCCTCCTGGGACAACACTGAAGAGACTGCTTATATTCGCGGTAAGAGTTTTTGAGTAAAAAATACTACCAATACTACCAATCCGGACCAATCCGACCAATGAATTTATTAATAAACCAATGATTAAATTATTTAATCATTTGATTATTAGTTTTTCATTCATTGGTAGTATTTGTTTATTTGTAGTATTGGTAATATTCCTTTATCTTATACCAACAAGATAAAGGTCCGGCAGTTCGTTAACCTGTGAGTTAAGATTGATAAGTACGGCTATCTTCCCATCATTGGTTGCATTAAAGAAAAAGCTTTCGAATGGTCCAGAATATATCGTCTGCTTATTTGTATTATCATAATCAATAATTAAAATCTTTTTTTCTTCTTCAACAACAAAATGACGGGAATCGAAATACCATTTTATATTAGGGACTAGTAGCTGAAAATTCTTGTCTTCCTTGCGGTCGTAGACGTAGGTTTTTTCTTTGACGATCGATCTTTCTTCCGGAGTTTGATTAGTGGAAATGAGAGGTGGTTTAATCATTAAGGGGAGTTCAACACTCTCTTTCGCCTTATAAAGAACCTTTGTTTCATTAGGGGAAAAAGAAACAATTTCAAAGGAAGCAGACGCAATTTTATCAAAACTTTCCGGAAAAGTTTCTAAAATCTTAGCATTATTTTTATTTTTTTCGTTTTGCCAAGCTTGAATTAATGTCTCTTTAGAAAAAGTTACGTCCAATGGATTTAAATTATTTTCATCAAGAAAAAGTAAGTAGGATTGTTCATCGGGCGAGGCAAAAATTACCTGTTTTTGATCTGGGGAGAAGATTATATTAATGTTTTTATAATCAATAATATTGGGAAGTAAAATCAGGTCAACGATCTTATTTAAGGGTGGAAAAAAAGGAAGAGTTTTTTTAGTAGCATCAAAAAGATAGGCAGATCCGCTGGCAATAAGAACAATTTTATCACCGTCGTCGCTAGCTACGGCTTTAATAATTCCTAAATTTGTCAAAGGAGAAAGAGATGGGTTAACTGGAAAAAGAACTGGGTCGACATTAACTACAAGCTCTCCTTTAAGATTAATTTTTTTACTCCAGCTGGTATAACCTTCTTTTTTTATCTCAACTAAGTAGTTTTCTGGTGGAAGAGTCAGATTGGTATCAGTGACACCTTTTAATTCACCGTTAATAAATATTTTAGCGGCTTTAGGATTTGAAGTTGCCGAAATTATTCCGATTGACTTAACCAGTCTTTTTTCTATATCAAATCGATAACCTCTAGCATAGGCAATAACCGAGGCTAAAACAACGACAAAAAATAAAAAAAACAATAATCGAAATAGAATTTTCATATCATTATTTAAAACAATTTAACCATGTAGCAATATATCTATTCTGTATTATACTATATATACTTATGTTCTTTCGGAAAAAGATTGGAATTGATCTTGGAACTGCAAACACTTTAGTTTATGTGGCCGGGGAGGGAATCGTTTTAAATGAGCCAACTGTGGTTGCATATTCTTTTGAGGACAAAAAAATTTTAGCAGTTGGTGAAGATGCCCGTGAGATGTTGGGGCGGACTCCTGGCTCAATCATTGCCAGTCGACCGATGAAAGAAGGGGTGATTGCAGATTATACAACGACATCGGCAATGATCACTTATTTTTTGAAAAAAGGCTTAAAAGGTGGAGTTTATTGGCCGGAGGTGATGATCTCTATTCCGGGTGGTTCTTCACAGGTTGAAAAACGAGCAGTTGTAGCCGCCTGTAAACAAGCCGGGGCATCAGACGTCTATTTGATCGAAGAACCACTAGCTGCCGCAATTGGAGCCAAATTACCTATTTCCCAAGCTTCCGGACAGATGATAGTTAATATTGGCGGTGGAACGACCGAAATAGCCGTTATTTCTCTAGGTCAGTTAGTAGTTTATAAAACCGTTCGGATTGCTGGAACAAAGTTAGACGAAGCAGTGATGACGGAACTTCGAAAAAAACACAATATGATTATTGGTGAACGGACAGCCGAAGACATAAAGATTAAAATTGGGAATGCGTTGATCGGCGAAAAAGAGGAGAAAACAGAGAGGAAAATGGAAGTAAAGGGACGCGATTTTCAAAGCGGGCTACCAAAAATCTATGAAATTGGGGAAAAAGACGTTAATCTTGCTCTGACCAAACCACTAAAGGCAATCCTTGATGGAATTAAAGAAGTATTGTCACAAACTCCGCCGGAACTGGCGGCTGACATAGTTGATAAGGGAATAGTTTTGTCTGGCGGAACTGCCTTACTAACTAATATTGACCGCTACATAACTTATTATACCGGGGTGTCATCATTTGTAGTTGAAGAACCTTTATTTTGTGTTATTCGTGGAGTTGGTATGGCAATTGAGAATCTAGACAGTTTTAAGGAAGCGATACGATGATCATAGGGGTCGACCCCCGTGTCGACCTATAATATTTATAAATTTTTAATTTTTAATTTAAAATTTTTAATCAATTTTTAAATCTTAATTTTTAAATAGATTTATAGTATTATTTATTATTAACATTGTGTTTTTGCTAGTAAATATAAATTTTGTTTGATTTAACAATATAAATAGTTATAAAAATATTTGAACAAAAGTGTCTTATAAATTAGAAATTAAAAATTAGAAATTCTCCTATAATAAATGAACTAAAATGAAGAAAAATAACATATTAAATATAACAATAAATCCCGAGACCAAAAAGACAGTCCTAGAGAAAATTTTATTATACATAGAGAAACCAACCGGTTTTTTACACATTGTCTCCCTTAACTCAGAGAACATGGTTGTTGCCACTGAAGATGAGTTATTCAAAAGGGTTATTGAGACAGCCCAAATAAAGATAGTCGATGGGATAGGGGTTGTCCTGGCTGGCCGATGGCTGGGTATAGAAGTGGGTGAGAGGGTGACGGGAGTCGGGTTGATGGAAGATCTCTTGAAAGTGGCGTCAGACAGACGCTTAAGAGTGCTGATGATTGGAGGAAAAGAAAATTTAGCACTTCAACTTGCTCAGTGCTACAATAACCGATTTCTCAAGGCTATGTTCAAAGGACTACAAGGAATAAAGAGCATTCAAAATCCTGACACAGTTGAAGAAGAGAAGATTTTTTCAATAGTAGCCGACTATAAGCCCCACTTGGTATTTGTAGCTTTCGGATCACCGGATCAGGAACTATGGATAGCCCGTCACAAAAAGGAGTTTTCCAATTGCGTGGTTATGGGTGTCGGTGGAGCATTTGACTATTTATCAGGAAAAGTTATTCGTGCCCCGGGAATTATTCAAAAAGTCGGATTTGAGTGGTTATTTCGTTTAGTTAATCAACCATGGAGATGGAAAAGACAATTACGACTTTTTAAATTTAAAGGATTAATTCTTCAAGAAAAATGGAAAAAAAAATAATTTCAGTTCTCAAATACTTCTCGTTTTTTGCTTATCAACCTACGTTGGAAGAAATCCACACCTTCCTACCTGTTAAGATTGATAAAAATAAGCTGAAATATACTCCACCCCAGTATAGTATAAAAGAAATTAAGAATTTAGAATTTAGAATTAAGAATTCCAAAAAAAAACTAAATAACTTACGTTTTAGACTGTATATAAAGCTTATTTCATTATTTCCTCAAATTAAACTAGTTGGTTTGTCTGGGAGTATCTCAATGATGAATGCGAAGGAGAATGATGACATCGACCTATTTATCATCACGGCGAAAAATAGATTATTTACGGGAAGATTAATTGCGTTAATATTGGCACAATTATTAGGGTTAAGGCGTCGTCGAACATCAGAAAAGCTCGACACTCTTTTTTCGACCGCCACACCCCAAAGGGAACCCCTGGCGATTGTCTCAAAAAAAGCGTCCTCGCTTTTAACTAATCCCCAGTCCCTAATCCCTAATCCCTTTAAAAACAAAGTCTGTTTAAATTTATTTTTCGATGAGAGCAATCTAAAAGTTCCAAAATTTAAGCAGACTTTGTTCGTCGGTCACGAAGTCCTGCAGATGAAGCCAATTGTCATTAAAGATAATATTTATCAGCGATTTTTAGAGGTTAATGAGTGGGTATTCAGGCTATTTCCAAATGCGAGAGAAGTAGTAGGTAGAAAGTATAAAGCATTAAGTATCA
>Ga0100400_1003159_pt1 | contig 11208 bp, 10 predicted proteins | sample CryGeymeta201524_FD_80420 | JGI IMG/M metagenome (GOLD analysis project Ga0100400, IMG submission 80420) | Groundwater microbial communities from Crystal Geyser aquifers in Utah, USA - Crystal Geyser metaG 2015-24 | ecosystem: Environmental > Aquatic > Deep subsurface > Groundwater | place: USA... | reverse complement strand
CGTCATGAGCCCATACATAAATGGCACAAGAGGGGGCTTATCAAGCCAAATCTTCCCCTGCCATGTAGGAGTAAGTGACCGATTCTGAATCATTTCCTTTCCCAATTGCACATAAATACTTTCGTCCCAATCATAAAATGGTTGTACATCTGAGATTACTTTGAAAAAATTTACTCCCAAGAAAATAAACAGGACGATAAAAAATACAATATGTTTTTTCATAGGAGAATAACCAAGGGAACGAAAAGTAATAATAGATATCGAGGAAAAATAGGAGTTATGAACACAAAGAGGTTGTATAAAATAATAAAGATAATAAGCATTCTATACCCATTGTTTTTATTCCATCGGCTCCTTAGTTGCCACATCCCCCAAGAAAAAATCAAGGGCCAGAGTAGGTTCCATTCCGAATAATGAGAAATAGTCCTGCTGCTATCCCAAAACTTCCAGGACCCAGTATAGATAAGGCGAAGATAATTTCCAGCAAATTCTAGAAGGGGAATGTGGGCATTGCCATAATAGGTGACTATATATTTTTGTAGGCCCAAAAATGAACGTAACGCTCCTCCCAGTAAGAAGAATTGATAATAAGTGGCAATAAAAATAAGAGTCCCTATGCCAATTATGATTATAAGTGTTTTCCATTGTTTCCAAAACGAAAAAGTAAGCCAAGCGCCGAAAAGGAGAAAAAATGGCACTACTGTTTTTGTCGATAACAACATGCCGAAAAATACTCCGGCGCAAATGCAAAATATCATTTTTTTCTTTTTTATCCACATGAGAAGAAAGTGAAGAACAAGAAGAAAGAAAAATAGTTGATACAACTCAAGTTGCGGTCCATGAATTATCTGGTCGGTAAAGAGAGGAAATAGAGAAGCGGCAAACAATGAAATACTCGCAGTCATTATCGATCTCGACAGCTGATAGGAAATAATCCCAATTAACAGAAGAGACAAAAAGGCAACACCAATCCCCATCATATGCTCATTCCCAAAGAACCGAATCGAATATCCAATAAGATATTTTGCAAGGGGTGGATGTTCTGGATTTAATAAACTGGGATTTGCACCATGTGCATATTTATACCCGACATAACTATATAAAAAACTATCGGAAACCCCTTTATTTTGTATATCCTTCAGTATTTTCGACTTTTGCTTGCCCACCGTAGCCTTGGCGGAGGTGGGACTTTCAGATTGATTTCCCGTCTCGTCTTCAAAGTTTTTCCACCCCGTATATCCATTTTTTATTGCCCACTCATCTAGTACTTTGTCAGGGGAGATATTCTGGGATTGCTGCCACTGAGACTGACTGTAGGTTATTTCCGCTTGTATTGGATTGTATTTCTTAAAGAGGAATTGAGAATGTATGAGAATAATATAAAAGAAATATAAAAAACCTAAAAAGGTAAGGAAAAGTCCAAATAATAATTCAATGTTGAGGTTTCTTTTTTGCTTCAATATTGTGTCATTCCCGCGTACGCGGGAATGACGGGTTGGATTTCGTTGTATGTTGGCTTTAGCTTTTATTTTTTTCATCGAATTCTAGTGTTCAATATAATAAATTAACGGCATCTTTGCCTCAAATGCTTCCCGAAAAACGTCCGCTTGAAATACGAAATATGTTCTCACATCATACATTGCTGAAATGCAAACTATCAAGAATATTCCTACAATGAGTGTACGGTACCGTAAGTGATATTTTGTTTCAAGAAGATGATATATCCACCCAATAGCGTAGACTGAAAAATACATAATTGCGGGCAAGCAGGTGAATGTCCTGAGCATATTGGGATTTTCCCATGGATACGTAAAGAGGGTTGGAAAAACGGCGATCGAGAAATAAAGTATATATAGCTGATTCATCCTGTTTTTTAAATGAAAAAGACATAAGAGCATTCCTAGCATAAAAAGTGCCGACATAATGGGATTTAAAGCTGCCTTATTGGGATAATTATGCCTTCCGTTTACGTCCCCCCTTACCGAAAACATGAGGGTCGTGGAAACCACGTTTCTTGAAAAAAATTGAAACTTCTCCCCAACACTCATTTCATTGTTCACAGGGTATAGCTGCTGATAAATCCTTACATCTCTATGTTGGGAGAGATATACGGATAACGGTGTGATAATAACGATAAAAGGAATGAGGAATGCCAAAAATGTTTGAGCGGATTGTTTGGAAAAAAAAGAAAAATCAAGTCGTTTTTTGCTTCGCTCAAGAATAAAAAGAAAGAGTGCCGTCAATATGAGAGCAAAAAATAATCTTCCCGGTTGATAGGAATTATAAGCGAGCCCTGCAAATAGACCTGATGAAATAAGCCATTTTTTTTCTCTATGGTCAAGATAATGCAAGAAAAAAAATAAGGAAACAAGCTCGAGTAACAATACAAAGGTTCCTTCGAATCCAAAACGGGCAAAATTGAAATACCACCGAGTAGTTATCAAAAGAAAGGTTCCTACAAATGGCAACCACCAAACCATTTTTTTTACAGACTTTTGAAGGACAAAATAAAAGATGAGGACGGATAGTACACCGAATACTGCTGAGGGGAGCCGTAATGCAAAAGAAGAAATGCCAAACATTTTCATCGAGAAAAGCAAAACATAAAAATAAAGTGTTGCGTGTCCTGTGGCCAATGGACTGTAGGGAACATATCCTCCCTTATCTAATGAGAGCGCTAGTTTTGCAAACTCTATCTCATCAAATGTAAGGGTTTTCGGTATTGAGTTGAAGCGAAAAAAAATAATGAAACTTCCCAGAAGTCCAAGGACAATAACTGAAAACAATACGTTAAACTTTGTACGCCCCGATGATGTCATAGTATTTCATTCTGAGAATATCCTGTAACGTCTCAAGAGAATCTGCGATAAAATTGACATTCTTTGTTTCCACATGCTTCCACACAACGGGAATTTCAGTTATTGAAAAACCAAACTTCGTGGCAAGAAACAAAAATTCCAAATCAAAACCGGCTGAGACTGAAGATCCCTTAACTGCATGGGCCTTTTTGAATACGACCAATGACTTGATTATTCTGAGAGCTGCCACGGTCTTGAATGCCTTAAAGCCACACTGTGTGTCTTTGATATTCTTTAGTCCAATCATAAAGTTGCGGATGAAAATAAATCCAACCGCCAATACCTTGCGGGCAAGTGGGGCGCCGGCTCTGGTAGATTTTCGCGAGCCGATGATGATGTCTGTATTCTTTTCAATTTCTGTAATCATTTTTTCCACTTCTTCTATTGGTGTTGCGAGATCTATATCCATGAATAAAACATATTCACTTTCCGCAGATTGTATAGCAGAAATGAGCGTCTGTGCTTTTCCCCTATGGGTATTTTCCAATAATCTGAAAAGGGGATATTGCGGAAGGTATTCCTTTGTTATTATCTCCTTGGTATTATCAGTGGAGCCATCATCGGAAATAATGACTTCTTTTATGGAAGGGACATGATGAACATAGTTTCCAATCTTATCCAAAACCCCTTTTTGAATATTGAGTTCCTCGTTATAACAGGGAATAATAAGTGATATGGTATGCATATATTATTTATGTAATAGCTTGTAGATAGATATCCCATCCACATTCCACATTGTATCAATTTTTGCTTTCCCGAACATTTGTATGTTCCAAGAATCGGAATTAAGAATTCTACAGGGTTCCTTATCGCACAGCACGTACATCGTTTCCGTTACTTCAGGACTCATTCCACTTACCACTTTTCCCCCATACAGTTCAATGAAATAGTGATAACAATCACGGGAGGTAAACTCTATTGGATAGGTAGTAAGATTTATTTTTTTTGATCCCTCTTGAGCCGCGATAAATGAACCCAACTCGCGGGGTTTCTTATCTTGGAAAACTCCAGCTCCCCTGATGAAATCAAACCCCATCACTTGCCAGATAATAAATAATCCAAGTGCTACGAATAAAAAGATATTTAATACTATTCTTTTGCTTCCTTTGTCATTCCCGCGAAGGCGGGAATCCAGTCTATAATTTGCACCATTAAAATCAAGTATATAGGCAATGAGAAGATAAAAACTTAGATAAATAGCATTGTAATAGTGGGAAATCAGATTTGAATTTACTCTACTAAACCCAAACAGGTAAAAAATAACAGCGAGTACCTGTACTAATACAAAATTATTTGATTTTTTTGACAACTTCCACGATGCGTAACCTAAAACAAGCAGGGTTATCCCCAAAGCAAGCAGTGGAGGAAATTTGAAACGAAAGACATACTCGATAAATGCGGTGTTTATGTCAAACATCCTTTTATACAAAGGTCCAGTGGATACGATATTCTGTTGAGTGAAGACGGAGATGAGATTTCGGGTATTCAAAAACTGATGTCTGAATTCAAATATCACAAGAGGGACCAATGTCGTCAAAAATAGGGCGAGAGAAATAAAAGGCACTATGAGAAGGGAAATTTTTTTTCTTTGTATTAGGATAATAATGAAATAAGCGGCAATCGGCAAAGCAAGGAGGCCTGCCAAATGGTGCAATTGGAAGGATAAACCAAAAAAAAGTCCGAATAATGCGGAGTCACGAATCGTATGGGTATTTTTTTCCTCTAAGGCTTGAGTAAAAAAGTACAACGTCGCGAATGAAAAATAGGGAAGTAAATTCGGATTCCATGAAAATCGGGAAATACGGACGAGTTCAAATGAAAAAGTAATAAGGAAAAAGAAAAAAAGGGCTCCCTTGTCAGAAAGCGTTTTTTTTACTACGGAATACGCAAAATAAATGCCGACAGCACTGATGAGTGCTACTCCTATAGCCAATCCTACTGGATTAAGACGAGCCAATAGAAGAAAGGGTGCAACCAAATAATAGTAAAAGGGACCAAGAAATACTTCGCCTATGGAAGAGGATGGGCCTATTGCGGGAAAATTCTGCAACAATGCTATTCTCTTGACAATCAGGGCGTCTCGTCCTTGGTCGGCCAAAAACATGTAGAACTCCTGAATGCGATACAAACGCAAAAACAATCCAACGAGTATAATAAGGATTATGTCAAAACGCATAGTACCTTATTGTACCTTACTTCTTGTCGTTTTAACAAGCACGATGCTTGCCTGGGCACCCTTTATCATGAGGGGGGAGTTTCCGACCGTATATAAACATTTTGATGGCCCCCTCTACATTATTCCTGCAAAAACAGGATATAATCCAGAAGCCTTCAAACTCATTGACCGAGAGCCTACCCTTCCTCATAATCCTCTCTACTATGCAGCTCATTTACCTCTCTATCCTTTTTTTATCTATTTGGGTTCGTTTGCGGGGGGGTTTCTCAAGTCTATGGTGGGAGTAACGCTTTTGAGCACTATCGCTTTGTCATGGTTTTTTTATTATCTGCTTAAGAAATTTAATTCGACAAAACATCCGCTCCTTCTTACCACTCTCTTCTTGTTTCTTCCGCGTTTTCTTGTGGTGCGAAGTGTAGGTTCACCTGAACCGCTTTTTATCCTCTTAATCTTATCGTCGCTCTTTTTTTTCGAAAAAAAGAACTATCTATTGGCTGGACTTTTGGGAGGTTTGGCAACAATGACGAAAACGCCAGGCATCCTTTTATTTCCCGCATATATACTAACTATCATTGAAACTTCCTTAACGTCATTCTGGCAAGCCGAAGGCGCGTCCAGAATCAAAACTGACTCTGGACAAGCCAGAGTGACAGTATTTTTCAATCTTAAGTGGCTTTACTTATTCCTTATTCCCCTTAGTCTGCTGGCGGTTTTCGGTCTCTACTATATACAATACGATGATTTTTTTGCCTATTTCCATACGGGAGGTACTGTTCCTATGCCTTATCCGTTCTCTGTATTCAATTCATCTGCTCAATGGGTGGGAACCGCATGGTTAGAAGATACGCTATTTTATTTTGCTCTTTATCTTTCTACGGCAGTAGTATTATGGAAATCAAAGTACAGAAGTTTTTTTTACTTTTCGTTCATATTTGTTACATCACTATTATTTATCCAACATAGGGATATAAGTAGATATAGCCTCCCCCTGTGGCCGCTTGCTTGCATAGCTTTTGAACATATCTTCACTTCCAAAAAAGCTTTGCTTGTAGGGGTTATTCTCTTCGCAGGTATCTATATGTATACGTGGAATTTCTTAGGGTCAAATGTGATGCCTATTTCCGAGTGGCTGCCGTTTTTGTAACTGCCACTTGACAATATACTTCGGTTACCGTAATATATAGGTATGAATGATATGCGCGTTGATTTTCTTTTCACGTTATATTTTATTGGAAGGAAAGTGAGAGGTCATTATAAGCAGGAAAATAAGGATCTCATGCTTACCGCTGCAATTCTTCATCTGCTCCAGAAAAAAGAGTATACCCTTTCGGAGTTAGCCAAAATAATGTATTCTAAATTGTCATCATTATCGGAAAAAATATCAGAGTTGGAACAAGAAGGATTCATAAAGAAAATAAGTAAAGAAGGGGATGAACGGGAGCAGTACCTATCCTTGACAACCGAGGGGAAGAAAAGGATAGAAAAGACTCTGAGTGTTATGAGGCAATACTGTCTTGAGTTTACAAATAACTTGACCCAGGGTGAATTACAGACAGTTACCCCACTTTTAAAAAAGATGGTAGCTTAAAATCAATATGAAAAAAAATGTACTAAACTTTGTCAAAACACGATGGTATGTTCTCCTTATCCTTATTGTTGGGGGGGCATTTTACTTAAATCAGCAAAAGATTACACAGGCAAAAAAAGAAAAGGAGACAACATACGTTGTCGATAGACAAGACATAAAAGAGTCCCTTTCCCTCGCAGGGGAAATCCAGGCAGATGAACACGTAGTTCTCCGTTTCCAGACATCAGGACGACTGTCTTGGGTGGGAGTAAAAGAAGGAGACCTAGTAAAAAAATATCAAACCATCGCAAGTTTGGATCAACGGGAGGTAAGAAAAAATCTGCAAAAAAAACTCCTTACCTATGCACAAACGCGTAACTCATTCGACCAGGTGGGGGACGATAATCAGCGGATAGGGGACCAACCAACGAATGATTGGAATTGGGGAGACAAGATGAAAAGGCTTCTGGAAAATGCACAGTATGGGCTCAACTCATCGGTCCTTGACGTGGAACTTACCAATCTCTCTATTGAGTATAGTAATTTATATACCCCTATCGATGGAATCGTGATTCGCATCGACTCAAAATATGCCGGAGTCAACATCACCGCTGCTCAGGCAGAGTTTGAAATAATAAATCCAAAAACTCTCTATTTTTCATTCACCGCGGACCAGACGGAAATAACAAAGCTATCAGAAGGAATGCGGGGCACATTAAATATGGATTCTTTTCCCGATCAGATGAAAGAAGGAGCTCTTTATTATGTCTCTTATACCCCAAAATCCGGCGAAACTGGAACGGTTTACGAGGGGCGGATTCGTATCCCACCTGATACGGCCTCCCGCTATCGTCTCGGGATGACAGGCGATGTATCTTTCACACTAAGTGAAAAACGAAATGTTGTTGTAATTTTGGATAAATTCATAAAATCGGAAGGTGACAAAAAATATGTATGGAGAAAGAAAAATGGTAATCAGGAAAAAGTATATATTAAGATCGGTCTTGAGACTGGCGGGTTAGTTGAAATACTTTCTGGAGTTGAAACGGGAGATGTTATTGTGGCATCACTATGATTAAACTTCAACATGTCAATAAGTCGTATATGTTGGATGATGAGATAATTTTTAGCGCACTCAAGAATATTGATCTTGAAATCAAACAGGGAGAATTTACTTCAATTATTGGCCCATCGGGAAGTGGCAAATCAACACTCATGCATATTATCGGACTTCTTGATCAGCCTACAAGTGGTTCAATTTTTATTGAAGGCAAGGATGTATCTAAACTGAACGATGATGAGTTGTCTTCACTTCGTAATACGTTTGTCGGCTTTGTTTTTCAGCAATTCAATTTGATCAATAAATTAACCGTATTGGAAAATATTCTTATTCCAACAATTTATACCCGATCCGTTTTGCCATATGACCCAGTCGAAAAGGCTCGCTATTTGTTGAAAAGATTTGGGCTTGAAACGAAGGAAAAATCATTTCCCAATAAGATATCGGGGGGGCAACAGCAGCGCGTTGCGATAGCTCGTGCATTGATCATGAATCCTCAACTTATATTAGCAGATGAACCGACGGGAAATCTTGATACAAAGTCGGGGGCGGAAATTTTAAAACTCCTTCACGAACTTCACGACCAGGAAAAAATTACTGTCGTCATCGTCACTCATAATCCAAATATAGCGGAACACACAAAAAGAAAGATAGAAATTAGAGATGGAGAAATACAATGAATCATTTTATTTTTGTCGTTAAGTCGGCGTTTGAAGACTTTTCACGGAATAAGGGGCGTACCTTTCTCACGTCACTGGGAATTGTCATTGGCGTATTATCCGTCGTTATCCTTATCGCTTTTGGTTTGGGACTTAAAAAATATATCAATGACCAATTTCAAAGTCTGGGATCTAACATCATTCGTGTGGTTCCCGGCCAAATTCTCAAAGGGGGAAGCTTTAGTTCAACAGGTTCCATGAGTACTATCCGATTTGACTCCCGGGACGTTCTTAAATTGCAGCGAGTTAAAAGTGCCGAGTACGTAATTCCCATCGTTACCCGTTCTATATCAGTATCAATGGGCAAAAGAGTTGAACCAGCTAAACTTTATGCCAGCACGGCAGACATATCTGTTGCTCTCAATTTAAATGCACATTATGGAGATATTTTTACAAAAAGTGAAGTCGAGAAAAGAAGTAGGATTGTAGTAATTGGACCTAAGATTGCAGCAAAATTATTTGGGTCAGAAGAAGTGTCGCTTGGCAAAACTATCAAAATTGACAATCAGAACTTTAAAGTACAAGGTATTTTAGAAGCAAAAGGTGGAGGAGGTTTTGGTGGTCCAGACTTGGATTCCTTCATTTACATGCCCCATACAACTGCACAGGTTTTTAATCCTGATAAAAAATTTTATGCTATTATCGTAAAATCCAAGAGTGATATAAGCATAGCGACAGCTAAAGATGAGATCAAAACCGCACTGTTAAAACGATATAAAGAAGATGACTTCTCCGTTATCGATCAGGCGGAATTGTTGGGGGCTGTTGAGAGTATTTTCGGAATGCTTAATACCGTGTTGGTCGCCATCGCTGCGGTATCATTGGTTGTAGGAGGTATTGGCATCATGAATATCATGTATGTGACGGTAACCGAACGTATAAAGGAAATCGGCATTCGAAGAGCTCTTGGAGCACGGGCTTCCGATATATTGTTGCAGTTTCTCGTTGAATCTGTTGCATTGTCAATCCTTGGTGGACTTATGGGACTTGGACTTGCGTATCTTATTGTCTTCTTTATTCAAAGTGTTTTTCCCACCTATATTGATTTAAATTCTGTCATGTTGGCTTTGGGGGTATCAACAGTAATCGGTGTTGTATTCGGTGTATTCCCTGCAAAAAAAGCCGCAGACCTTTCTCCAATCGATGCAATAAGGAACGAGTAAAGATTATTATTTCAATACTTTATCGTTTGTCATTGCGAGGAGTCCTCCGATTTGGAGGACGACGTGGCAATCCCATTATTAGATGAGATTGCTTCACCTCCGAATCGGAGGTTCGCAATGACAATCCAAATCCATAGATATTGAAATAACTTCTAGGTTGAATTTCCCAGGCGCCGAAAAAACAATAAATGCAGCATTACGTATGTAACTTCACAAACTCCATAAACTTTTTCTTGAAGTTTTCCTCGGAATACCGCTCTGCTTCTTTTCGAGCGTTTATTCTCATTCGGAAATATTCCTCACTTGATAACGATTCCATTTGATTAATCGAATGAAGTAATGAAGCGGTGGTAAGTTCTCTATATAAAAATCCATTCATTCTTTCCTTTACCGTTTCTTTTAACCCCCCTGATGCATACACGATGACCGGAACCCCGAAACCCATTGCTTCTACAGGTGCTATTCCAAATTCCTCGTCTACTGCTGCAAATAGAAATGCACGTGCATTTTGTAATTCCTCGCGCAACTGTTCATCAGAAAGATTTCCAAGGAAAGAGACCGTAGGACCCGCCAAGGATTTGAGAAGTGATTCATCTCTTCCAATACCGATAATGTGCAAGTTAAATTTTTCTTTGTTTGCGGCTTTAATAAGGAGGTCTACGTGTTTTGCACGTGCAAGTCGAGAAACGGTGACGAAATAGTTAACGGGTTTATGAGTTAACAAGTTAACGAGTTGAGAAGGGATAGAAACGGGAGGATATATTACTGTAGAGTCTCTCCGATAAAACTTCTGAATGCGTTTTTGTGTTTCGATAGAATTAGCAATAAGAAAGTTCGGTCGCTGAGAAGCAGTGAAATCCCACATCCTCAGAAAATGATTTACGATAGTGCCATATATTTTAATGGGCCAGTATTTTTGCCATTCAATTGCCGTTTGATACCCATATAAATAGCGGGGAGGATGATGAATATAGGAAATGTGGATAGTTGGTTTTTTTGTCATTACTCCTTTACACATCCAAGATCCAGTGGATGAAATAACCAAATCAAATTCATTGAGATTGAGTTTTTCCCAAATAAGTGGTGTCAAAAATCGAAAGGGTGAATAGAATCTATTAATGAAGGGGAGTCTGCCAAACCAGGTGAGTCGCACATCCCAGTTCCTTATTATTTCTTTGTGCTCTCCTAGAGATTTAAGATCAAAAGTGGTCGTATAAATAGGAGCATCGGGAAATAAGCTCTTTATACTCACGAGCACCCGCTCCGCGCCCCCGAATTCTCTCAATTGATCATGTACAATAGCAACTTTCATGATGTATCAATTATAATTCACCTATGACACTTTTACACGCTGCCGTTTTGGGCATGATTGAGGGTTTGACCGAGTTTCTTCCCATTTCTTCGACCGCACACATGATTATGGTCTCAAGAATGTTGGGATTACCGCAAACTGAATTCCTCAAATTTTTCGAGGTCGTGATCCAGGTCGGGGCAATTTTTGCAGTCGTTTTTCTTTATTTCAAAAAATTCTTCGATATACGACTCATCAAACAGCTGGCGTGTTCATTCATACCCACCGCGATTGTAGGATTCCTTTTGTATAGGATCATTAAGACTGTTTTTTTTGAAGCCAACGTACTTATCTCCTTCAGCCTCATAACTATT
>Ga0100400_1003153_pt1 | contig 11216 bp, 10 predicted proteins | sample CryGeymeta201524_FD_80420 | JGI IMG/M metagenome (GOLD analysis project Ga0100400, IMG submission 80420) | Groundwater microbial communities from Crystal Geyser aquifers in Utah, USA - Crystal Geyser metaG 2015-24 | ecosystem: Environmental > Aquatic > Deep subsurface > Groundwater | place: USA... | reverse complement strand
TGCCGGGGCTGACCTCAATTGGATGCGCCGTGCGGCAGAAGGCAGTGAGGCCGACAACCTGGAAGATGCGCGTCGCTTTGCAAAAATGCTGCGCACGCTCTCGGGTTTGTCCAAGCCGACCATCGCACGCGTTCAGGGCGCTGCCCTGGGCGGCGGCACTGGGCTGGCAGCCGCCTGTGACATGGCGGTGGCCAGCAGCGATGCGGTGTTTTCAACGTCTGAGGTCAAGTTCGGCATCATTCCGGCGGTGATCAGCCCCTATGTGCTGCGCGCCATCGGGCCGCGCCACGCGCTGCGCTACTTTCAAAGCGCCGAGCGCATTTCGGCAGAACGGGCGCTGGCCATGGGCCTGATCAATGAAGTCAGCCCGATCGATGACTTGGATGCGGTGCTGCGCAGCCTGATGGAACCGCTGCTGGCGGGCGCCCCGACAGCTCAGAAGGCCGCGACGGAATTGATTGCTGCTGTGCAGGGCCAACCCATTGACGATGCCCTCATGGAGCAAACCGCCCAGCGCATTGCGCGCCAGCGTGCCACGGCAGAGGGGCGCGACGGTGTTGCCGCCTTTCTGGACAAACGCCCACCCGCGTGGCTGACAGATTAGTTCGTTTTAACCCAAGGAGTCATACGGATGTACACCCAATCATTCAACGTGCAGACCACCCCCGGCCAGAAGAAAGCGGCCAAGCCTGCCGCCCTGGAAAACCCCGAGTTTCAGGCACGCTTTGATGCCAAGGTCTCCGCCGACGGCAAGATCGAGCCGCAAGACTGGATGCCCGAGGCGTATCGCAAAACCCTGTTGCGCCAGATCAGCCAGCACGCGCACAGCGAAATTGTCGGCATGCTGCCCGAGGGCAACTGGATCAGCCGCGCCCCTAGCTTGAAGCGCAAGGCCATTCTGATTGCCAAGGTGCAAGACGAAGGCGGCCACGGCCTGTACCTGTACAGTGCCGCCGAAACCCTGGGCCAGGGGCGCGATCAGATGCTGGCCGACCTGCACAGCGGCAAAGCCAAATACAGCTCCATCTTCAACTACCCGACGCTGAACTGGGCCGATGTGGGCGTGGTGGGCTGGCTGGTCGACGGCGCGGCCATCATGAACCAGATTCCGCTGTGCCGCTGCAGCTATGGCCCCTATGCCCGCGCCATGATCCGCGTTTGCAAGGAAGAGTCTTTTCACCAGCGCCAAGGCTATGAAGCGCTGCTGGTGATGATGCAAGGCACGGCCGCGCAAAAAGCCATGGTGCAAGACGCCGTGAACCGCTTCTGGTGGAAATGCCTGGCCATGTTTGGCCCACCGGATGCCGACAGCCCGCACAGCGCCCAAGCCATGCACTGGGGCATCAAACGCATCAGCAATGACGACCTGCGCCAGAAGTTCATCGACGCGACCGTGCCGCAGGCCAAGGTGCTGGGCGTGACCCTGCCCGACCCGGATTTGAAGTGGAACGAGGAACGCCAGCACTATGACTACGGTCAGATCGACTGGGACGAGTTCTGGAGCACCGTCAACGGCAACGGCCCGTGCAACCGTGAGCGCCTGGCCACCCGCGTCAAAGCCCACAACGATGGCCAATGGGTGCGCGACGCCGCCTTGGCCCACGCCCGCAAACACCAACCCACCCAACACAAGGAAGCAGCATGAGCGACACCATCACCCCGGCATTGAAGGACTGGCCCCTCTGGGAAGTATTTGTTCGCAGCAAACAAGGGCTGGAGCATAAGCACTGCGGTAGCCTGCACGCCTCGGATGCCGGACATGCCCTGCAGATGGCGCGTGATGTCTACACGCGCCGCCAGGAAGGCGTGAGCATTTGGGTGGTACCCAGCAAAAACATCACCGCCAGTCGCCCTGACGACAAAGATTCGATGTTTGAGCCCGCAGCCGACAAGATCTACCGCCACCCGACCTTCTATGACATTCCTGATGAAGTGGGGCACATGTAATGGCTGCCCATTTTCAAGATTACCTGCTGCACCTGGCCGACAACGCGCTCATTCTGGGGCAACGCAACGCTCAATGGTGCGGCCACGACCCGGTGCTGGAAGAAGACCTGGCGCTGGCCAACAACAGCCTGGACCTGATTGGCCAGGCGCGCCTGCTGTACCAGCATGTGGCCGCGGTACGCAAAGACGGCAAAACCAGTGAAGACCTGCTGGCCTACTTCCGCGATGTGCCGGAGTTTAAAAACTACACACTGCTGGAGCTGCCCCACAGCACCGCGCTGGCGCCCACCGCCAGTGGTGACCGTGATTACGCGGTCACCATTGGCCGCAACTTCTTGTACAGCGCGCTGATGGTGTTGGTGTGGGACGGACTGAAAAGCTCAAGCGACGCGCAGCTCGCTGCCATTGCCGCCAAGTCGCTCAAAGAAGCGCAATACCACCTGCGCCACGCGCATGACTGGCTCTTGCGCCTGGGTGATGGCACCGACACGTCGCACGCCAAAATGCAGTCCGCCATTGACCATTTGATGCCTTACACACAAGAATTCTTTGCGCCGAGCGCTATGGAAACTGCAGTGAGCAAGTCTGGCCTTGGGGTAGACACCCAACTGCTGCAAGCCACTTGGAACCAGTTGGTGGACGACGCACTGGCTGCGGCTACTTTGATACGTCCGGCTACGGGCGGTTATGTGTCAACCGGCAAATTCGGCGTGCACTCCGAGCACCTGGGTTTTGTGCTGGCTGAAATGCAGAGTCTGGCCCGCGCTCACCCAGAGGCGGTCTGGTAGGCATCATGGCAGCCGATGCCACCCCAAGCTTGGCAGAGCGCCTGCCTGAAGGCTCCATGGCGAAAAAACAACCCAACGAGCCTTTTTATGCCGTCTGGAACCTGCTGGAGTCGGTCTGTGACCCCGAGATTCCGGTGGTGAACCTGCGCGAAATGGGCATCTTGCGTGCCGTGCGCCAGACTGCGACCGGGCTGGAGGTGGTGATCACCCCCACCTACAGCGGTTGCCCGGCCATGAGCCAGATGCACGACGATGTGGTGAATGCCCTGGCAAAGGCCGGCATGGCGGCACGGGTGCTGACCCAGATTGCCCCGGCCTGGTCGACCGATTGGATGACGCCACAAGGGCGCGAGAAGTTGCGCGCTTACGGCATTGCCCCGCCGCATGCCAGCCGCTGCGGCGAGACAAACGCCAACGTCATCCAGTTTGCTTCCAAAAACAGAGCTGCCAGCGCTTCCTTGGCGGTGCCTTGCCCGCAATGTGGATCACAAAATACGACTGAGACATCGCACTTTGGCTCCACCGCCTGCAAAGCGCTGTACCGCTGTCTGGACTGCCTGGAACCCTTTGATTACTTCAAACCTTATTAAGCCATCATGTCCAAATCTCCCCGTTTTCATGATCTGCGCGTGGCGCGTGTCAGCCCCGAAGCCGCTGGCTCGGTGGCCATCGCCCTGAGCGTGCCTGATGCCCTGCTGGATAGTTTTGACTTTCAGCCCGGCCAGTACCTGACCTTGCGCAGCAAGATTGACGGTGCCGATGTGCGTCGCAGTTACTCCATCTGCTGTACCCACAGCCATCTGAAAAACAAGCATGAACTGGTGGTTGGCATCCGTCCGATGGAAGGTGGTGTGTTTTCCAACTGGGCGGCCACGCAGCTCAAAGCCGGTGACACGCTGGCGGTGATGCCGCCTGACGGCCGCTTTGTATCCAAGCGCCCGCGTGCCTTGCACCGGGTGGGTTTTGCGGCAGGCTCAGGCATCACGCCCATTTTGTCCATCATGGCCAGCACGCTGGAAGATCAGCCCGACTCGAAATTCACGCTGATCTACGGCAATCGCAGCATGGCCAGTGTGATGTTCAACGAAGCTTTGCAAGACCTGAAAGACCGCTTTGCCGACCGCTTGACGCTGATCCACATTCTGTCGCGCCAGGCGCAAGAGGTGGACCTGTTGCAAGGCCGCATTGATGCCGACAAGGTGCGCGCCATCATTGCCACCCTGCTGCCCGTGGGCAGCATGGACGAGGTGTTCATTTGCGGCCCCGAGGCGATGATCGCGGTTACAGAAAAAGCGCTGCTGGAGGCGGGTGTACCCTCCAAGCACATCCACACCGAGCGCTTCACCTCGCCAGTGCTGGAAACCCTGACACCCGAAGCGCGCCAAGCCGCCGTGGCCAGCAGCATGAAGCTGCCCGCCGGTGGTCAGGTGGCGCTGACGGTGGTGCTGGACGGCAAAGCCCATGCGCTCAAAATGAACCCGGATCAGCATGTACTGGACGTGGCCATGGCCGCCGGGCTGGATCTGCCTTTTTCATGCAAGGGCGGTGTCTGTGCCACTTGCCGCTGCAAGGTCATGGAAGGCAGCGTGAGCATGGACAAAAACTATGGCCTGGAGCCCTGGGAAACCGAAAAAGGTTTTGTGCTGAGCTGCCAGTCGCGCCCGGCCAGCGAAAGTGTCACGGTAAGTTTTGACGAACGATGAAGGTTTTCAACTATTTCCGTAGCGGCACCTCGCACCGCTTGCGCATTGTTCTCAATCTGAAGGGGCTGGATTGGGACTACGTGGCGGTGGATTTGCGCGCCGAGGCGCACTTTGATGCGGCATTCAAAGCGCTCAATCCGCAAGGTTTCGTCCCCACGGTGATTGACGGTGATCTTGTCCTGACGCAGTCACCCGCCATCATTGAGTGGCTGGAAGAGCGTTTCCCCAACCCGCCCTTGCTGCCAGCGGGCGTCAACGATCGGGCCCGGGTGCGCGCGTTGGCCGCCATTGTCGGCTGCGACATTCATCCGCTCAACAACCGTCGTGTGCTGGAGTACCTGCGCCACACCCTGGGTTGCAATGAGGCGGCAGTGCTGGCTTGGTGCGGCACCTGGATCAGCGCCGGGTTTTCAGCGCTGGAGTCGATGCTCGGCAAGGACATGCAGCGCGGTGATTTTTGTTTTGGTAATGCGCCCACCCTGGCTGACGCCTATCTGGCGGCGCAAGTGGAAAGCGCCCGCCGCTTCAAGGTGGACCTGGCGGCTTATCCCAACATTTGCGCGATTGATCGCGCGTGCGCACGGTTACCAGCGTTTGTGCAGGCTGCGCCGAAAAATCAGGTGGATGCGGTTTAACATCAAGCGATCTTTGGCGGCGGCTTGAAACCTGCTTGTCAAACTCGGATTTGCTCCGAGATTGCACGACACGCGACCATATAGGGGGCCCACCATGACAGACCTGATTTTGCTTGGCGACGAAGCGGTCGCGCGCGCCGCCATCGACGCCGGTATCACCGCCGCCTATGCCTACCCGGGTACGCCTTCTACCGAGATTTACCAATCCATTGCCGAGCACGCCAAGGCAGAGGGCTTGCCGATACGTGGCTTCTGGTCAGCCAATGAAAAAGTCGCGCTGGAAGAAGCGGTGGGCGTGTCCTACGCCGGCTGTCGCGCGCTGGTATCGATGAAGCATGTGGGCCTGAATGTGGCGGCCGACCCGTTCATGAACTTGGCCATCTCTGGCGTGCACGGCGGACTGGTGATCGTGGTGGCCGATGACCCGTCGATGCACAGCTCGCAAAACGAGCAGGACTCACGCTACTTCGCCGACTTTGCCATGGTGCCCTGCCTGGAGCCAGCCAGCCAGCAAGAATGTTATGACATGACGCGTGCAGCGTTTGAGCTGTCCGAGCGGATGCAGATTCCGGTGCTGCTGCGGCTGGTGACCCGGCTGGCGCATAGTCGATCACAGGTGCAACTGGCGCCTGCGCGCCGGCCCAACGCGCTGAACTATGTGGCCGACCCCAGCCGCTTTACCCTGATACCGGCCAATGCACGGCGTGCCTATGTTGACCTGATCGGCAAGCAGGCGGCGCTCACAAGCTATAGCGAACAACATGCCTACAACACCCTGATGCTGCGCGAGGGTCGACGTCCGGGTATTCTGGTCAGCGGCATGGCATGGAGTTATTTGCAAGAGGCGCTGGGCGACAAGTTGGCCGACTACCATCTACTGCGCGTAGCCACCTACCCCTTGCCATTGAAAAAAATCCGGCGGTTGATGGACCAATCCACCGAGCTGTTTGTGGTGGAAGAGGGCTACCCGCTTATTGAACGCTTCATCAGTGCGCTGGGCCTGATGCAAGAGCTGCCGATCCGCGGCAAGCTCAGTGGCGATTTGCCGCGCACTGGTGAGCTCAGCCAAGACCTCATCAAACCGTGTTTTGGCCTGAGCGTGGCACCCACCTTGCAACTGGAGGGGCTGGCGCAGGTGCTGGTGGGGCGCCCACCGCAGTTGTGCGACAAGTGCCCGCACAGTGACGCCTACATTGCCATCAAGGAGGTTCTTGCCGAGCTGGGAACGGGCGTGCGGGTGATGGGTGACATTGGCTGCTACACGCTAGGCTACCTGGAGCCGCATCAGGCCATTCACGCCTGCCTGTGCATGGGCGCGTCGATCGGCATGGCCATTGGTGCGGCGCACGCAGGTGTGAAGCCATCGCTGTGCGTGATTGGCGACGGCACGTTCACCCATTCGGGCATGGCGCCGCTGATGGACGCCGCACGCGAGAACACCAACATCAAAGTTTTCATTCTGGACAACAGCATCGTGGCCATGACCGGTGGCCAGCCGACCATGGTGACCGACGACGAGGTGGTGAACCTGGTCGCGGGCCTGGGCGTGCCGCGTGCGCACATCCGCATTGTTGAGCCAACCGCGCACAAAAAACACCAGACCGTGGCGACCATCCGCGAAGAACTGGCCTATGACGGCTTGTCGGTGATCGTGTCGCGCCGCGCCTGCGTGACTTACGCCAAAGAGATCAAGGAGATCAAGTCGCACCGGCGCGAGATTCCGGTGGTGGCGGCATGAACCTCGATCTGGTGATTTGTGGCGTTGGTGGCCAAGGCGTGTTGTCGATTGCCTGGGTGCTGGACCATGCGGCGCACGAGGCCGGTTTGCACCTTCAGCAATCCGAGGTGCACGGCATGGCGCAGCGCGGCGGGGCGGTGTCGGCCTTTTTGCGTATTTCTGATCGGCCGATTGCCAGCGTGTTGATTGGGCAGGGCAGTGCGGATGTATTGATGTCGGTGGAGCCGCTGGAAGTGCTGCGTTACACCCAGTTGCTCAAGCCTGATGGCTGGATCGTCAGCGATGTCACACCGATGGTCAATGTACCCAACTATCCCGCCATGGCAGACCTGACGCGGGTGCTGTTTGCCGCACCGCGTCTCGTCGCGGTGGACGCCACCCGGCTGGCACAGAAGGCGGGCACCATCAAGGCACAAAATATGACGGTTCTGGGCGCCGCTGCGATGCATTTGCCACTGAGCACGGCCGTGCTTGAAAAGCACATTGCCGCGCTGTTTGAGCGCAAGGGTGAGCGCATCGTCAACGCCAATCTGCACGCGTTTCGCAAGGGCGATTCAGCCAGCCGCTTCACCCAGACGCTGCTGGATGCTGGCGTGCCCGGCCCTCTGGTTGCGCAGGTGGTGTCGCACATTCACTTTCCGCCGCATCCAGTGGCGACTGATGTGGTGCAGGAGTGGCAGCAACGCCTGCTTTCAGATCAGGCGGTGAGCGCAGTGGAGGAACTGTTGGCGCATGAGGAATTGACGCGTCTGCAACCGCACGCCGACTTGGCTGCCACCGTCTGAGGCGCGCCGATGACGCACATCACCCTCTCCGCTGGTAGCGACCGTGCAGCGTTTTTTCGGCAGCACAACGTGCGCGATGTCGAATGCATTTTTGCCGACATCACCGGTTACCCGCGCGGCAAGCTCATGCCGGCTGCCAGCTTTGCTGCTGGGGCTGAGCTTCGCATTTGCCAGGCAATCCCGATGCAGGCGGTCACCGGGGAGTACTCCTACAACCCGGTGTTTCCCGATTCTGACCCTGACGTGCGCATGGTGCCGGATGACCGCACGCTCACGCTGGCGCCCTGGGCCAGTATGCCGCGCGCGGTGGCCGTGCACGACTGCGTGGAACTTAATGGTGAGCTTTGCGCTTTTGCGCCGCGCAGTATCCTCAAACGAGTGTTGGCCAGCTACCAGGCGCACGGGTGGACGCCGGTGGTGGCACCAGAGATCGAGTTTTACCTCTGCGCCGCCAGCGCCGACCCCACGCAGGCGCTGGCGGCGCCGCTGCTTCGGGGCGGACGGCCAGAAGTTGGGCAAAGCGCGTTCAGCCTGCATGCACTCAACGACCTGGCGCCGTTCTGGGACGAGTTCCGTGCTGCATTGGCAACGCTCAACATCGCCGCCGACACCTGGCTGCACGAAGTGGGTGCCAGCCAGTTTGAGATCAACTTGCTGCATGGCGATCCGGTGAGCGTGGCAGACCAGGCGTTTCTGTTCAAGGTTGCAGCGCATGAGATTGCGCTCAAGCACGGCCTGAACGCTGTCTTCATGGCCAAGCCGATTGCCGGTAGTCCGGGCAGTTCAATGCACCTGCACCAGAGCGTGGTGGACGCGCAGGGGCGCAACATTTTCAGTTTGCCCGATGGGGCTGAAAGCCCGCTGCTGGGCCATTTCATCGCAGGCCTACAAACCTACGGCCCCGAGCTGATGCTGATGTTTGCACCTAACGTCAACTCGTATCGTCGCTACGTGGCCGGTAGCCAGGCGCCGGTCAACCTGCAGTGGGGTTACGACAACCGCACCACCGGTTTGCGCGTGCCTGCCAGTGTGGCAGCCGCGCGGCGTGTGGAAAACCGGGTGGCAGGGGCTGACGCCAATCCGTATCTGGCCATCGCTGCGTCGCTGGCTGCGGGGCTCGCTGGTCTCGAGCAGCAGTTGCAGCCGACGCCTGCACTGGTGGGCAACGGCTATGACCAATCCGTTGGCTTGCCACTGCAGATGAGCGATGCGCTTCAAAAAATGAAGCAAAGCACCTATGCTCGACAAGCGCTAGGCGATGATTTTGTTACCGGTTATGTGGCGGTAAAAATGCTTGAGTACGATCACTTTGCCGCCGAGATCAGTGCCTGGGAGCGTCGCTATCTGCTGCCGCAGGTATAGCGGCTTACGTCTGCTTACATCTCTTGGTGCGCTTAAAGCCTAGAATGGTTTGATGAAAAATTCAATTCAATTTTGGGCCCTTTCATTTGCGCTGGTGCTGGGCGCCGGCGCAGCGACTGCCGCCGACGTGGGCGTGTCTGTCAGCATCTCCGAGCCTGGTTTTTATGGGCGCATTGATGTGGGCCGTGTGCCGCAACCTGCGGTCATTTATCCGCGCCCGATCATCATCCAGCAGCAGCCGGTGACGGTGGTGCGCCAGCCGATTTACCTGCGTGTGCCGCCAGGACACGAAAAGCATTGGGACAAGCATTGCCAACGGTACAACGCTTGCGGTCAGCCGGTTTATTTTGTGCAGGACAACTGGTACCGTGACGTGTACGCGCCGCGTTATTCTGATGACTCAGACCGCCGTGACAATCGCCGCAGCAAAGACAAGCACGGCCGCAAGAAAGACCACCGCGGTAACGACTGACAGGGTTTATTTGATGCAGACTGATCGCACCATTTTCAGGTCGGTCAGGCCCATCATGACCTTTTCCATGCCATCCATCTTCAGGGTGCGCATGCCGCCTTCGACGGCGGCTGCAAAAACTTGGGCGACCCGCGCCCGCTCCTGAATCAACTTTTTGATACCCTCGTCGGCAATCAGCAGTTCGTGCAGGCCGACGCGGCCCTTGTAGCCGGTCTGGTTGCATTTGTCGCAACCCACGTGGCGGTAAAACTTGAGTTCTCCGTCCGGTGCGTACTGCGCCCTCCAGCCTGCCATCAACTTGTCCAGTTCTGCGTCAAAGTTGTCTTGCCAGGCGGCTGAATGGCGCAACTCTTCGGCGTACTCGGTGGCGAACAGTCGCAGCTCTTCGTCGTCTGGCACATAGGCCTCTTTACAGGCGCAGAGTTTTTTGGCCAGCCGCTGTGCCAGGATGCCCAACAGTGCATCGGCGAAATTGAACGGGTCCATGCCCATGTCGAGCAACCGGGTAATTGACTCGGGGGCGGAATTGGTGTGCAGTGTGGAGAACACCAGGTGCCCTGTCAGCGACGCTTCAACGCCCATGGCCACGGTTTCATGGTCACGTGATTCGCCGACCATGATGATGTCGGGGTCGGCACGCAAAAACGCACGCATGATCAACGCGAAATCAATGCCTGCCTTGCGGTTGATCTGCACCTGGCGCAAACCCTTTTGCGTGATTTCGACCGGGTCTTCTGCCGTCCAGATTTTGGTGTCAGGCTTGTTGAGATGCTTCAGGATTGAGTGCAGCGTCGTGGTTTTGCCAGACCCCGTGGGGCCGCACACATAAAAAAGGCCGTAGGGCTTTTCAACCGTTCGTAGCACCCGATCCATGTTGTGCGCAGTCAGGCCCAACTTGTCCAGTGGAATTGGCTCGCCTGCGGCCAGGATACGCATCACCACGTCTTCCACGCCACCTGCAGACGGGATGGTGGCCACCCGTAGTTCGATGTCGGCCGGGCCGTATTTTTTGAACTTGATCTTGCCGTCTTGCGGCTTGCGGCGCTCTGAAATATCCAGGTCGCACATGATCTTGAGTCGTGTGACCATGGCTTGCCTGAAGTGCGACGGCACCTCAATATAGTTTTGCAGTGATCCGTCCACCCGGAACCGGATGCCGGTCTTGAGCTTGCCCGGCATGGGTTCGATGTGGATGTCAGACGCACCTTGGTGGTAGGCGTCCAGGATGACCTTGTTGACAAACTTGACCAGTTCGTTGTCGGCGGCGGCAGATTCGAGTGAATCGTCCATGCTGCCGTCTTCCATGGGAGCACTGTCCATGCCAGCCAGCATTTCGTCGATGCTGCTACCCGCATTTTCGATGCCAAAAATCTGGGTCAGCGTGTCCTGGAATTCAGCGTGGGTGGTGACGCGGTACGAAAACTTGGAAATGCGCGGAAACACCTGTGCCACGATGCGCGAGCTGCGCACTGCCTCAGGGTCCAGGCACATGACGACCAAGCCTTCGGGTGAGTCTTCCAGCGGAATCCAGCCCTGTTCTTCGATGAACTCGCGCTTGAGAGCTCCATGCAACGTTTCGGCCCGGATGCGTCCCTCGGCCCATGGTTCGTATGGCACGGCAAAAAATTTGGCCAACGACGGCCCGATCTGCGCTGACCGCACCTTGTATTGGTTGCGCAAGACATACTCAACCGCCTGGCCCTGCTCGCGCGCGTCCTGCAGGCATTGCTGCAATTCGGCAGCGGTCATGATGCCGTCTGAGACCAGACCATCGTATTTGGTTGCC
>Ga0100400_1003121_pt1 | contig 11280 bp, 13 predicted proteins | sample CryGeymeta201524_FD_80420 | JGI IMG/M metagenome (GOLD analysis project Ga0100400, IMG submission 80420) | Groundwater microbial communities from Crystal Geyser aquifers in Utah, USA - Crystal Geyser metaG 2015-24 | ecosystem: Environmental > Aquatic > Deep subsurface > Groundwater | place: USA... | reverse complement strand
GTCAAAAATGCTTCGTTGTACATGGCTTACGCTTGACTGACGTTTGGGCTAAAAACCTTCAACCCAAGGTGTTGTGGTAATGGTGCGTTTCGGTGCGGTAACTTCCGCGCCGCAATTCCATGGGTTCGTTGCGGTAGGTATAGGCAATGCGTTCCACGCTGAGCAATGGTTCACCTTGCTTTACATTCAAAAGTTCCTGATGTACAGATGAAGCATGTATGGCGCGGATTTTTTCCTCTGCGCGCACCATGCGTACATTGAATTCGGTTTCGAACAGCGCATACATGGGGCCCTGGTAGTTGGCCAGTCGTTCGGCGGTCAAGCCCTTGAAGGGGGCGGCGGGCAGCCAGATGTCCTCCAGAATGATGGGGGTGCCGCCAAAGCTCAGCACGCGTCTGGCCTGCAGCACGGTGTCGCCGGTGCGCAGCGCCAAAGCGCGCGCTACATCGGCTGTGGCTCGGCTGCGTTTGCATTCAATGATGTCGCGCTGGGCTGGGCCTTCACTGCCGCGCGTGCCGCTGTCGGGCACCAGCTTCAGAAAACGAAACTGAACCTGTTGTTCAGCATGTGTGGCAACAAAAGTTCCTTTGCCCTGTCGGCGTATCAGCAAGTTTTCGGAGGCCAACTCGTCGATGGCTTTTCGTACCGTGCCCTGACTGACACCGAAGCGTGTGGCTAAGTCCATTTCGCTGGGAATCGCTTCGCCAGGCTTCCATTCACCGGCGCGCAGGCTGTTCAAGATAAACCCCTTGATCTGCTGGTACAAGGGGCTGAACGCCGCCGTAGTGTTGGCCACCGGTTGCCCAGCAGGGTCAGCGCCTGAAAAGCCTGTGTCGTTGGGGGTGTGCATGGTGTTTTGTCTCCAATTTCATGGAAAATTTATCTTCGAATCATATCTTATATAAGACATAAGACAAATTGACGAATCAGGGTTTTCCAGAGTACACTCGCACAGCTTGGCGGGTATGGCTTTGCGCTGTGTGCCCCTCAATCAAAGATTTTTCTTAACATTTTTGGAGATATCACCATGAGCAAAAAGCCCGTTCGTGTAGCGGTTACCGGTGCAGCAGGTCAAATTGGCTACGCCATTCTGTTTCGTATTGCATCGGGTGAAATGCTCGGCCAAGATCAGCCGGTTGTGTTGAGCCTGCTTGAAGTGCCGGTTGAAAAAGCGCAGCAAGCCCTGCAAGGCGTGATGATGGAACTACAAGACTGTGCGTTCCCGTTGCTCGTTGGTATGGAAGCCCACAGCGACCCCATGACCGCTTTCAAAGACGTGGATTACGCGTTGCTGATCGGTTCGCGCCCCCGTGGTCCGGGCATGGAGCGCGCCGAGCTGCTGGCCGTCAATGGGGAAATTTTCACCGCCCAAGGCAAGGCGCTTAACGCCGTGGCCAGCCGCAATGTCAAGGTGCTGGTGGTGGGCAACCCGGCCAATACCAATGCCTACATTGCCATGAAGAGCGCGCCTGATCTGCCACGCAAAAACTTCACTGCCATGCTGCGCCTGGATCACAACCGTGCCCTGAGCCAACTGGCCTCCAAAACAGGCAAAGCTGTGGCCGATATTGAAAAAATGGCGGTGTGGGGCAACCATTCACCGTCCATGTATGCAGACTACCGTTTTGCCACTGTTAATGGCGAAAGCGTCAAGGACATGATCAACGACCAGGACTGGAACGCCAACACCTTCTTGCCGACTGTGGGCAAGCGTGGTGCTGCGATCATTGCAGCACGAGGCGTCTCGTCCGCTGCTTCTGCCGCCAACGCCGCCATCGACCACATGCATGATTGGGCTTTGGGCACTAACGGCAAATGGGTCACCATGGGCATCCCTTCCAATGGCGATTACGGTATCCCGAAAGACACCATGTTTGGCTTCCCGGTGACCTGCTCTGGCGGTGAATACAAATTGGTTGAGGGCTTGCCGATTGATGCGTTCAGCCAGGAGTGCATCAACAAAACGCTCAAAGAGTTGCAAGACGAACAAGCGGGTGTGGCTCACCTTCTGTAACCGTTGCTGCAAGAGTCTGGCTCGTGACCCATCCGCGTGATGCATTGCTGGGCACTGCGGTGGCTGCACCCTTGCCGGTGTGCGACCACTATTGCGGTGTGCAAGCGCGAATGGTCAAGAGCCTGGCCTTGCAGGCCGAACTGACGCAAGAGTTTGGTACCTGCGTTTTTGATGTGACCCTGGATTGCGAGGACGGCGCCCCCGTTGGGGCTGAAAAAGAGCATGCTTTTATGGTTCTAGCCCTTTTAAATAAAGGGCTAGTAGCTATTAAAAATATAGCAAGTGAATTGCCGCCACGAGTGGCGGTTCGGGTTCACCCTGTGGATCACCCGGCTTTCGAGGACGACGTGAGCATCATTGTGGGTGGAGCTGCGCCGGCTTTGTGCCATGTGATGCTCCCCAAGGTTGATGCGGTGGCTGACTTAGAGCGCGCGCTGCAATCCATTGACCATGCCGCCAACTTGGCAGGGCGGCGGTCACCTTTGCCGATTCATGTATTAATTGAATCCCCTCTTGCTGTGGAACGTGTGGCTTCTATCGTGTCGCACCCCAGGGTTCAATCGGCCAGTTTTGGCTTGATGGATTTTGTGTCGGCGCATGGTGGCCTGATTCCCGCCAGCGCCATGGGTGCTGCTGCCAGCGGCGTGTCTGATGCGCTGGATCAGTTCACTCATCCACTGGTGTTGCGTGCCAAACTTGAAATTGCGGCAGCGTGCCATGCTTTTGGCAAAGTGGCTTCACATTGCGTGGTGACTGAGCTCAAGAATGCTGCCGTGCTTGAAGCCGCCGCACGACGCGCCAGCAGGGCTTTGGGGTTTGGGCGCATGTGGAGTATTCACCCGGATCAAATTCGCCCCATTTTGAAAGCTTTTGCCCCTGACGAGGCTGAGGTTGAACGTGCCAGTCGAATTGTTTGCGCAGCATTTGCGGCAGACTGGGCTCCAATATCGGTTGATGGCACTTTGCACGACCGTGCAAGCTACCGTTATTTTTGGCAAACTTTGGTTCGCGCCCATCAAACCGCCCGGTTGCACCGGCAAGATCCGGCGCAACAATTTTTTCATTCCTGACTCCCCCAGGTTGTTTGAAAGGACTCGCATGAAGAGCACTCGATTGTCTGCCGTCAACTGGTTTTCGACGGTGCGCTGGCTGATGCTGGGCGCGTGTGCCTTGGCAGCGCCAGCGTTGATGGCGCAGGTGCAGGGCGGTGTGTCCGTCACAACCCAGTTCAAGACCAAGTCAAACGCAACCTTGAGTTCCAGGACCAGTCAAAAAGCGCAGAAGACCCCTGTGGTCGAAGTGGCCTTGACTACCGCAGAACTATTGATAGCACAGCGGGTGGAGGTGGGCGTGGTTCAGTGCGAACTGGGTCAATTTGTTGAGTTGGTGGCAGACCCCAAAGTGCCTGGTTATTTTGATGTGTCAGGCAAAAAATTTCGGTTTCGCATGGCTCCTGTGGTCACCAGTACCGGTGCAATTCGCCTTGAGGATGTACATGCTGGCGCAGTTTGGCTGCAACTGAGCAACAAGTCGATGCTGATGAGTCAAAAACTCGGTTCCCGCTTGGCGGATGCCTGCATCACCCCGGCTCAGGCTGTAGTGGCGCAAGCCATGGAAAAAACACCGCCTCCCAGTTTGCTTGACAGCCCAGTTGTGGCTGGACAGTTGCCTATGTCACCCAAGGTGGCGCTGTCTGATCACACAGCCCAATAAATGCCAGTTTTGTTTTTGATTTGATCGCTATTTTTTATATTTAAAAGGAGTCAATATGTTGCAAACCTACCGTACCCATGTTGCCGAGCGCGCTGCGCTTGGAATTCCCGCCTTGCCGCTTACGGCACAGCAAACCGCTGCGTTGATTGAGTTGCTGAAAAACCCGCCTAAAGGTGAAGAAGCCTTTTTGCTGGAGTTGATCACGCACCGTGTGCCTGCGGGCGTGGACGATGCAGCCAAAGTCAAGGCCAGCTACTTGGCGGCCGTTGCCCACGGTACTGAAAAATCTGCACTGATTAGCCGCGAAAAAGCCACTGAATTGCTCGGCACCATGCTGGGGGGGTACAACCTGACCCCGTTGATAGACTTGCTTGAAGATGCCGCTGTGGCGGGCGTTGCTGCAGCTGCGCTGAAGAAGACCTTGTTGATGTTTGACCAATTCCATGATGTCAAGGAAAAAGCCGACAAGGGCAATGCATTTGCGAAAGCCGTGCTCCAAAGCTGGGCGGATGCCGAGTGGTTCACCGGCCGCCCCGAAGTGCCGAAAAGCATCACGCTGACGGTGTTCAAGGTCACGGGCGAAACCAACACCGACGACTTGTCCCCTGCGCCCGATGCCTGGAGCCGTCCAGACATTCCGTTGCACGCCTTGGCCATGCTTAAAAACACGCGTGACGGCATCACCCCTGAAGCCGATGGCAAACGTGGCCCGGTCAAGTTCATTGAAGACCTGCGCGCCCGTGGCAATTTGGTCGCTTATGTGGGTGATGTGGTTGGTACTGGGTCGAGTCGCAAATCTGCCACCAACAGCGTGCTGTGGTTTACCGGTGAAGACATTCCTTTTGTGCCGAACAAACGTTTTGGCGGGGTTTGCCTGGGTAACAAAATTGCGCCTATTTTTTACAACACCATGGAAGATGCAGGTGCGCTGCCCATTGAATTGGATGTGAGCCAAATGAACATGGGCGACACCATTGAGCTGCGTCCCTATGAAGGCAAGGCGTTAAAAGATGGCAAGGTGATTGCTGAATTCAAGCTCAAGAGCGATGTGTTGTTTGACGAAGTGCGCGCCGGTGGTCGTATCCCGTTGATCATCGGCCGTGGCTTGACCGCCAAAGCACGTGAAGCGCTGGGCTTGCCGGTTTCCACCTTGTTCCGTTTGCCGCAAAACCCGAAAGCGACCGGCAAGGGCTTTACGCTGGCGCAAAAAATTGTTGGTCGTGCCTGTGGCCTGCCAGAAGGGCAGGGCGTATTGCCCGGCACTTACTGCGAACCCAAAATGACCAGCGTGGGTTCGCAAGACACCACTGGCCCGATGACCCGCGACGAATTGAAAGACCTGGCCTGCCTGGGTTTCAGCGCCGACCTGGTGATGCAATCCTTTTGCCACACGGCGGCTTACCCCAAGCCTATCGACGTGAAGATGCACCACGAACTGCCAGAGTTCATGAGCAACCGTGGCGGCATTCCGCTGCGCCCCGGTGACGGCATCATTCACAGCTGGCTCAACCGCATGTTGCTGCCTGACACGGTGGGCACCGGCGGTGACAGCCACACCCGTTTCCCGATTGGCATCAGCTTCCCTGCTGGCTCTGGCCTGGTTGCTTTTGGAGCGGCCACGGGCGTGATGCCGCTGGACATGCCTGAGAGCGTGCTGGTGCGATTCAAAGGAAAAATGCAGCCAGGTGTCACACTGCGTGACCTGGTCAATGCCATTCCTTTGTATGCCATCAAATCCGGCGAGTTGACAGTGGCCAAGCAAGGTAAAAAGAACGTGTTTTCCGGCCGCATTCTTGAGATTGAAGGTTTGCCCGACCTGAAGGTGGAACAAGCTTTTGAACTCAGCGACGCGTCGGCCGAGCGCAGTGCCGCCGGTTGCACGGTGCACCTGAACAAAGAGCCGATCATTGAGTACATCAACAGCAACATTGTCATGCTCAAGTGGATGATTGCCAACGGCTACCAAGACGTGCGCACCATCAACCGCCGCATCAAGGCGATGGAAGCCTGGTTGGCCAATCCACAGTTGCTCAAAGCCGATGCTGATGCCGAGTACGCCAGCGTCATCGAAATCGACCTGGCTGACATTCATGAACCCATTGTGGCCTGCCCGAACGACCCGGACGACGTGAAAACCTTGTCCGATGTGGCCGGGACCAAGATCGAAGAAGTCTTTATTGGGTCTTGCATGACCAACATTGGTCACTTCCGCGCGGCTTCCAAATTGCTGGAAAACAAGCGTGACATCCCGGTCAAGCTGTGGATGGCACCGCCCACCAAGATGGATGCCAAACAGCTCAGCGAGGAAGGTCACTATGGTGTACTCGGCTCAGCTGGTGCGCGCATGGAAATGCCGGGCTGCAGCTTGTGTATGGGTAACCAGGCACAGGTCAAGGAGGGGGCTGTGGTGTTCTCCACCTCCACGCGCAATTTCCCCAACCGTCTGGGCAAAAACAGCAATGTGTTTTTGGGGAGTGCCGAATTGGCTGCCATTTGCTCCAAGTTGGGGCGCATTCCGACCAAAGCCGAATACATGGCCGACATGGGCGTGTTGACCGCTGACAGCAGCAAGATTTACCAGTACCTCAACTTTGACAAGGTGCAAGACTATACCGATGCCGCAGCATCAGTGAAGCAGTCTGCGGCAGTCTGTTAAGTACTGATCTGCTTGTTTCTAAAAAGCCCCGCAGAGAAATTTGCGGGGCTTTTTGCTTGCTGCTTCAAAACTGGGCAAGGTTAAACCGAGATTCCTCAGTTGGACGCGCCCGAGTGGGCTGCTGACGGCGTAGCGGGCTACTGCCCGCAAGGAGGCCTAACGACCCCAGGCGCGTTGCCAGCGGCTCAATCGGGTGCGTAGCGCTCTCAGCCAAAAGGTGAATCTGACTGAGACTGAAATATTCAATGTTCATATGCACTTATTTAAGAAAATAAGCGGTCAACTGAGGAATCTAGGTTAAAACCAGCCCGTTGTTCTGCCACTCCCATCGCAGACACCCCTTGACGGAGCGCCTCCGTGTTTTTTAGCAAATTACTACTGCGGGACACCAATTTTTTTCTGACCGTTTTATGTGTTCGAGTCTGTGGGGGCACGCTGGTCTCCAAGACCCAGTGGCTTGTCCATCAGCACCACGTCCAGCCAACGGTTAAATTTCCAGCCGCAGGATTTGAGCGTGCCCACATGCACAAAGCCAGCGCTGCGGTGCACACCAATTGAGCCCAGGTTACCAGAGTCGCCAATCACGGCAATCAGTTTGCGTACGCCCACACGCTCGGCTTGACTGCTTAACTCGGCCAGCAGGGCTTTGCCCAGGCCGCTGCCCATGGCGTGCGGGGTCAGGTAAATGGAATCTTCGGCGGAATAACGGTAGGCCGGTCTGGGCTTGAACCAGTTGCAATAGGCATAGCCCAACACCTGGTCAGCTTCGGCTGCCACCAGATAGGGAAGTTGTTTGCTCAGCACATCCTCACGGCGTTGAGACATGTCGGCTTCGGTGGGCGGCTCCACCTCAAAAGTTCCGGTGCCGTGCAGCACGTGATGGGCATAAATGGCGGTGATTTGAGCGATATCGCTGGCTTGGCTGGGTCTGATGATGGGCATGATGAAAGGATTCGATATAATGTGCGGCTGTCTGTCGTGTCGCATAGCCGGGTGGTTATGTTGCGTGTCTCAAACGCCGGATTGTGTGCCAATTTTCGTGGAACTTGTTTCCGCTCCCCAAAGGATAAATTATGGTCGTCATTCGACTCGCCCGTGGCGGTGCAAAAGCACGCCCGTTTTTTAACATTGTTGTGGCTGACAAGCGCACTCGTCGTGATGGCCGCTTCATTGAGCGCATCGGTTTTTATAACCCGATTGCAACGGCCAACGAAGAAAGCATCCGCATTGCACAAGACCGCTTGGCCTACTGGCGCAGTGTTGGTGCACAGGCATCTCCCACGGTGGAGCGTCTGGTGAATCAGTCGGCCAAAAAAGCCGCCTGATTTTTTGTGATGTTGCCTGGCCTTGAGGCTGCCGACCTGCCGGCAGATGCCATCGAAGTCGGGCGCATCCAGGATGCCTGGGGCATCAAAGGGTGGTTCAAGGTATTGCCCTACAGCGCCGATCCTGAGGCGCTTTTTTCTGCCCGCTGCTGGTATGTCTTGCCTTCTGAAAAAGGAGCAAAAACATTTGCTGGTGTGGGTGAATTAAAAATCAAGGAAGCCAAAGTTCACTCGGACACCGTTGTTGCTTGTGCTGACGGGGTGGACGATCGCAATGCTGCCGATGCCCTGCGAGGCGCGCGCATTTTTATTTCCAAGTCCAATTTCCCAGCTCCCAAAGAAGACGAGTATTACTGGGTTGATTTGATCGGACTTGAGGTCATTAACCGGCAGGGGCAACACCTGGGGCATGTGGTTGACATGCTATCGACCGGGCCACAAACCGTGCTGGTTATTGAGGATCCGCAAGTGCCCAAAGCGGAGCAACGCATGATCCCTTTTGTGGCCATCTACATCGATGATGTCAGCTTGACAGAGCGTCGAATCCTGGTGGACTGGCAACTCGATTACTGAAAGCAGCGCCATGCGGTTTGATGTGGTTACGCTGTTCCCGGAATTGTTTGCGCCCTTGCTCACCACGGGTATCACCCGCCGTGCGTATGAGTCTGGTCTGGTGGATGTGCAATTGCACAACCCGCGTGATTTCGCTCAAGGCAATTACCGTCGCGTTGATGACCGCCCCTTTGGTGGTGGTCCCGGCATGGTGATGATGGCAGAACCCTTGTCCAAGTGTCTTTCAAGCATCCAGACGGCGCGTCAGTCCGAGGTGCCGGTGGTTCTTTTTTCGCCAGTGGGTCAAGCCTTGAACCATGCCATGGTCACGCGCTGGGCTGCCAGCCAGGGGGCAGTGCTGATTTGTGGCCGTTACGAGGGCATTGACCAGCGTTTTATCGATACCCATGTGACAGAGCAAATCAGTTTGGGCGATTTTGTGCTCTCGGGTGGCGAAATCGCCGCCATGGCTCTGCTGGACGCGGTGGCACGTTTGCAGCCCGGCGTCTTGGGTGATGCCCAAAGCCATGTGCAGGACAGCTTCAACCCCGCCTTGGACGGCTTGCTTGATTGCCCGCATTACACCCGCCCAGAGCACTGGGAAGGCCAAGCGGTGCCTGAGGTTCTGCTGGGCGGACACCACCTTCAAATTGAGCGTTGGCGGCGAGACCAGCGTTTGCTGCTGAGTCAACGTCTGCGACCCGAACTGATTGATCAGGCGCGTCTTGCAGGGGGCTTGAGTCAGGTCGACGAGGAATTTATGGCAGGCTATAATGGCAGGCTTACCGATCCTCTGTAAAGCCGCCGTGGTGTTTAATGCTGCGGCATGCGTCATGGTGACGCTGGCGTTTGCAAGATCATTGAAAGACCCTTATGAACCTGATCCAGACGCTTGAGCAAGAAGAAATTGCTCGCTTGAACAAAACCATTCCCGACTTTGGCCCTGGCGACACCGTGGTGGTGAGCCTGAATGTGGTTGAAGGCACACGTAAACGTTTGCAAGCTTATGAAGGCGTGGTCATTGCCAAGCGCAATCGCGGCCTCAACAGCGGTTTCACCGTGCGCAAGATTTCCAGCGGTGAAGGTGTCGAGCGTACGTTCCAGACCTACAGCCCGCTGATCGCCAGCATTGAAGTCAAACGCCGCGGCGATGTGCGCCGTGCCAAGCTGTACTACTTGCGCGAGCGCAGCGGCAAGTCGGCGCGTATCAAAGAAAAACTGCCGGCACGCAAAGTGGCTGCCACCAGCGCAGCTTGATTCTTTGCCCAGGCTCAAAAAACCGTCCCATTCACATGTGGCGGTTTTTTTTCGCCCGGATTTTTCAGCCGTCTCATCTCCAACTGTATGGCCTCGGTGAAACTTGACCCGTGCTTGGTGCCTGTGACTCTGGTGGATACCCATTTGCCAGCGGTTCCACCTGTTGCTTTGTCTGCGCAGGCCTTGCGCCAACGGTTTGCATATCCTGTGGATTGGCAGCCCGAACTGCACACCGAGAAAAAATTTATGGATCGTGCACCGGTGTCGGCGGCTGTGTTGCTGCCGATCGTGTTGCGCAGTGAACCTACGGTGCTGTTGACCTTGCGCACGTCTCATTTATCCACCCATTCGGGTCAAATTGCTTTTCCTGGTGGCAAGGTGGATGCACAGGATGTGGATGCCGTGGCCGCTGCCTTGCGCGAGGCCCAAGAAGAGATTGGCCTGGGCGCTGCCTTTGTGGAGGTGTTGGGGCAACTGCCCATTTACACCACGGGTTCGATGTTCCATGTGACCCCCGTGGTGGCCTTGGTCACCCCAGGTTTTGCCTTGCAGCCCAATCCGTTTGAAGTCGACGATGTATTCGAAGTGCCATTGCATTTTTTGATGAATCCGGCGCACCACCGGCATCACCAGGTGCATTGGCAGGGCGCTGATCGCGAATGGTTGTCCATGCCGTATCAGGATGGGGTCAAAGAGCGCTTCATCTGGGGCGCGACAGCGGGCATGTTGCGCAACTTTTACCGTTTTTTACAAGCGGGTGCGCGCCTGCCGCTATGATGGTTGCATGAGCTTTATCTCGGTCTTGTTCGCGTTGTTGCTGGAGCAGGCGCGTCCCTTGGGACGTGGCAACCTGGTTCACGCCGGGGTGCGCGCTTGGGTGCGTTGGTGCACCCGCAATCTGGATGCCGGCAAACCCCTGCATGGCTGGCTTGCCTGGGGCTTCGCGGTGGGTGTGCCAACGCTTCTTTCCTTGGTGTTGTATTGGCTGCTCATTGTGTGGGTGGGTTGGCCTGTGGCTGTGCTCTGGAGTGCAGTGGTGCTGTATGCCTGCCTGGGGTTTCGCCAGTTCAGTTTTCATTTCACGAAAATTCGGGATGCCCTGGCACTTGACGATGAACCACTGGCCCGCCGCCAGCTGGCGGATTGGCAACAAATGGACACCCAGACCTGGTCGCGCAGCGACATGATTGGCCGTGTCATCGAGTTCTCGGTGATGGCATCGCATCGTCATGTGTTTGGTGTGCTGGCCTGGTTTTCGGTGCTGGCTGCCTTTGGCCTGGGGCCTGCAGGTGCGGTGCTGTACCGGTTGAGCGAATTTGTGGTGCGTTATTGGCATCACCAGAGCGCCCACCATCACCAGCCGGTCAGTGCTGCCTTGCAAACCAACGCGCAAGGGGTCTGGAGTTCAATCGATTGGTTGCCAGCACGCATCACCGCGTTGGGTTTTGCCGTGGTCGGCAATTTTGAAGAGGCCATCGAGGGTTGGCGTCACTACGTGGATCAATTGGGTGGCGAGAATGATGGCCTGTTGCTGGCCGCCACAGCGGGCGCGATGAATATTTCATTGCCGACTTTGGGTGGCGTGACACCGGGCGCTGTTGAGTCTGATTCAGCTTTGCCTCGCCGTCCCGCGCCCGAGTTGGCACACCTGGCCATTGTGGTGGGTTTGGTATGGCGTGCGGTGGTGATGTGGATTGTGTTGTTGGCTCTGTTGACGCTTGCACGTCTGCTTGGTTAATTTAATAAAAAACAGCTCTAGCCCT
>Ga0100400_1003117_pt1 | contig 11284 bp, 4 predicted proteins | sample CryGeymeta201524_FD_80420 | JGI IMG/M metagenome (GOLD analysis project Ga0100400, IMG submission 80420) | Groundwater microbial communities from Crystal Geyser aquifers in Utah, USA - Crystal Geyser metaG 2015-24 | ecosystem: Environmental > Aquatic > Deep subsurface > Groundwater | place: USA... | reverse complement strand
TTCAACCGGACCTAAATCAACCAAACTACGGTTACAGTAATAATCGAAATCGCCTGCCAAATCCATTACATAAGCGATTCCACCGCTCATACCCGCGGCAAAGTTTTTCCCTGTTTTTCCGAGCACCACTACCCTGCCTCCAGTCATGTATTCGCAACAATGGTCTCCTGTTCCTTCGATAACAGCTTTGACCCCGGAGTTTCTAACACAGAAACGTTCGCCTGCAACGCCCCTGATATAAGCTTCTCCGCTGGTTGCACCATAAAACGTGGTGTTTCCGATAATGATATTTTCCTCGGGCTTAAATGTTGATTCGGGCGGCGGAACCACAATGATTTTCCCTCCCGATAAACCTTTGCCGATATAATCGTTTGAGTCTCCAACCAAACGGAAAGTTACGCCTTTAACCAGAAATGCGCCAAAACTTTGCCCGGCAGTTCCGTTGAATATACAGCTTATGGTGTCTTTTGCAAGCCCGGCCTCGGCGTATTTTCTTGAAATTTCGCCTGAAAGCATCGCTCCCACGGTTCGATCGGTATTCTTTATTTTTTTCGAAATCCAAACTTTTTCGCCCGCCTGAATCGCTTTTTTAGATTCGCGTATTAATTCAATATCAATATGTTCAGCGCCTAATGGTGCATTTTGGTGCGTATTGTGAACCTCATTCTTTTGGGCTTCTTTCGGAACATAAAGCAGCCGCGAAAAATCGATATTTTTCATTTTCCAGTTTTCAACTTCCCGGTTAACCTCGAGCAAATCGGTGCGGCCCACAATGTCTTCGAATTTGGCATATCCCATTTCGGCAAGGTGTTCCCTGATTTCCTGTGCTAAAAACCTGAAAAAATTAATGGTATATTCTGATCTGCCAATAAAACGTTTGCGCAGTTCCTTGTCCTGGGTTGCAATACCCGCAGGACAGGTATTCATGTGGCATTTACGCATCATTATACAGCCGAGGGTGATTAATGCCGAAGTTGAAAATCCAAATTCTTCTCCTCCGAGACACCCCATGATCACCACATCGCGGCCTGTTTTTAACTGCCCGTCAACCTGAAGTTTTACCCTGCTGCGAAGGTTATTTAATACCAGTGTCTGCTGAGCTTCAGCAATTCCCAGTTCAACCGGCAACCCGGCATGTTTAATAGAGCTGAGAGGACTTGCACCTGTTCCCCCATCGCCGCCGGCAATTGTGATAATATCGGCATAAGCTTTCGCAACACCCGCTGCAATAGTTCCAACCCCATCTTCGGAAACTAATTTTACAGAAACTGCGGCACGTGGGTTGGCAATTTTGAGATCGTAAATTAACTGCGCCAAATCTTCAATGGAATAAATATCGTGGTGCGGCGGTGGCGAAATCAATGTAATTCCCGGGGTTGAGTGTCTTAGCTTTGCAATGATATTATTTATCTTGTACCCCGGAAGTTGACCGCCTTCGCCAGGTTTTGCACCCTGCGCTATTTTAATCTGAAGTTCGTCAGCGTTTACCAAATAGTTGTTGGTAACACCAAACCGCCCTGAAGCAACCTGCTTGATTTTACTGTTTCTGATTGTTCCGAAACGTTCAGCATCTTCGCCACCTTCTCCGGTATTGCTGCGGCCACCAATGGAATTCATGGTTACCGCCAGCGCCTCATGTGCTTCCTTACTAATCGAGCCGTACGACATTGCTCCGGTAACAAATCGTTTCATGATTGTTTCCACCGATTCAACCTGATCGATGGGAATTGAGTTATTCTTTTTAATATTGAAACAACCACGGATAAAAGCTGGTTTCTTATTCTGCTGGTCAACAATAGCGGTGTATTCCTTGAATTTCGAATAATCGTTGGTACGGGTTGCCCACTGCAACAAACCTATGGTTTCAGGGTTCCAGGCATGGTGCTCCCCATATTTTCGCCAGGCGTAAACCCCGGCATTTTCAAAACCAAATGGTTCCGGGGCGGACTCCTTTTTGTAGGCTTCGTCATGAAACATGAGTGCCTCTTTTGTGATTTCTTCGAAACCAACCCCTCCAATTTTTGAAACTGTACCTGTAAAGTATTTATCAATCAACTCCTGACTGATACCAATCGCCTCAAATATTTGTGCCCCGTGGTAACTGCGCAACGTTGAAATACCCATTTTCGACAGTACTTTCAACAATCCTTTTTCAACCGATTTGATGTAGTTTTTACGCGCCTCGTTGTACTCTTTATTGATTTTACCTTCGCTCACCAAATGATCAATTGCAGCAAAAGCGAGATAAGGATTAATTACACTTGCCCCGAAACCAAGCAAAAGGGCAAAATGGTTAACTTCGCGCACTTCACCAGTTTCAACAATAATACCCACCTGCATTCGTTTCTGAACTTTGATGAGATGGTGATGAACAGCCGCTACGGCAAGCAATGAAGGGATTGGCGCCAACTCTTCCGATATATTTCTATCCGAAAGAATGATGTAATTTTTTTGTTCATCCACTGCTTTTTCGGCATCGGCCAGCATCTTGTTAATTGCATTTTCCAGACCTTCTTTTCCGTCTTTAACAGGGAAAACCATCGGAATTATTTTGTGGGTGAAAATATCGTCTTTCAGATCTTTAATTTTCCCAAGATCGGTGTTGGTTAATATCGGAACATCGAACTTTACCAACCGGCAATGGTCATAAGTTTCTTTTAGCAAATTTGAACTGAGGGAACCGATATAATTGGTGAGCGCCATTACCAGCCCCTCTCTAATTGAGTCGATAGCCGGGTTGGTTACCTGAGCAAACATTTGCTTGAAATAGTCGAACAACCTCTTTGGCTTATCAGAAAACACCGCCAGCGGCGCATCATTTCCCATCGAACTGGTGGGTTCTGCGCCTGTGTCGCTCATGGGCTGTATAACTTCGTACATGTCTTCCTTGGTGTAACCAAAAACCTTAGAGTAGGTATCGAAATTTTCGATTTTTGAAGAAACCCGGGTTTTTACTTTGATATCATCCATCAATAAGCGGTTTTCCTTTAACCACATATCGTAAGGATTCCGACGGCTGAGCTGGTCTTTCACCTCTTCGTCGGGGATAATAATCCCAAGTTGGGTATCAACAAGCAGTATCTTACCCGGTCGCAATCGGCCTTTCATGCTGATTTCCTCCGGGGGGAAGGTTTGAACGCCAACCTCAGAGCCCATAACAATCAAATCGTTTTTGGTAATTACGTACCTTGAAGGCCGCAAACCGTTTCTGTCGAGCGTTCCGCCAATATAACGGCCATCTGAAAAAACCATGGAAGCCGGGCCATCCCAAGGTTCCATAATGGTAGAATGATATTCGTAAAAAGCTTTTAAACTTTCGGGAATCGGGTTTTTGTGGTTAAACGACTCAGGAATCATCATACACAAGGCGTGCGGAATTGTTCTTCCGGTCATGTGTAAAAACTCCAGTACATTGTCAAATGATGCCGAGTCAGATTTCCCGGGTTCGATAACCGGCAGCAGTTTTTTGAGTTCTTCCCCAAAAATTTCTGATTTCATTAAGCCCTCGCGGGCCTGCATCCATAAACGGTTTCCGCGAATGGTATTGATTTCGCCGTTGTGTGCAATAATTCTGAAAGGTTGCGCCAGGTTCCAGGTCGGAAAAGTGTTGGTACTGAAACGCGAATGTACCAGGGCAATTGCACTTTTAAATTTTTCGTGTTTGAAATCGAGGTAATAATCGCGCAACTGCGATGGGGTGAACATACCCTTATAAACAATAATCTTTGCCGAAAAACTGGGCTGATAAAAAGCGTCTTTGTATGTCAGTTTCGAATCGCGAATTTCCTTTTCTACCAGTTTGCGCACCAGATACAGTTTCCGTTCAAGCGCGTCCTTTTCGAGATTGGCACGCACAAAGATTTGTTTTACTGCCGGTTCGGTGGTTTTTGCAATTTCGCCAGGCACCGAACTGTCAACCGGAACATCGCGGTAACCAACCAAAATTAAACCTTCGTCCCTGATGTGTTTATTTAAAACTTCAATACAAAAATTTGCTTCACTTTCCTCTTTTGGAAGAAAAACAATTCCGGTTCCGTAAGTTCCTTTTTCACCAACATTCATATTCAGAACCTCGGTAATAAATTCATGAGGAATCTGCATGAGTAGTCCGGCCCCATCACCTGTGGTTTTATCAGCGCCGGTTGCGCCGCGGTGGTCCATATTTAAGAGGACATCGAGCCCCCGGAGAACTATTTCGTGTGAAGGTTTACCTTTAATATGTGCAACAAATCCAATCCCACAATTATCATGTTCATTCTCAGGGTTGTATAAACCCTGTGCATCAGGTAATCTCATCTGTATCATTTTTATCTGTTTTAACCCATTTTGCACACAAAAACAGCCAACTTGTTACTATTGAACCAGTCGCTGTTAAAATTGAAAGCAAAATTCTATTTTCCCTTACAAATTGAAATCAAAAATAGTCAAAAAGACTAATTTTAATAACCTGAAAGACTAAAACCTGTGTTTAATAACATACGCTTAACCTATCTGTTGATTCGGTTTTTAACCTTAAAGTGAATTTTATCAGGAATTGAAAAAGCATCTTTTCCCCCGAAAAATATTCATTCTGCTATTTCAGTAATTCATTTATTGCTTCTTCCACTTTTTCGAAATGAAAACTCTCTATTTTTTCGTTTTTGAATTCTGCAATTTTATCGAGGCATAAATTCCCGATGCTTCCTTCATGCGTATGATTCACTTGTTTTTCCGGTTGAAATTTGCCCGTTTCAATTTGTTCGCCAACTATTTTATAGGCTTCCCTGAATGGAACTCCCTGTAAAACCAGCTTATTCACTTCTTCAACGCTAAACAGGAAATCGTATTTTGAATCATCGAGAATATTTTCTTTTATCGATATATTTTCGAGCGCCAAAGTAGCAATATTTAGACAGTCATTCAACTCTTTAAACGAAGGCAGAAAAACTTCCTTCACAATCTGCAAATCCCGAAAATAGCCGCTGGGCAGGTTATTTGTCATCAACGAAATCTGGTTGGGGATTCCCTGCAGTTTGTTACATTTTGCCCTGATTAATTCAAAAACATCGGGGTTTTTTTTGTGTGGCATAATACTCGAACCTGTTGTAAATTCGGCAGGCAAACTCACAAAGTTGAAATTCTGGTTCATAAAAAGGCAAACATCAAATGCCAGTTTCGAAAGGGTACCAGCGAGATTTGCCAAAGCAAACGATACTATTTTTTCAACTTTGCCCCGCCCCATTTGCGCGTAAACCACGTTGTAATTCATTTTCCAGAAACCCAGCAAGTTGGTGGTTAACTGGCGATTGAGTGGGAAAGACGAACCGTATCCAGCAGCCGAACCGAGTGGGTTTTGGTTGGTAATTTTGTATGCCGAAAACAACAACTCCAAATCGTCGGTTAAACTTTCGGCGTAAGCGCTGAACCACAATCCAAACGAAGAAGGCATGGCAATTTGAAGGTGAGTGTAGCCGGGCATTAAAATGTGTTTGGTTTGTTCGGCACGCCGAAGTAAAATATCAATCAGAGAAGAAGCGCTTTCCACAATTTCTTTGATGGCATCGCGTGTAAAGAGTTTCAAATCGAGCAAAACCTGGTCGTTGCGCGAACGGCCGCTGTGAATTTTTTTACCTAAATCGCCCAATTTCTGTGTAAGCATAAATTCTACCTGTGAATGAACATCTTCAACTCCATCTTCAATTACAAATTTCTTATCGATGGCAATTTGGTAAAGTTTTTTTAACTCCTCCAATAAAACCGGCAGTTCATTTTTTTCTATCAAACCAACCGATTCCAACATGATGATATGTGCCATCGAACCTAAAATATCGTAAGGCGCAAGGTAAAGATCGAGTTCCCGGTCTTTTCCAACGGTAAACTCCTCAATGGCTTTATTTACAGGAATTCCTTTTTCCCAAAGTTTCATTTTTGTTCAGTTTGAAATTTTTGCAAAGATATTGAATTCGGGGTGAAACTTAGTACTTCAGAAATGTTGTTATGAAAACTTCTCATTTCAAGCAAACTTTTTATTCACCCTCTGAACCAAAGTCAGCAGATGAACCGCACGGGAGTTGAGCTGATGAATTTCCTTCACCTGCTCAATTGATGTGCAGCACACTATTCAAAAGCTGAAGCATCCCGATAATTATCGGACAGCAGGTGAACAATCTTGAATTCTCTGAAATATTTGCGACTTTTATCGCAATTTTGCACAACTAAATTACTGCGGAATTCATGCTGAAAAACAAAGCGCTACTATTCATAGTCATTTTCATTGCACTTGTTGCTTTGTGGAGTTATTTTGCCGGGCTGACCATCGATGTTACACGCGATGCCGGAAAATATGCAACCGTGGCAAAAGAGATGTTCCATAGTGGCGATTTAATTCATCTCACCATTCATGGCGATGCTTACGACCAAAAACCACCCATGTTGTTTTGGCTTGGGGCTTTGGGTTTTGCCATTGGCGGCATTTCAAATTTCTGGTTTAAACTGCCGGTTTTACTGCTGGTTTTTGCCGGATTTTACTGGGCTTTTCGTTTGGGGAAAAGTTTATACAATAAAAGAGTAGGTTACCTCACGGCAGCGTTTCTTGCGTTTTCCACCTTCTATTCGCTGTACAGCATGGACATCCATGCCGATACGCCGCTGCAGGCTTTTATTACACTGGCCTTATGGCAACTTTTCGAATTTATTAAAACCCGAAAAAACAAACACTGGATATCAGGATTTACCGCAATTGGATTAGCCATGTTAAGCAAAGGCCCAATTGGCGCGGCAATTCCGGCTTTTGCGGTAGTTGGCCATGTTTTGCTAAAAAAAGAATACCGTTTTTTGTTGGATTACCGGTGGTATTTGGGAACTGTTTTGGCCTTCGTCGTGGCAAGTCCTGCTTTAATAGGGCTGATGAACCAATTTGGCTGGGAAGGCATCCGGTTTTTCTTTTGGGAAAACAATGTTGGCCGTATTACAGGAACTTATGTTCAGGCTGTTAACGACCCTATTTTCTTTGTTCACACCCTGCTTTACATGTTTCTTCCGTGGGTTTTAATTTTTTTTATTTCAGCTTATTTGGAGTTTAAAACACTTTTAAAAAATAAATTTCATTCTGAAGAATATTTTACTTTCGCCGGAATCTGGATTTTCTTTATTATCATCAGCGCTTCGAGCAACCAGGCGCCAAACTACATTTTTTCAATCGTTCCGCTGATGGCGGTACTAACAGCAAAATGGGCCGACATCGTCCTTGAACAACAACCTGGGTTGAGCCGTATTTTTAAACGTGTCCAAAATTTTGTGGTGGTTTTAATCTGGACAATGACCGCAGGATTAACTTTTTATCTTTTTCCACTGCCCGGATTTTACTTTTGGTTGGTGGCAATCATCGCAATTGCAGCAACACTTTATTCATATAAAAATTTGAAAGAACCTGAATTTCGATTGATTTTACCATCGGTACTGGCCTTTTCGGTTTTAATGTTTTTATTGAACACCCATGTTTTCCCGTATATTTTCAGTTACCAGGCACCGCCAAAAGCAGCAGGGTATTTTAACGAAAATGCCTCGGAAACCGACAAATTGTATAATTATAAATACGGGCAGTACGAACTTTTCTTTTACAGCGAACCGCAGGCCACACAATTAAAAACCTTTGAAGACATGAAGAAAGCGGCAGAAACAAAAGGGAGCTGGATTTTTACCGATGATGATGGAATAAAAGATTTTGAGGCGCTGCAACTACCAACTGACACCATTATCGAATACCGGCACCTCTATTTAAACCGGGGCGGGCGCTTTATCAATCCAAAAACCCGTGACAATGTTTTGCAACCCATGTATCTGATAAAATTCTAATTATGAAAAATTTCGGACTTCAAAAATATGCAGTGCTGATTATTCCCTTACTTTTTTTATTGTACTCAGCACCAAGCGCTTTAGATTATATCTTTTATTTCCCCGATGAAAAATATTACACCGATGCCGTTTTGCAAATGATGGAAAAGGATGACTATTTTACACCTTATAAAGCCGACGGATCACCGCGATTTTTAAAACCAATTGCCACCTACTGGGTTTTGATGGGCAGCTACAAAATATTTGGCGTTAGTCCTTTTTCTTCGCGCCTGTTTTTCTGGCTAACCGGCGCTTTGTTGATTGCAATTACATTTCTGATGGCAAAATCGATATCCGGAAACCATAAAATTGCCATCACCGCTGCATTTATCACTGCCGCCAATCCGCTGGTTTTGCTGAGCGCCAGCCGATCAATTCCCGATATTCTTTTAACCCTTTTTTTAACCATCAGCGCGTGGGGATTTTTGGAAATAATGATTTCAGAAAAACCACTCAGACGTTTTTATTGGATGGCCTATCTCGGCGCCGCACTGGCATTCGAAACAAAAGGCCTCCCAGCGGTGGTTTTTGCCGGGGCAAGCATGTTGTACCTTCTGTTAAATCCCTGGAAACGAATAAAATTTAAAAATCTTTTTGAGACTTATTCCCTGGTAATTTCCATTTTGGTTGCAATAAGCTGGTTTGCTATAATGTATGCAACTCACGGTGCAAATTATTTAGGGTCATTTTTTGAAGACCAGGTTGGCGGACGGGTTTCATCGAAAACACTGCAGGTTTTAAACAACGCCGCTCTCGGAATCCTTAACCTAATTGCATTTCTGATCCCCTGGGTCATTATTGCTTTTTCGAATCCTAAACAACAAAGAACTTTTATTTCAACGTCTGATAACCGGCAGAAGTCGGTCTTTGGGTTTATTTTATTATGGGTGATTCTCATAATTTTAATGTCGGGTGCGGTATTCAAATTTTACGACCGGTATGTTTTACCTGTTATTCCGTTGGTTGCAATTTTACTTGCCAGTTTGCTTCATCTTTCGAAAACCCGTTTTAAAAAAGGAATTATTTCGATTTTGCTTGTATTAAATGTTACAGCGCTGGTTATAAATGTTTTGTATGCAATCTTTATCCTGTCAACCACGATTTTAATTTTTGCGGTAATCCTTGTTTTTAATATAATCGCACAATATAAATTTGGTGTTTTCAGAAATGCATCATCCGATGTTGTTATTGCCAACGGCATATTGTTATTGTATTTCAGTTTGTTTGTTTTATTAAATCCGTTGTTGATGCCCAACCCCGGAAAACAACTGGTTGTGAATTTAAAAAATAATGGAATAGTTGAAAACAGCAGGGTTTATGTGTATGGAAATATACGCACAGCATCCAATATCCGCATACAAAGCCATCATAAAATGAATGTAATCAGCATGGATACAGTTTACACTATTCCCGCAACCCCCAACCATTTTTTGGTATTCGACAAGCGGGACCAAAACCGGCTTGATTTGACCAATTACGAGATTGAGAAAGGTTCGGAGGAGTGGTTGAGGGTGCCGGTATCAAAATTCCCTGATTTTTTGCAAAAGCCGGTTTTAAAAATCAAGGAGGGTGGCACAACTTATTTTATTGCAAAACCAAAATCATATCCCTATGAAAAACCTGAACAATAAACATTTTTTGTTATTGGGCGCATGGTTTGTAATCAATATGTTACAATCCATTTTTACAGGGTTACATTCCGACGAATCGTATTACTGGATGTATTCGCAAAACCTCGACTGGGGTTATTTTGATCATCCGCCAATGGCAGCGCTTTTTATTTTTTTAGGGTCTTCTGTTTTCTCCGGCGAAGTGGGTGTGAGAATATTCTTAGTTTTAGTTTCGACACTGACCATGGCTTTGATATTGAATGAACTAAACGAAAAGAGAGACATTTGGATTTTAACCATTTTTGTTCTTTCGTTTCCATTGATACATACGCACATTGCCGGATTTTTGGCAATCCCTGATGTTCCCCTGCTTTTTTTTACGATGGTGTTTCTGTTTTTTTATAAATTATTTATGGAGAAACCCGGTTGGGGAATTTCGGTCCTTCTTGGAATTACAATAGCAGCGCTGATTTACAGTAAATACCATGCTTTTCTGATCATAGGTTTCACCTTGTTTTCGAACCTGAAATTATTGAAAAGCAAATATTTTTACGCCATTGTTACTGTTACCGCCGTTTTGCTAATACCTCATTTACTTTGGCAAATCGAAAATCAGTTTCCAACCTTTAAATATCATTTGGTCGAACGCGCCAAACCGTTTCAGTTTAAATACCAGTTACCTTACATTTTAGGTGTTTTGGCGGTGGCCGGCCCTTTTACCGGAGTAATAGTTTATTGGAAACTTCTGAAATTAAAAATTGAAAATGGATTCCAAAAGGCGTTGATATTTAATATTGTTGGTTTTGTGGTACTTTTTTTTGTGATGAGTTTTAAAAACCGGATTGAAATTCACTGGCTGGCCGCCATTATACCGATGCTGATGATACTGACCTACCCAACGATTTCATCGGATGAAAAAATAAGAAAATGGTTTGTCGGGTTGGCCATACCCGTAATTACACTCCTTTTTTTATTCAGAATATACATTGCTATCGATGCTATTCCCAATGTCGGGAGTTTAAAAATTACCTTTTACAACCGCGAAAATAGTGCGATCGAAATTAAAAAGATGGCCAATGGAAAGAAAGTCGGTTTTTATAACAATTACGCAGCTATCAGTAACTACATTTTTTACACTGGCGATCCGGCAGTTCATCTTTCAACGCCCGATTATCGTTTTTGTCAGTACGATTTATGGGGCGATGAGCAATTTGCCCGGCAGGAACCCCTTTTTGCGATTCAATCAAAACATCTGAATCCTCCAAACCAGAAAAAAATGATTACTGGCGAAACAAAAGGATATCTGGTAATTGAAAAATTTCAACCCTTAAATGGACTGAACATTGAAATCGGAGAAATTGAAAAGAACGGAAATACGTTTGATTTTTCAGTTTTTCTCATCAATTTAAACCCGTACCGCATTGAAACCACACATATTTCAATGCCTGTTCTGGCGGTTATGGCTAATAAAAAAGAAATTGCAGATTTTCCGTTATCCAGTTCAACGGCATCAGAAAGTATTGGCGCTACGCAACGTGCAGTTTTGAGGTTTTCTATTTCTGGAGACCTGGTTTCCGCTGAGTCTCGAATTCAAATTTATACCCGTTCAAAAGAAAACATCAGGGGAGAAGTCATTTCAATAAAAATTGCCGATGTATTAAAATAAGTTTTCGGGATACGTTTCACCGAAAATAAAATCATACATATTTATCAAAATCCCGCTTGACTGTTTCAGCCTCTTTAACTATTTCCCAGAATTGATTAAATGATTTAATTAGTCTCTAATTATTATCAATATGTCA
>Ga0100400_1003110_pt1 | contig 11300 bp, 7 predicted proteins | sample CryGeymeta201524_FD_80420 | JGI IMG/M metagenome (GOLD analysis project Ga0100400, IMG submission 80420) | Groundwater microbial communities from Crystal Geyser aquifers in Utah, USA - Crystal Geyser metaG 2015-24 | ecosystem: Environmental > Aquatic > Deep subsurface > Groundwater | place: USA... | reverse complement strand
GGAAGAGCCTCGAAGCAATCTTGGATTAAAAAACGCTCCTCCGGAAAGCTCCCCCGCCCGAAAGCTCGGAATCCGAGAAGCTTCAAATCCCGCCTCGCACCAAAGTCCGACAGACTGCTAGCAACTCCGCCTATCCCAAAGGGCCCGAGTCACTGACCTCTGGCCCAAATTTCCGCTCAATCCGTATAATACCGCTTAGGCCCCTCGCTCGGCTTCGGGATGTGCTTCAACTGCTCGAAGTCACCTTCCTCGCAGCAGCGCACGAAGCCTTCCGCATAGCTCTTCAGCTTATCCCAAACTTCGCGGATCTCCTTCGCTTCGTTCAAATCGATCGAATTGTCCAAGGCCGCGCCCGAGATCTGCTGCAACAAGCTGGAAAACTGGCCGATGATCTCATTCGTCGCAGGAAGCACTTCGAAGCCTTTCGCGCACGAACTCTGAGGGTTTCTAACAAAGTAGCCCTCGCTGTTCTGACAAAGCCACTCGACGATTGTGGTGTCCCCGCTCAGCTCGATGATTTTCATCAAGCGATCCAGCGGGTTCCGACTGCCTGAACCGTCATCGCTTTGCTTCTCCGCCCACTTGTAAACCAGCGAAAGAGAGACTCCCAGCTCCGAGGCCACCGCCTTCGGACTTGTCTTCGCAAACGCCTTTCTGAGCACTTCATGGCTTTCCATGGGCGCAGGCTAGGGAGTCAATCCACGATTGAAAATCGAATTTTATCTTGGTGGCAAATCCCTTCCGTCCGAGGCCGGCGGAAAGTCACTTCCGCTGGTGCAGAATTGCGGGTTTGTGCCCCCGCCTGCTCAGCATGCTGTAGCGCGGGGGTTCATGATGATTCTCGGAGGTAAAGGGTGCGGAAAAAAGGTCTCCCACCAGATCCTCACGCACAAAGAACGCGTTGACCCCGAGAAAATCGCAACCCACCAGACAATAGCCAAGCTCGCGTCCGAGATTTTCGAAAGCCTTCAAGCCGGCTCCCGAATTGATCGTGAGATTCCACATCGCTTTCGGGTCATAGGGCACCTTCCAGTCGAGATCAGCCGGAATCGAAGCGTTATACTCGATCACCACCACCCGAGCTCGGTAATCCGACAGGCCTTCCCACGCGTAGTAGGTATTCTGGTCGATATCCAAGGACAGCAGATCAAATTCGCGAGGCACCCCCATTTGCTCGAAAATCCCCGCAATATTCTCCCGATCAACCAGACCAAGATGGTAATTCACTCGTTTTCGCTGGTGGTCGGGCAACTTTGCCAACGCGTCGACAAGCTCCGCCTCGGCATCCACCCAAAACCCGCTCCAACCTTGGCCCAGCAGGAACGAGGTATTGTTCTCGATTCCGTTTCCTGCCCCTACTTCGGCAAATACTTCGTTGGTCTTCCCGATCCTGCGGAAAATCTCGTGAATCATCCCGTCCTCCCCATTCTGGGAAGACACTTGGGACTGATAGCGCATGAGCCTCAACGCGTCCCCGTAACGCGGATGATCGGTGAGTTCGAAGTCCAAAAGCCTCAGGGTTTCATTGACCTTCATCGCCCAGAGTTCGGACCGAATCTGATTCAGTTCCCGGACGATTGGCAGCTTGGGATAGAGCTTACGTAGAAAATTTTTCATAATCGGCGCTTTTAAACCCCCATGTTGCCGAGCGACACCTTTGGGGCCCGCAACTCTGTTGGCTTGGAAACCCTTCATTTCTTAAGCATTTCACTCCCCGACATCTAAGAACCGCGCGCCAGCTTGGAAATCCAATTCTCCCCCAATCGGCGACATCGCTGATAGATCCGCCAATCCACCCAGCGATTTCGCCGCGATATCCTCGACGTTGGCTACGCTCTCCACCTTGCAAAGCCGTTGTCGCAGCTCCTTCGCCCCGGGAAAGCCCTTGCAGTAGGCCATCAATCGCGCCCGCATCGCCATGATCGCCTGCCGCTCGGTGCCGTAGCGATTACTCTCCGCCGCCAGCCGGCAATGCCGCAGCACCAGCTCCCAACGTTCATCCATCGGCACCCCCGGCAGCGCTTCACCGGTCTCCAGATAGTGCTTCGCCTCACGGAAAACCCACGGATTCTGCATCGCCGCGCGACCAATCATCGCGCCACTCACCGCCGTCGTCTCTTTCCGATGCGCCAAATCCGCACCCGTCGAAATATCACCATTCCCGATGACCGGAACCGAAACCGCACGCGCGCAAGCATCGATCACATTCCAATTTGCCTCCCCGCTGTATCCCTGCGAACGCGTCCGGCCGTGCACCGCGATCGCCTGCATCCCGCAGCTCTCCAAAATCTTGCATACCTCCACCGCATTGACGTGATCCATGTCCCAGCCGATCCGGATTTTCGCCGTCACCGGCACGAGGCCCTCACAAGCCTTGGCCACCCCGCTCGCCACTGCTTCCAAACTCGGGCAGTCTTTTAAAAGCGACGACCCACCGTTCTTCGACACCACTTTGTTCACCGGACATCCGAAGTTGATATCGATGAAATCCGGGCGTTTCCAATCGACGATCTTCCGCGCCGCCTCGCCCATCCGTTCGCCATCGCCGCCAAAAAGCTGCACCCCCACCGGCCGCTGCTCATCGGTGAACTCCGTATACTTCCGCGTCCGCTCATCGGCCACCATGATGCCCTCCGCCGAGACAAACTCGGTCACCATCGCATCCGCCCCGAGCTCCTTGCAAATCTGACGAAACACCACGTCCGTCACCCCGGCCATCGGCGCGAGATAGAGCGGAAAAGCGTTGTGATCAAACCAAGGAAGCACGCGCGGAAACTACACATCAAGCCCGGCAAGTCAAAGCCCCCCGCAACCTCAGGCAAGCTAGCCGACTTTCAAACTTGGCCCATCCTGCTCGGCCCGCCAAGGTCACCGGGATGAAACGTCTCGCTCTCCACTGGCAGATCCTCTTCGCCCTGATCCTCGCGACCCTAACAGGCGTGGTTTTCCGCACGCTTTTCAATGGAATCGCCGAAGCAGGAAGCCTCGTCGAAAAAGCGCTCAACTTGTCCCAGTTCGTCGGCGACCTCTTCATGCAGGCGCTGAAAATGATCATCGTCCCGCTGATCGTCACCTCGGTCATCAGCGGCATTGCCAGCCTCCAAGGAGTTAAGGGGTTCGGCCGGCTCGGAGCCAAGACCTTCGCTTTCTACGCCATGAGCTCGCTGATCGCCGTCGTCACCGGTCTCCTCCTCGTCAACCTCATCGAGCCCGGCCTCGTCGATGGCAAACCCAATGAAGTCATCCGCAAGGTGTTCGATGCCAAACAAGCCGCCGCGACGGATGCCGATCTTGCCAAGGTCGCCTCTGCCAACATGAAGGAGCCGAAGGACTTCCTCGACACAATCAAGATGATGGTCCCAGAAAACATCTTCGCGGCCGCCACCAACAACGGCCAAATGCTCGGCGTCATTGTCTTCAGCCTTCTCTTCGCTATCGCCATCACGCGACTTCCTGCCGATGAAATGCGCACGCTCAAAGAATTCTTCCAAGCCGGCAACGACGTGATGATCACCATCACGAAATGGATCATGGCCATTTCACCGATCGGCGTTTACGCACTCATGTTCCCTGTTATTTTCAAAAACGGACCCGACGTCTTTTCAGAAATGGCAAAGTACTTCGCCACCGTCCTCGCCGCCCTCGGCATCCACCTGTTCGTCACCCTGCCGCTCGTTCTCACCTTCATCGCCAAGGTCAACCCCTGGGCTCACCTGCGTGCGATGCGTGAAGCCCTGCTGCTCGCTTTTTCCACGGCCTCCTCATCTGGCACGCTGCCCGTGACCATGCGCTGCATTCAGGACAATGCCGGCGTCTCGAAACGCACCGCAAGCTTCACCCTGCCCCTCGGTGCCACCGTGAACATGGACGGCACCGCGCTCTATGAATGCGTCGCCGTCGTCTTCGTCGCACAAGTGCTCGGCTACCAACTCGGATTCGGTGAGCAGTTCATGATCGTCACCGCCGCCTTGCTCACCAGCATCGGTGTCGCCGGCATCCCTTCCGCCAGCCTCGTCGCGATTCTTCTCATTTTGAAAAACAGCGGCATCCCCGACGCCCAAGCTGCCACCGCCGTCGTCGCACTCCTCTCTGTCGACCGCCTCCTCGACATGGCTCGCACTGCCGTAAATGTCTTCGGCGATTCCTGCGCCGCCGTCGTCATCGCCAAAAGCGAAGGGGAAAAGGTCCTGGAAGACGTCCCGGCCTGAGGACTTCTTGATCCACCTCGGGCGGCTGGCCCTCCGGGACTCTGGCGAGAGCTGGGGGCTCACTTCTTGGCCAGTTGGCGGCTCAGTCCTGGTCCTTCAAGTAGGCGGCGATTTCGCCATCTCCCATGTAGATGAGTAAGATAGCACCTTCGGTAGCGATGGCTTCGAAGAGATCCATCATGAGGCGTTCTTCGCCGGGCCAAGGGAAGACGTAGAAAAGGTCGACTTCGCTAGGGGCGAGGCCGTCGTATTCGGGCTGGGGAACGAAGGCATCGGGGGCCGATCGCGGATCCGGTGGGACGAGGTCTTTGCCTCCGACACCTTCGCAGTCGTCAAAGCCGTCGGGGAGGTAGTCGATATTGAGGATTTCCACCTGGAGGTCGAAGTCTTCGGCGAGCTGCGAGGCGAGTTCCGCAAGCTCGGGGACGAACTCGATGCCGTAAGATTCGAAGCCGAGAATGGCGGCGATGGACGCGGCGACGCCGAATCCGCAGCCCCATTCGCAGAAGGTATTCCCGCGCAGCATATTTTCCTGCTTGAGGTAGGCCATGGCGGCGTGGGCGACGGTGGGATCGCTAGGGACGTAGCGGGAGTACTTTTTCCCGAGTCCTGCTGCATAGAAAGCGGCGTCGCGCTTGTCGGCTTCGTCGATCAGATCGGAGACCTTCTCCGGCATGATGGAGGGATCGAGGATGAGAGTGAGTTCCTGAAGTGGCACGGCGTCCCGAGGAGTTTGAAACGGGGTTGCGGGGATGCCGAGAGGAATTCTAAGGAAATAATGGCATGATTTTGGTGGTCCCGGGATGCTGCTGGTAGGGCTTGATCCGGAGAGAGGGCCTGTCTAGGTGGAGGCCGCTATGAGTGATGTTGTTTTTCTTTTCTCCGGACAGGGCGCCCAGGTAGTGGGTATGGGCAAGGATTTCCATGAGGCCTCGGACACGGCCAGGACGCTGTTCGCTGAGGCGGACGAAGCACTGGGCATGCCGCTTAGCCAGGTGATGTTCGAGGGGCCGCAAGAGGAACTCACGCGGACCTCACGGTGCCAGCCTGCGCTGTATCTTCATGGCTTGATCGCGGCGGCATTGCTGCAGGAGCGTTTGCCGCATCTCAGGCCGGTGGCGGCGGCGGGATTGTCGCTTGGTGAATTCACGGCGCATGTGGCGGCGGGAACCTTTTCGCGGGCGGATGGCTTAAAGCTGGTGGCGCGACGAGGCGAGTTCATGGAAGAGGCTTGTGAGGCGACGACGGGAGCGATGGCGGCAATGATTGGTGGCGACGAAGCGGCGGTGAAAGCGCTGGCGGATCAGTGCGGTGTCGACGTGGCGAACTTCAATGCGCCGGGGCAGATCGTGATTTCCGGAGCTGAGGCCGGGATTGATGCGGCGGTGGCGAAGGCGCGTGCAAGCGGGATCCGTAAAGCGGTGAAGCTAAAGGTCGCCGGGGCGTATCACAGCCGCCTGATGCAGAGCGCGCAGCACAAGCTGGCAACGGAGCTTGCCGGGGTCGAGATGACGGCACCGGGAATGCCGGTGGTTTGCAATTATGGGGCTTCCGTAGTGGTGGATCCGTCCGAAATTCGCGAGATGCTTGAGAAGCAGGTGACGGGTTCCGTGCGCTGGACCGAATCGATCGAGTTGCTGGTATCGCATGGTCACCGGACTTTCATCGAGCTTGGGCCGGGAAAAGTGCTCGCAGGCCTTGTTTCGAAGATCGCGAAGGACCTGGTGGTGCATAGCGTGGAGGACTTGGAATCGCTGGAAAAAACGGTCGAAGCCCTAGGTTAAATCGGTAGCGAGCGAGGCGATCTTGAGAAAAAGAACGAATCGTCAATTTTTCTCAAAAATGGTGTTGCACGCTCGTTTGTTGGCTCATAGCGTCCGCGCACGCCGCGAGGCGCTACTACCTTGGAGCGGTAGTTCAGTTGGTTAGAACGCTGCCCTGTCACGGCAGAGGTCGCGGGTTCGAGTCCCGTCCGCTCCGCCATTCCCACCTCATCTCAGCACTCGGCTTAGCACTTGAGGTTGTTTTTAAACGAAACCACGAGGGACAACGGGCTCAACAAGCTCGGTATTGCGGGACATGAGGAGCGAGCGAAGCGTGCAAAACTCTCATTTTTTCTCAAAAAAGCTGTTAATTGCGTTCGTTCGAACGTCAAAATTCACCCGATCGGGGGGGTAGACGATGACTCTCGTTTGGTCGTATTCTGCCCAAGCTCAAAGAATCCCGAAAATCCATGTTGACCACGTTCGCTCGCGGGGGCCTTGGCCTCTGTCGTCTGATCGGGGCTTTGTCAATTTTTCTGACATTCAGAAACAACCCCAGAACCCACCATACTCCCAAAACCCATGAAGTTACCTCGCAAAAACCATCTACCCGTCGCTTGCCTTTCGCTGGCGCTTTCCTCCCCGTTTCTCCCTCAATCTGCCCTCGCGGCCAGTTACTACTGGGATAATGACGGGGCCACTCCGGGCTTCGGCACGGCTGCCGGCACCTGGGCGGTTCCCACCATCGGCAATGCCACGCAGGGCTGGAGTGAGGCCCCAGACGGAACCACCGAGCCCGTTGACGTCACCACCACCTCCGCCGACGATCTCTACTTCGGCACCGCCACCGGCCTCGGCTCGGGGAGCGTTACCGTGAGCGGCACCGTCGATGCCAACAGGCTGACCTTCGGATCCGGTTCGGATGCGATCACGCTCACGGGTGGCACCATTGCATTGGGTGGAACCACCCCGAGAATCACGCTCAACAACACAGGCAATACGATCAGCTCGGCCCTCACCCTTGACGCCAACACATCGGTGCTCATGGGAACCCAAACGGCCTTGGTTTTGAATCTCGACGGGCCGATCGGTGGCACTGCCAATCTCACATTCACGACCCCCAACATCAGCTTCAAGAACGCGAACCAAGTGATCAACCTGGGCGCATCAAATTCCTACACAGGCAACACGCTGATCACCGTCGGCAACCGGAACAACCGGCTTAACGTCAAGCTGGCCACCACCGACGCCCTTCCCGTCACCACCGTCGTGACCATGGACGGCGGGGTCGGCACGGGAACGGGTCGTGATCTGCTTCTAGATCTGAACAGCAACGACCAGACCATCGCGGGCTTGACCAATGTGACCCGCGATCTCCGCAGACAGCGGATCTACAACAGCGGCGACGGAGCCGTCGCCCTGACCATCAATACCACTGGCACTTACACATTCTCCGGGAACATCGGAGCCATGGTCAGCAGTGGTACCGTCAACACTGCCTCCAACCTCGGACTGGTGAAATCGGGCAGTGGCACGCAGACGCTCACGGCTGCCAACTCATACTCCGGAACCACCACCATCAACGGCGGCAGACTCCGGGGCAACGTGACCGGCAATTGCCAAAACTCGGAAGTGATCATCGCAGATGCGGGTGCCACCTTCGGTGTCCTAGTCTCCGACAACACCAAGAGTTGGACCTGTGCTGCGTTTACGCCAAGCGCCGCCGGCACGCTCGAGTTCGATTTCGGTAACGCCACTCCCAGCACCACGGTGAGTCCCTTGACGATCAGTGGTGCCGCCGATTTCTCAGCAGCCACGCCTCTGGTGAGTATCGTGACGGACAAAGGGCTCCCCCCAGGCACCTATCCATTGGTAAGTTGGGATTCTGTTACGGGCACCGCCCCATCGACCACTGAACTCACGGTCTCAAAAACCCTTCCTGCGACGGTCTTAGACCTCAGTGTCACGGGAAACACGCTCAATCTCGTCGTCATTTCTACGGCCTCCGAGGTCGTCAAAGCTGACAATGCAGACGACATTAACCTCGGCTCCAGTTGGCTTGGGGGTGAAGCACCCATCGCTGGTGACGATGCGAATTGGGACAGCACGGTGACTTCCGCTAATTCAACCGTTCTTGGGGCCGACGTCGTTTGGGGGGCGATCCGAATCAAAGACCCTGCGGGCCCGGTGACCATCGGAGGGGCAAATACCCTCACTTTGGGTGCCGCGCAATTCGAAGTCGACATGAGTGCGGCCACGGCGGACCTGACCTTGGATTGTCCCGTCGTGATGAGTGACGACAGCGTCTGGGATGTGAACGCCGGCCAGACCTTAACCCTTGGCGGAGCGGTTTCCGGAGATTTTCCCCTGACTTTGCAGGGAGCCGGCACGGTGCGTCTCGCCGCAAGCGAGGTCCTTCCCGACGGGAGCGGCAATGGCAACGTCAACGTTAATGCGAATCTCGACCTCAATGGTAACACGGAAACCGTCAATGGCTTGTTCGGCAACGGAATCATCGACAACCTTGCAGTCGGAACCGTTTCCACGCTCACGGTCGGGCAGAACGGCCAGTCCAGCACCTTCAATGGCATCCTGCAGAACAGCGAGGGTACGCTCAATCTCACCAAGGTGGATACCGGCACTCTGGTCCTTGGTGGAGCCAACACCCTGGACGGCTCCGTTGCTGTCACGGGTGGTACTCTCGCCTTCACCAACATCGAGCCCCTCTACTACGTCACGGAGATCGCAATGTCCGGTGGCACCAGATTGCGGCCCGACGTGGTGGACGGGTTCATCGACGTGCCCATCACGATCGGCGAGGTCGGCACCACCGTCACCATCACCGCCCCATCGATTGTGGGCGCGGGTGGCACCAGTCCTGTGCCCCTTACTCTAACTGGCGCGATTTCCGGTGCGGGTCATCTCGAATTGATGGGCATTCAGCCAAACAATGCCTACGGAACCATCATCCTCAATGCTGCGAGCGACTACGAAGGTTCGACTTTGGTTACCACGTCTGACAGCGTAAATACGGAAATCTTCGTCAGACTGGGAATTGAAAACGCCCTGCCTGTGACCACCGTATTGACCTTGGACGGCGGGGATGGAGTCAGCTCGGACCGCTATTGCCAGGTTAATTTGGATGGATACAACCAGACACTCGCCGGACTGACCAATAATCCGGCGGTCAACGGGTTCCGCAAACAGCAGATCATCAACAACAGTTTCACGGAGGCCACCTTGACCATCAACAACAGCGACGATTATGAGTTCTCCGGCAGGTTGGGCACCACGAGTGGAAACACCGGATCTGTTGGAGCCAATTTCGGTCTGACCAAGAGCGGCATTGGCACCTTCACACTCTCCGGAACGAACGCCTACACCGGTGCCACCACCATTACCGCCGGAACCTTAGCCTTGGGCGCGACCGATGTCCTTGAGGACTCCAACGCGGTTTCCATTGGAGACGCCACGCTGGCCATTGGGGCTGGTTTCACTGATACCGTCGACACGCTGGATATCACTGGTGCTGCCACGGTTCATCTGGGCGACGCCACCTCCGCGCTGGCCTTCGCCGATAGTAGTGGGATGGCTTGGGCAGGCTCGCTCAACATCACCGGCACCTTCGTTTCCGGCGCATCCCTCAAATTCGGCAGCGACGCCAACGGTCTGACCCCGACACAGATCGCCAGCATCTCCGGTCCCGGCCTCTCGGACATCGCAATTGATGTCAACGGCTACCTGACCGCCACTGTGGCTGTCAGCGCCTACAACACCTGGGCCAGCGCCAATGCCGGCGGCCAGACTCCCGATCAGGATTTTGACGGCGACGGTGTTCTCAACGGTGTCGAATTCTTCATGGACGCCCCCGCAGGCTTTACTGCCAACCCAGTGCTCGACGGAACGAACACGATCACTTGGGCGAACGGCGGGAACATTCCCTCCTCAGAATACGGCACCCAGTTCGTGGTGCAAACTTCGGGCAACCTCATCGATTGGACCAATGTCGATGTCGGCGACGTAACCAACAGTGCGAGTGAGCTAAGCTACACTCTGACCGGAACTGCACCGCGCTTCGTCCGCCTCGAGGTCACGCCTAACTAAGCACCACAAGGCAGCCACACTCATCCGATTCAGCATCCCATGGATGCTTGATATCCCAAGACGGCGCGGCGGTTTCATCCGACCGCGCCGTTTTTTGTCCGCACCAAGCATGCCGTCAACGCCTTCGCGGTGATAAGGCGCTTCCAGCCCGCCAGACGTCCACCGAATCCTCCAGATCCCCAATCAGGCAAGCCGACAACGATCAATTCCAAGCTTGATGGCGCCACGGGTTTCTGAGATGGACCCGCTAGTTTGCTTCACAGCGACCGTCAGGCAGGTGGGACTTCCCCGTGCATCGCAAGCTCATGTCAGCGATCAGCTGCCTGCAAAAAGCCGGGTCGGGGATCTTTCCTCAGCCCATAGACCAACCCAATAAAGTTTATGAAACCTCCGATCTTTCACGTCTTCGTCGGCCTCTGGCTTGCGCTATCCGGCTGCCTGTCGCTTCATGCGCAGGAGAAGAAATCATGGATACCCGTTGATCCCAAAGCCTCCGAAAATTCTCCGGTGGTGCTGAATGTGGTGGTAGCGGACTCCGAGCAAACCATCTTCGATGTAAGCATCCCCGGGCTCTGGGCGGAAGAGGTCGTCTACGGCGGCACCAGCTTCCTTCGCCTCAGCTATCCCCCGATCGAGTTTCGCGGTGTCGGTTTTCCCATCAAAGAGGGGGACCAGGGCTGGTGGGATTTTCCACAGGACCTAAAGCAGCCACGGCGGGATCCTTCGAGCTTTGTCTCCGGGACGGGTAGCGTCATGAAGTTCATATTCCCGGAGTCGGCGGTCGGCCAGACCCCGAAGACCGCGAAAGAAATGCAAGAGCTTGGCATCGATCCTGAGGGAGCCCGGCCTGGCTTGCCACGCCTGCGCACGATGGTGGCCATGTCGAGAAAGAACATCCCCGAAACCTTGGAGACACGCATCGAGGCAGAGAAAGTTGAGTCGATCCAGCTGCAGTTGCCAGTGCTTCCCGCAGGATTCGAAGGGAGTGACGGAGTGGAGGGCTACAGCGCTCCGGAGCTGATAGACGCGGACTTTTACGAATCGTTCAAAGGCGAATACAGCGGAAGCGAGCCCCTGCTGAGCGACATCGGCGGGCTGGGTGGTGGATTTTCCGGAGCGGCACTGGCAATGTCGGCGCTGACACTGAACAGTCCATCAGCGCTCCAAGTGATGGGGAAATTTCGTATTTATCTCAAGCATCTGGCAGGGACAGAGGATTACGAGT
>Ga0100400_1003093_pt1 | contig 11322 bp, 10 predicted proteins | sample CryGeymeta201524_FD_80420 | JGI IMG/M metagenome (GOLD analysis project Ga0100400, IMG submission 80420) | Groundwater microbial communities from Crystal Geyser aquifers in Utah, USA - Crystal Geyser metaG 2015-24 | ecosystem: Environmental > Aquatic > Deep subsurface > Groundwater | place: USA... | reverse complement strand
GTCCGGGGTTAAAAAATACTTGCAATTTCTTTGTAGTGGAAGTTCAAAATATCCGCTTGACATTCTAAGAGATGCGGGTGTTGACATGTCCACTTCAGAACCGATAATTGCTACAATCAATAAAATGACACTAATTCTTAACGAGATAGAAAAACTTTATAATTAAATGAGGAAATCATGAAAATATATTCTAAAAAAGATCTGAATGAATTTTACCAGTCATTAACCTATGATGATATCAGTCTTGTCCCAACCGAAATTTCACGTGTAAAATCTCGCAATGAACCATTAACTGCGTGTGATTTTTTGGGTGAGAGACTTAGTCTTCCGGTTTTATCTAGTCCAATGGATACGGTAACGGGAGTGGAAATGGCTGTTGAGTTAACAAATTCCGGCTGCCTTGGTATTCTTAATCGGTTTGATTCTTCTCTGGAAAATATTCTTGCCTCGAAAGGTGAAACGGAAAAAATTAGGTGTGTGTCAATCGGCTTAAATACCGAATTAGGAGTGGTTGAAAGATTGGCAGCTCGTAAAATGATTATTTGCCTGGATACTGCAAATGCGAGTAATAAAGAAGTTATCAATAAAACGAAAGAAGTCAAGCACCACTTTGAGGTAAAGTTGATCGTCGGGAATATTGCAAACGGCGCCACGTTGAAACAATTGGAAGATGCCGGAGCCGATGCAGTCCGGGTTGGAATTGGAAGCGGCAGTGTTTGTTCAACCTCAATTCAGACGGGGATCGGGATTGGACAAGTATCATCAATTTTAGATGTCCTTTTTACCCGTGCTCAAGAGAATCTGAAAATAAAAATTATTGCTGATGGCGGTATTAAAAGCGCAGGTGATGTCGCTAAAGCCTTATCGCTAGGCGCTGATGTTGCGATGCTTGGAAGAATGTTAGCCGGTACAAGAGAAACTCCCGGTGAAGTTATAAAATACAACGGTCAGTTATGGAAAAAATACCGTGGTTCTGCTTCATTCGGAGTAAAGATGAAGAATGAATTTATCGAAGGAGAAGAAACCATGGTTGCTTATAAAGGAACCGTAAGAAATGTTATTAATAGTATTTCCGACGGACTTAGAAGCGCCATGAGCTATATGAATTGTTTATCTCTTGAAGAATTGCGCAAAACAGAAACCTTCACTGTATTGAGTAATAGTTCTTTCCTGGAGCGTTTGCCAAGAGCTTAGAAGTCTATTCAATCGCCCGGTTATTCAAACAAAAAAGAATATCATCACGATTACGAGCAAGATCAAAATTAATATTTCCGGGCAAAGTGCCGTTTATTATGCTTCGCGTTTTACTCTATCTATTGTGAAAGCGGGAATACAGACGGAAACATATTCACATGAATCGTGAAATGGGTTTGAGTATCTAACATTTGAACCTTTTCTTACGCAAATTGATTGTCCTGCTTCTAAAATTATTGTTTCGGTATCAACTTCAATTTTTTTCTTTCCGGCGAAAACAAAGGTTACTTCATCAAATTCCGGTCTTTGAAATGGCTCACTCCAACCGGGAGGAGCAATCATGTGTGCGAAACTAAAATCTCCACAAAAAATGCTTGCCTTCCCAAAATGTTCTTTAATTATTTTCCCGTCTGTGGTTGGGACGATGAATGGTGTTAGTTGTAATTCGTATGGATTCATTTTGTTACTCAATATGGATAAAAAAAACCACGCATTTGCGTGGTTTAAAGTTACGAACTTTGAAGTCAATTATTTTAATGCAAGTTTACGTAACGGCTCATTAGGGAGTGAGTAGCTGTCTAAGATGCTCACTACCGGATTTCGCAAAGAGAACGGTTTAACGGCTAATTCATTTGGATGATAAAAGGCTCTCGGTTTTTCTACTCTTGTTTCATAAATTTTATAATTCATCGGTTGCTCGTTTACAATTTTAAATCTTTCTCGCGATCTTGGTTGAGCATGCGCTAAAGCGGGTACACGCGTAACCTCTCTCTGTGGAACAAAATAGAGTTGATCTTTATCTGCTTGATCCATGGAATGGTTCTTGTAATCAACTTTTTCACGCTTAACGAGAGTCAGATGGTTTTTACGCATATTTCCTCCGTTACTCTTTTTGTTCCATGGTGGAATCTGTGTTTTCTCTTTGGCTTTGTAAATCATATACGAAATGAGTATGATAAAGAAAACAACTGTTGCAAAAATGATGACTGCTAATTTAATAATTGGTATAAGTTCCATGATATCCTCTAATTTTATTCTTTACTTACATATACAAAGGATGTGCCAGGCTAAATTCTGACGGATTTAGCGTTTGTGGGAAGTAAACGGAGGATTTATTGAGAAGCCATCTCAATTCGAGACAACTTGAATTTATTTGCTTGAGTCATTTGCTCTATTGAAAGTTTTTGTTTTTCTTTCCCGAATTCATTAATTTAACTCGTTCATTTATAAATACTTAGAAAGATTATTTTCTAAAAGGGAAATGATATGACAAAAGCGGACTTAGTTGATATTGTAGCGACCGGTACCGGATTAACAAAATTAGAGACGGAAGCAGTGATTGAAGGATTTTTTAACAGCGTCATTGAATCTCTGAAAGTTGGCAAAGGTATAGAAATTAGAGGGTTCGGCACTTTTAAAGTGAGAAAAAAATCGGCGCGCTTAGCGAGAAATCCTAAAACCGGTGCGAAAGTAAATGTTCCGGAACATCATGTGCCTGTTTTCAAATTTTCTAAAGATTTCAAGACAGCTGTTAGCAGGGGAATGGAAGAAAGGGAAGTAATCTAAAGTGTTGAACTGTCCAAGTTGTCATGCAAACATTGAGGAAAAATTTAAATTTTGTCCGAATTGTGGTACTCCTTTTGAAATTCTAAAGACGGATGAAAAGGTGGAATCCACTTCGGAGCAAATTATATGTAGTGCTTGTGGTGAAGAGAATGAACGGGATGCGAGTTTTTGTGTTTCATGTGGTGTAAATCTTGGGAATGAAAAAACAGAGGTTCGTAAGACGGTTAGAGTAATTTCTGAGCCAACCTCCAGCGCAACTCCTCAAATTAAGACTCAGAAACGTGGAGATTATCAAACGAGAAAACATCCGATAAATAGTAAAAAAGTAAAGCAAGAATATTCTCAGAAAAACAGCAAACCGAAAAATTCTCAAGATTTTGACACAAAGAAAATTGCATTAGTTTTTTCGGGAATACTGATCTTTGCTCTTGTTATTTTATTTTTTTCCGGTGTCTTTGATGAACCAAAAATATCTTCAGAGAATTTACCTGGTGGTAATCTTCAGCAAAATTCCGGAATTGATTTAGCAAGTATCGCTAAAATTAATCAGTTAGACGCTCAGCTTAAAGCAGAGCCCGAAAATTTTAATTTGGTCATCCAGTTAGCACATTTAAGAAATGACTCCGGTTTTAAAGAAGAAGCAATAAAACTGTATACTAAATATTTAGAAAAATTTCCACAAAGCCCGGACGTATTAGTTGATATGGGAGTCTGTTATTTTGAGCTTCAAAACTACGATAAAGCAATCCCGGCGATGGAAAATGCAATAAAGATAAATCCCAGGCACCAGATTGCACATATGAATTTAGGAATTGTTAACTTAGCAAAAGGAAATATTGAAAAATCGAAAGAATGGCTTCAAAAAGCCGTAGATCTCGATCCAAATTCGGAAATTGGAAGAAAAGCAAAAGAATTATTAACATCACATTAAATTAAATAGGAGCTGATCAATGCCTTGCGGTAAAAAAAGAAAAGGACATAAGATGTCCACACATAAGAGAAAGAAAAGACTAAGAAAGAATCGTCATAAAAAAAGAGCAAGATAGATTTTAATGTATAATGGATGAGGAGCAAATCATTCATGTTCCATATACATTTTCTGCCACCTTAGCTCAGCTGGTAGAGCAGCTCACTCGTAATGAGCAGGTCGAGCGTTCGAGTCGCTTAGGTGGCTCAATTAGTGCGGAATTCAACCGGATTCGCACTTTTTTATTTTAAAGATGTTTGCCATTTTGATGATCGTTTTACCAACCGGTCAATAATCTAACATTTAAATATCTTTCTACTTTAGAAGCAAATTCTCCCTGTCTTACACACTGGGACACCCAAAATCTAATTCGAATAATTGTAATACTTGAGCTTGCTCATCATTTTTAATTAGAAGTCTTGTGTAACGTGATTATGATTTGTCTATACAATCTTCCGAGGTAATGCATTATTACGGAAATTGACAGATTATTGAAGAGTTCCATAAAATTCTAAAATCAGAACTGAGATTAAAAGGATGCTCTTCCCGAGAATCGCTGGCACAGCTGAATCATATTTATGTTGTTTTAATGGCTTTCTGTCAGTTAGAATTATTTAGAAAATCGGCATAATCTATAAGGCTCGGATTGTGTTACTTGATTGTGTCGTCCTTAAGACTCTCAATTGGAAATTAAACATTATGACTTTTGCGTAACTTCAGTAAGTTATAAGAATAAAAAAGTGTTTCGTTTGTGCTGATCCCTGGGGCAAAATGAATTTTATTTGTTTAATGACTTCATAATTGCATCGTGGATAACCGGACGCAGCCGTATCAACTTTGTGTTATCTCGTGTTGGGTAAACCCTGTTTGTTAACAAAATAACGAAAAGTTTTTTCGTCGGGTCGGTCCAAACGGAGGTACCGGTGTAACCGGTATGTCCATACGAAAATTCAGAGAACAAGCTTCCGGCAGAGGAAAAACCAACGCCATCTTTAGTATCCCACCCGATCCCTCGGGAACTTTGCTGCGATTGTTTTTTGATGAACATGTCAACGGTAGAAGATATGATAAATTGTTTTCCTTGATACGATCCCTTCTGCAAAAGCATCTGTAACAGTTTTGAGAGATCATCAGCGGTAGAAAAAAGTCCCGCGTGCCCGGAAACGCCGCCAAGCATTGAAGAAGCTTCATCATGGACTTCGCCAATTAATAAGCGATGCCGCCAATATGTATCATTTTCAGTAGGGGCGCATCTATCTTTAAATTCTTTTGGCGGATTGAAAAATGTTTCAGTCATCCCAAGCGGAAGAAATATTTCATCAGCACAAAATTTATCTAAAGTTTTTTTAGTTACCTTTTCAATTATTTTTCCAAGGGTGATTATTCCCAAATCGGAATAAACCATTTTTAATCCCGTTTTATAATCAAGTTTGGTGTTATAGATATCCGCAAGCACCTCGCTGCTTGTTTTGTACTTTAGAAAAAATCTTTTAAATGGAGGAAAGCCGCTGTTGTGTAAAAGTAAATTTCTGATTGTGATGTTCTGCTTTCCCTGTTTACCGAATTTCGGTAAGTATTTTACTACTTTATCATCAAGCTTAAATAAACCTCTATCGTAACAAAGCATTGTAGCGGTTGTGGTTGCTATTACTTTAGTAACCGAGGCTAAATCAAAAATAGTATTGGTTTGCATCGGAGCGGATAGAGGATCATAGATCAAATGACCGAATGCTTTTTTGTGTAATACTCTTCCGTTTTGAGCAATCAGCATTACCGCGCCTGGAAAAGCCGAATCTCTAATCGCTTTTTCAATTAGGGTATCAACCGATGAAAAATTAATGTGGCGATAATTGTTTTCGACCAAAGATGATTGGGATACCGACAGCCCGTCTCCCGCTTTAAAATTCGTGTTCGGAATTGCAACCGGTAATTTCCCTTGAATGGTAATTTTACCGCAAACGGCTTTAGCTAATGCTTCTTCTACTACTTCCGAATCGCCATAATTACAGAGAAAAGTTTTAATCTCCGGGAATGAGGTTAATACGTAAGGACTTCCGTGAGACAACCAGACCATAGGTCTTTTTAATTTTATTACCTGAGAAACAAATTTTTTCTGTGCGTCCGTCAATCCTATCTTCCCGGAATTTAACCGGATGCGTGTGTATGTTGAGAGAAGAATAACATCTGATTTTTGAACTGCCTTTATCCCCACATTGAACTCTTTTTTAGTTGATCTGTTTGTTAAGACCACCGACGATATATTTTTTAATTCATGTTCTATCATCGAATTAAACTCATCGCCGGAAGCTGCGCGTCTCTCTTCAATTATGGTTACATGAAGAATTTTTTTCTTAACATTAGAAGAAAGGGGGAGGAGATGTTCATCATCTTTAACCAGTGTAATAGCTTCCTCTGCCAATGTTCTTGCAACTGATTGATGTTCGCTGCTATTTAACGTAGAAGAGAGTTTATCAATCGAGACAGTTTTCACTTCCGATAATCCCGCCCATCTTTTTGCAAGAAAGATTTTTCTAACGGATTCATTGAGTCTCTCTTCCGAAATAATTCCCGAATGGACAGCTTCAATAATAGCTGTCGCGGCTTCATCCACATCTTTGGGATAAAGAAGGATGTCGCATCCGGCATTAAACGCAGCAACAGAAGCATCAGCGGTAGTAAAAGAATTCGTTATCGCCCGCATATTTAATGCGTCGGTAACGATCAGTCCTTTGAACCCTAATTCATTTTTAAGCAGACCCGTTACAATCTTTTTTGATAAGGTTGCGGGGAGTGAATCGGAATCAAATGCCGGAACAGCCAGATGCCCGACCATAATTGACATGATTCCGTTTTCAATTTCTTTGATGAAAGGTTTTAACTCAACCTGAAAAAGTTCTTTCCTGCTTCCCGAAATAATTGGCAAATCTCTATGCGAATCAACCGAGGTATTTCCATGTCCCGGGAAATGCTTTCCGGTTGCAAGCAGGTGATTTTCCTGCATCCCGGAAACCATCGCGTTTCCAAGTTTAATAACAGTAGAAGTATTTTCACTAAATGAACGAACATTAATTATCGGATTTTCTGGATTATTGTTCAAATCAATTACCGGGGCAAAATTATAGAAGACACCCGATTCGCGGCTTTCCCGTGCAATGATTTCCCCCATCTGGTGCGTGAGAGCCTCATTATTAGCGGCTCCGAGCGCCATGTTCGAAGGGAAAATCGTTCCGCCTTTGGCACGAAAAGAAACCCCGTTTTCATAGTCGGCGCTAATCAACAAAGGATGTTTTGAAATTTTTTGCAGTTCATTTAGAAGGACGGCTTGTGCGTAAACTTCATTTTGATAAACAATAAACCCGCCGACTTTCACATCATTTACATAATGAAGAATTTTCTGAAAAATAGTATCTTCTTCAGTATAAAATCTGCTGCTTATTGCCGGGAAAATAATCTGCCCGGCTTTTTCTTCAATCGTCATTCCAGAAAGAGTTTTTTCGACCCAATCATCTTTTAAAGAAAAAAGAGAAACATCACTAATTTTGTAGAGTGAATCGAGAGAAATGCCTTTTGAAAAAAGATGTGTCTTAAAAGTGAAGGAGGTTCCGGCAAAAAAAATCGCAAGGGTTAGTACAAGCAAAACAACTCGAATAAATCTGTTTTTCTTACGCGATAGTTTCATTTTTTTCTTCTTCGATTGTAGGGATAAAGAGAAGCGAAAGAAGTCCCGGAACAGCCATAAGTATCACGATGACAAAAAATATTTTATATCCAACAGCTTGCTGAATGTATCCGCTTACCAGACCGGGAATCATCATCCCGAGCGCCATAATACCGGTTGATATTGCGTAATGAGAAGTTTTGTAAATCCCGCGAGAAATATACATCAAGTAAACCATGAAAGCGGTAAAACCTAAGCCGTATCCAAATTGTTCAATTGCAACTAACGGGTAAGCGAGATAGACCGGTGGCTGTGCTATCGCCATGTAGAGATAAGCTGCGTGAGGAACATTTAAAATAATAGCCATTGGCCAGATACATCTTTTCAGTCCGTATTTGGAAATTATCCAGCCGCCGAGAATTCCGCCGAAAATTAAACTTAATACTCCTACTGTTCCATACACAATACCAACTTCCGAAGTTGAAAGACCAAGCCCACCGGCTGCATGGTTATCGAGGAGAAACGGTGAAGCTAATTTTACGAGCATCGCCTCACCGAAACGGTAGAATAAAATAAAAAAGATAATACCGTAAATGCCTTTTTGTTTAAAATATTCTTTGAAAATTTTGATAAATGGAGCGCCTTCGGAAATCTCTTTCGGGGTTCTTTTATTATCTACCGAAGGATAGGGAAGAATGAACTTGTGGAATAAGAAGATTAATAAAAAAATTGCACCTGAGAAAGCAAAGACGATAGTCCAACTAAGCGGAATATCACCTAAAGAATTTTCCAATTGACCCGCAAAATAAACTAAAAATCCGGAGCCGAAGATCATGGCAACACGATAGAACACCGAGCGAATGCCTACAAAGAGCGCTTGATCTTCCTTGGAGAGCGCCAGCATATAAAAACCGTCAGCCGAAATATCATGCGTTGCAGAAACAAAGGCGGCGATAATAAAAGCAAAGAGTGACACGATAAAATAATTTGGCAAGTGGAGAGCAAAAGCGGTAAATCCAAAACATCCGGCCAGAGTAATTTGCGTGAGAAGTATCCAATTCCTTTTTGTGGAATAAAGATCAACCAACGGTCCCCAAAGCATTTTCAAAACCCACGGAAGATAAAGCAGGCTGGTCCAAAAAGCGATTTGAGCATTATCCACACCCATTCGTTTGTAAAGAATTACTGAGACCGTGTTAACTAAAATATAGGGAACGCCTTCAGCAAAATAGAGCGTGGGAATCCATGACCAGGGGTTTCGTGATTCAACTTTTGAGAATGCCATACTGACCTTAGTTAGTTTTTAAATATTCTTGTGCCATTAAAACTGCTCCGTATTCCGGGGGATAATCGGGAGGTTTAACCCGGCAATTAGGAATCTGTTCTTTTATTTTTTTTGTGAATAAGTCTGAATAAAAGTTTTTACTGCTCAGGATCCCACCAATAAAAGCAATTGACATCACTTCTTCACATATCATTTTATTCATGGCGATGATGTGGAGGATCAATTCATCCGTCTCCGAGTCAATAATTTCAACGGCGGTTTTATCTCCAATTTCCGCAGCCAACAATACAAGTGGTGTCGGCGATGCAATATCAAAATTATTTTTATAAACTTCAGTTATTAATTTTTCGGATGAAGAGATGCCGAAATTTTCGCTGATCAATTCCGAGAGAATTGTTTTCTCACCTCTCCCGTCAAAACTTTTAGCAATTGCAGTAAGCGCTTTCTTCCCAATTGAATACCCGCTACCCTCATCTCCGATAAATCTTCCGAATCCGCCGACTCGATGAACGTTCCCTGCTTTATCTTTTCCGAACATAATTGATCCGGTGCCGGCAATTAAAATGCTGCCGGGCTTTCCGCTAAAGGCACCTTCGAGAGCAATTCTAGCATCACTTTCTACGCGGAAATTTTTAATGGAAATATTTTTTTTTTGAAGAAAAGATTGGAAATCATTTTCGAGCAGTCCGGCATCACTTCTTCTTCCGGCTCCGGTAGTTCCAAGGAGAACTGCCGAAATATCTCCGTACGAAAAGTTAAGATAATTGCTGCATGAATCAATTAATTCCAAAATGGTTTCAGAGACTTTTGCCGTGCCCAGAATTAAAAAATTAGATGGTCCGGCAAAACACTCGAATAGTTTTTCCCCCTGAAGATCAGTTAGAACGGCGTGTGTTTTTGTGCCGCCGCCGTCAATTCCTATTAAAAAGCTCATAAGCAGTTAAAATTTTTTGATAAGCGAAAATAGGAAAAAAGTTGGTGGGAACGAAAAGGGGGAGGTGAATTAAATCATTTTTATGAAGATAATAGTGGCTAAAGTAATTAGCGCAACTTTCCAAAGTATGCTGAAAGCAAATCCTTTAAATCGTTTTACTAAGTTTTCGGGACGCGCAATGGAGATATTTGCTTCATCCCGGATGTAATCGCCGTCTTTAATAGTCCATTTATGATAGTTGTTCATTTTTCTTTCTTAATTTTCTGTATGTAAAATAGCTTATTGTTCTGATTCTAATTGCCAACTATATCACAAATAATAGGGTTGGTATGTCCGTTGAGAAGTAAAAAGGATTTTTTCTTCCAGTAGAATTCTGATATTTTACTTCTAAAGTTTTAAACAATAAAAGATACATAAAGGTTTCATGGATTTAGAGAAATATTTCGCCCCTTTTCGCGAACAAACTATCGGGTACGATCAAACATTTCTTTCTCCTTTCGGCGAACAGAAATTACTTTACGCGGATTGGATTGCCAGCGGCAGATTGTACAAACCGATTGAAGATAAAATTACAAATCAATTTGGACCGCTTGTTGGCAATACTCATTCCGAAGCAAGTGAAACCGGAACTGCGATGACTGCGGCTTATCATCACGCAAAAGAAATTATTAAGCAGCATGTCAATGCGAATAAGGACGATATCATTCTTTGCGCCGGTTCCGGAATGACGGGAGTGGTGAATAAATTTCAGCGAATTCTTGGTTTGCGTGTTTCGGAACAGCTAAAAGATTTTTTCACTCTCCCCGAAGAATTAAAACCGGTAGTTTTTATCACCCACATGGAACATCATTCAAACCAGACTTCCTGGCTTGAAACCATTGCTGATGTTGTCATTCTTCCACCGAATGAAGAAGGATTAGTTGATTTGGAGAATCTGGAAGATTTGCTTGAGATACATAAAAACAGAAAATTGATTATCGGTTCATTTACGGCAGCTTCAAACGTAACGGGAGTTCAAACGCCGTATCATCAACTTGCAAAGTTGATGCATGCTTACGGCGGTTTTTGCTTTGTCGATTTCGCATGCGCAGCACCTTATGTTAACATTAACATGCACCCGGAGAATGAAGAGGAAAAACTCGATGCGATTTTCTTTTCGCCTCACAAATTTCTCGGCGGACCCGGCACAGCCGGAATTTTAATTTTTAATTCTAAACTTTATAAGAATAAAATTCCCGATGACCCGGGCGGCGGAACAGTTGATTGGACAAATCCCTGGGGAGCGCATAAGTTTGTTTCAAGCATCGAGTTACGAGAAGACGGTGGAACTCCTCCATTTCTCCAAACTATTCGCGCCGCGCTTGCAATAAAATTAAAAGAAGAAATGGGAGTTGAGAATATTTTAAGAAGGGAAGAAGAACTTGTAAAAATGGTTTTTACCGAACTGAAAAAACTTCCGAAACTTCATCTTCTCGCTGAAAATATAAATCACCGGCTTGGAGCAATTTCTTTTTATGTGGATGGAATTCACTACAATTTAATTGTAAAAATTTTAAATGATAGATATGGAATACAAGTCCGTGGCGGTTGTTCTTGTGCAGGAACGTATGGGCATTATCTGTTGCATGTTTGCCCGGTTCAGTCTCAGCAAATTACAGAGCAAATTTCTCACGGAGATCTTTCCGAAAAACCTGGCTGGGTGCGCTTATCTTTACATC
>Ga0100400_1003083_pt1 | contig 11346 bp, 12 predicted proteins | sample CryGeymeta201524_FD_80420 | JGI IMG/M metagenome (GOLD analysis project Ga0100400, IMG submission 80420) | Groundwater microbial communities from Crystal Geyser aquifers in Utah, USA - Crystal Geyser metaG 2015-24 | ecosystem: Environmental > Aquatic > Deep subsurface > Groundwater | place: USA... | reverse complement strand
GTCAAGCGGGTTCGCGAGGTCTACCAGTCGCTGGAGATTCCGCTGATCGACGTGCTGGCGCGGATGGAGCGCTGCGGCGTGCGGGTCGATCGTGACCAGCTGGCGCGGCAGAGCGCCGAGCTTGCCGAGCGTATCGATGCGCTGGAGCAGGATGCATGGACTGCGGCCGGCGGCGAATTCAATCTTGGCTCACCGAAGCAGCTGCAGGAAATCCTGTTCGAGCGGCTCGGCATTCCGGTCGTGCGCAAGACGCCGAAAGGCCAGCCCTCCACCGCCGAGGACGTGCTGCAGGAGCTGGCCATCGAACATGAGCTGCCCAAGCTGATTCTTGAGCACCGCGGCCTGGCCAAGCTCAAGAGCACCTATACCGATCGCCTGCCGGAAAAGATCCGGGCCGATACCGGGCGGGTACACACCCACTACCAGCAGGCGGTCACCGCCACCGGACGCCTGTCGTCGACCGATCCGAACCTGCAGAACATCCCGATCCGCACCGCCGAGGGCCGGCGTATCCGCAAGGCCTTCATCGCGCCGGACGGCGGGTGCCTGCTGGCGGCCGACTATTCGCAGGTCGAATTGCGGATCATGGCCCATCTGTCGGGTGACGAGCGCCTGTTGCAGGCCTTCGCTCAGGGCGAGGACATCCACCGCGCCACCGCGGCCGAGGTGTTCGGCGTGGCGCTGGACGAGGTATCGGCCGACCAGCGGCGCTCGGCCAAGGCGATCAATTTCGGGCTGATGTACGGCATGAGCGCCTGGGGCCTGGCCCGCCAGCTGGAAACCGGGCGCGATGTGGCGGCCGAGTATATCGAGCGCTACTTCGAGCGCTACCCGGGCGTGCGCCGATACATGGATGAAACCCGAGCCACGGCCCGGCGCCAGGGCTTTGTCGAAACTCTGGCCGGGCGCCGCCTGTGGCTGCCCGAAATCAATTCACGCAATCGGCAGCGCCAGCAGGCCGCCGAGCGCGCCGCCATCAACGCCCCGCTGCAGGGCACGGCCGCCGACATCATCAAGCGCGCAATGATCGACGTCGACGCCTGGATCCAGGCCGAAAACGTCCCGGCCAATCTCGTCATGCAGGTCCACGACGAACTGGTGCTGGAAGTCAAGAAAGACGCGCTCGAAGAGGTGCGCAAGGGCGTGATCGAGCGGATGAGCAAGGCCGGCGAGCTGGACGTCGAGCTGCTGGTCGATGTCGGCGACGGGCAGGATTGGGATGAGGCGCATTAGGTAAGCCCCACGGGGCCCCGCCCAACTTAACCGCATTCCCGAGATGTACATCGCCGATGCGTACTCAATAGAAGCGCCACGTTCCGCGACTGGCAAAAGCAGGGCGCCCTTGCTAATCTGTATATAAGTACAGTTTTGCAGGATCGTATGGGTCCCCGCAAGCCGCGCCCATATCGGCTGCTGCAAGGCCGGCGGCAGGCGATTACCAGCGCCATCGGCCCGAGCAGATGCAGCTCTACCAAATCGTCGAACGCCATTACCCGGCGTTTATCGAGTACCTTGCCGAGGCCGGCAAACAGTGACCCAGCCATGTGTGGCAGGCGTTCGATGGTTACCTGCAGTGCGGCCGGCTCGAGTGCGGGTTCCTGCGCCTTCGATGCAGGCCAGCGCGATCTTCAACCGGCGCGCCAGCCGCCGCTTCCTGAACGGAATCGAACAGTTGGAGAAGGCGGTCGCGATCGACCCGGCTTATGCTTGTACCCACGCCCGGCTGGCGTCGATGTACGCGATCGCCTCCGAGTACACGCCGATTGATCTCAACGTCGCGCTGGCCGGTGCGCGCGAACATGCCGATATCGCCATCGCGCTCGCCCCCGGTCTGGCCGAGCCGCATGCCGCGATGGCTCGCGTGCATGGCGCACAGGGCCGCTATATCGACCAGCAGGATGCGTTCGAACGGGCCCTTGCGCAGGACCCGAACTATGCGACTTTGAAAATCAGTACCCCTGCACATTTCAGCGGGCCAAAAAGCGATCGGTATCACTCGCCGAATAACATCCGACATGGCTTGTCGGGCGAGATATTGCAGAGCTATCGAACGTCTGTGTAGAATCAAATCTAGATGGCTAATGTAGGAAGCGAAAATATGAGGGTAATAATTTATTGTTGCCTAGGGTTGGCTCTGTTCTTCGTCCAGATTTCGGACGCGGAGGCATGGTGTTGGCGCTGTGGTCCGAACAATTGGGCCTGTGAAACCGGGACCAGCGGGGCAGCGACCTGTCGCGTTCGATGTGATGGTGATTGGTGCGTATGTTTCCGGACAGGGTCTTGTGGACCTGGTGAGCCTGGCCCTCCTATCGGCACCTATTCGACCGGAGAGTCTGGGAGTAAGGAAGCAGGCGGGGCGCAGTGTGCAGATGTTGAAACTGCTGGGCTGGTTTTTGATCGTCCTGCCATGGGGGCGATGGCAGCGGCTTCACCTGAGCTTGCTCTCATTCTCGACCTTGAGCACCGAGACGGCCTGGTTGATCTTGGCGCCTTCTCAGGAGGAGTGTCTCGGGTCGGTCCGGATGGCCCCAAGGAGCTCTATAGCTTTGAAGGCATGGCCGAGGAGTACGATGGATCCTTGATTCTGGAAATGGTGTTTGAAGGGGAAGCGCCTGTCGCGAGTCTTTCCGCTGAATTCAGACGTGACGGTGATTTGATTCACGCGACCATCCGAAACCTCGATGCTTCGGGCGAGACCATCAGTGACGTCGGCTGGACGAGCAACTCCCCCAGATCGAAATAAAGCTTCAAGCTTAAAATCGTGATTTGAAAGGCCAGAGGGAGGCGGTCAGAACCCTCTGGCCTTTTTCTTGCCAGGTGTGCATTCAGGCAGCGCGCATTTATCTCATTCGTGAGATTTTTACTCGTGATAGGGAATTCTTAGTCCCAACACGACGCTCCACCTCCCTGATGGCCCGTGAAGACAGAGATGGTCGAGAGCGCTTCGCTGAACCGATCGACTTCATGAAGAAAGAGCGGGCGCGGCTGAATTCAAGGCCAGTTGGTCTCGGCATATCCAGCCATTACCTGGTCTTGTCAGGCGCGGGGCTGCGACACGGGTTGCAAATATCAAGATTTTCGAGACACTGCCGGGAGATTGGAAACCGGGGGTAGTGGTGAGTTTTTTTCTGTCGCATAATTCTTGTCTATCGAGACAAGTTTGGAGACACCCAGTTGGCCCACACCATCGCCCGCCGGGTAGGTCGGCTGCTGGAGCTTGAAGGGTTGGTTGAGCGCGATGGAACTGGCCGAGACCAGGCGCCTGAGCCACCTGGTGTGCCTCACACTGCTGTGGGATCCGTACGGCGATTCGACTCGCAAGCTGCCTCGGTTCGCTGCCTTGGCCCGGGGCCCAATTGGGAGAGTGCGCATTAGATCCAGAGGCCGGCCATGTGCTGTCGATTTCGTTCCTGATCAGCCCGCAGTCACTGCCATGCCGCACAGCAGATCGGCACCGGCGGCATGCGCCAGTTTGATCTGACCGGGCTGGTCCAGCCCCGTGGCCATTACCCGGGTCCAGCGCGAACGGAGGCGATCGATCAATACTCGACTTTTGCTGTCTGCTGCAAGATCGCCCGGTTCCGCCAGCAGCAGACCAGCTCGGAGAGGCAGCGGCAAGGCATCGACCAGATCGGGTTGGCTGGCGTTCAGACCCAGGTTGAAATTCGGCGAAGGCATCGTGCCCAGGGCCTCGATCCAGCCCAGGATCGATGCCGTTGGCCCCTGCAGTACGGCGCTGATCTCGAGTTGTGGGTGCGCATCCGCCAGCCGCTGAATATCAGCCCAGACTGTTGTACCCTGATCCTGTTCGGCAGTGTGCACATCGATCACCAGGCGCGGCCCGAGCCCGGCGCGGGCAGCCGTCTCGATGGTCTGCTGCCGGAGCATCGCGCCGAGGCGCGACTCCTCACCCAGCGCGACTCCGATTTCGAACAGAGTGGCCGTGTCTGCGTTGAGCGTGCGATGGCGGCTGCGCGGCACCAGGCGTTCGCCGAAGGCCGCGCCGCGGGTGGTCACGATCGGCTGCCAGGAGACTTCAATCAGGCCCTGATTCAATACTTCGTAGAAGGCCGGCGCCAACAGCGGAAAGCCGGCCGGGTCGCCGGTGTAGCCGATGATGGTGTCGCCGGGCGCGGGTCCGCTGCGGGCCTGAACCAGCGTGGCGCCGCCCGGTCGATCAACGACCAGCGCCAGTTCGTGGTCGGCCAGGTGCAGGCGCTGCCCGGGTTTCAACAATGTCGGAGTCTCGATTCGGCGGCAATCGACGAAGCTTCCGTTGGTACTGTCAAGGTCTTCGATCAGCAGACCATCCGGTGCGGCGCTGAATCGAGCATGCTGGCGCGAAATCCGATTCTCGTCCAGCTGCAGCTCGCAGGACGGATCGCGCCCGATCACGCAGGGTAGATCCGGCACAGCCAGTCGCCCGCGATTCTCAGCTTCGACATCGGCACTGACCCGTTCCAGGTAGTAGCGTTTGTTCATGACCCAGTCCTCCTGCGGGCGAGTGTGCCTGAAACCGGGAATGTCGGCAATTCGTTTGGCCATGTCGTTCTGATTTTTTTTGGGCGACAACGGGCGAGGCTGTAACCTCAACGCCGTACAGACGTATTGATGATCATGAAGCCCCGTTTTGAAAATCTGGTCGATGCGCATGGCGGAAGGCTGCTGCAACTGGCTCGGATGATGCTGCGCCGGGGCGACGAGGCCGAGGACGTGGTGCAGGACATCCTGCTCAAGCTGTGGCAGCAGATGCCCGCACTGGAGCCGGGGCGCGAGCTCGGCTGGATGCTGATCTGTACCCGCAATGCCTGCCTCGACCTGTTGCGTCGGCGCAGTCGCGGTCGGGCCCTGCTGCACCTGGTGGTTGACGGCGAGCCAGGATCGGATGCCGCAACGGACGCAGTCTGTCCGGAAGCGGAGTTGATCGCCGCCCAGCGCGCGCGCCGGCTGCGCGAGGCCATTGCGGCCATGCCGGAACCGGCGCGATCGCTGCTGGTGCTGCGCGATATTCAGGACATCGACGTGGCCACGGTGGCCGAGTTGCTCGATCTTTCCGCAAACCAGGTCAAGGTCTACACGTTTCGGGCGCGCCGCGCGTTGCGCCAGCGGCTCGAGGAGGATTCCGACAATGAACGGAAGCAGGAACATGTTGCCTGAGTCCGAGCAACGCCGATTCGATGCCGATCTCGAAGCCGAGCTGCGGGTTTGCAGCGATCGGTCACTCGACGATCCGGCCTTGCTTGCAGATCGGCTCCTCAGACGCGAGCTGGCGGCGATGGCGCCTGCGCCGCTGCCCGCCAGGCTGCGACATCGCCTGATGCGCAGGCTGTCGCCGCGTCCGGTCTGGCCTCTGGCGCTTGCAGCCAGCGCGCTGGCGGCCCTGGTGCTGGCGCTGACTCTGCGCTCGTCCCCGCCGACACCGACGCTGACGCCGACGCCGACGCCGGATGAGGTGCAGCAGCTGGGTTACGCGCTGGCGGTGATCGGCGAACACACCCAGGACGGGATTCGGCGCGCGCTGCGGCACGGTGAGAATGCCCTGGACCGGCCGTTGCTGGAACCGGCGAACCTGCCCTATCTCGATTTGATCCGCTCGGCATTGCCCGGCCCGGCGGTCCCCTTGCCTAACCCACAGGAGTACACAAGATGAAATATCCGATGTTCAAGCTGTCGTCGTTCGTGTTCATCAGCTGGCTGTGCTGTCTGCCGGCCCTGGCCCAGGACCCGAATGCGGGTCGATTCGATCTCGCACCAATTCAGACGGCGCTGGCAGCGGCGCCCAAGGTCAACCTGAATTTCGGGCCCGCGATGATGTCGGGCTTTGCCGAGACCGTTCGCGGCCAGAACCCTGAACTTGCCGGCATCATCGAGTCGATTCGCGGTCTGCGACTGATGGTGTTCGAGGCACTGGACCCGGTCCATGCGCGTGCTCAGACCGATTCGATGCTGACCGCGCTCGGTGGCGAGGGCTGGACCGCCGCGCTGGAAGTGCGCGACGAGGATGCACACGTTGATCTCTACCTGATCGAGTCCGATCGCTTCGTCGACGGTCTGGTGCTGATGGTCACCGAAGGCGAGGGTACGGTTGTGGTTGCCAACGTCTATGGCGCAATCGATCCGGCACTGATCGGTCGCCTGATCAGCCAGGGTGGCGCGCTTGATGGCTTCGACCTGGAATCGTTGACTCGGCAGTTCGTGCCCGCTGCCGACGATTCCTGATCCGGCCGTGTTTCGCTCCATCGGTGGCGCGGCCGAAACGGCCGCGCCCCGCTGCTTCGCGCTGGCCGGATCGGCGGTAGACCGAACCGGACATCAGCGACCGAGCCGTCGGCGATAAACTGTGCCGGAGTTCAGGAATGGAGTGGACCGATGAGTGATCGAGCCTTGCACGTCGTCGTGCTGGCGGCCGGTGAAGGCAAGCGGATGCACTCGTCGCTGCCGAAGGTGCTGCAGCCGGTGGCGGGGCGGCCGATGCTCGAACATCTTTTGCGCACCGTGGCCAGCCTTGCAGTCACGCGCATTCACGTCGTGGTCGGCCACCAGGCCGGGCAGGTCGAGGAGCTGCTGCAGCGAATCGGAAACCCGATCATCACAACGGTTGAGCAGACCGAGCGCCTGGGCACGGGCCATGCCGTGCAGCAGGCGATGGGTGCTATTCCTGACCACGCCCGGGTGCTGGTACTGCCGGGTGACATGCCGCTGGTGCGTGCCGACACCCTGCGCGATCTCCTGCTCGACCCGCGGCCGTTATCGGTATTGAGCTTTGTTGCCGAAGACCCGACCGGCTACGGCCGCATCCTGCGTGACAGCGGAAGGTCCGTCATCGGCATTCGCGAACAACGTGATGCCAGTCTCGAGGAACAGCGAATCGACGAAGTCAACAGCGGCGTGATCGTGGCCGACGCAGATCGGCTCCGACGCTGGCTGGACCGGCTCGACAACGACAATGCCCAGGGTGAGTACTACCTGACTGACTGTGTCGCGCTGGCGGCGCAGGATTCGGCCGAGATCGCAGCGCATGTCTGCCCCGACGCCGCTGAGTTGATGGGTGCCAACGACATGATCCAGCTGGCCGGATTGGAGTCCGCATTGCAGCAGCGGCGGCGCTGTGCGCTGATGGCTGCGGGCGTGAGGATGCTGCACCCTGAATCGGTTCAACTGCGAGCCAGCGTCGCGGCCGGCCGCGAGGTCGAGATCGACCAGGGCGTGGTGCTTGAGGGCGAAGTCGAACTGGGCGACGGCGTCTGGATCGGCACCGGCTGTGTGTTGCGCAATGCAAGGCTGGCGGCAGGAACCCGGATCGAGCCATATTCCGTGCTTGACGGTGTCGAGACCACCGGGCCATGCACGGTCGGTCCCTTCGCCCGTCTCCGACCGGGTACGGTGCTGGCGGCCGGAGTTCGAATCGGCAATTTCGTCGAAACCAAGAACGCCCGCTTCGCCGAAGGCGCGAAGGCCAATCACCTGAGTTACACCGGCGATGCCGAGATCGGCGCCCGCACCAACCTCGGTGCCGGCACCATCACCTGCAACTACGATGGCGCCAACAAGCACCCCAGCTGGATCGGCCAGGATGTCTTCATCGGCTCGAATTCGGCGCTGGTCGCACCGGTCGAAATCGGTGATGGGGCGACCGTGGGCGCCGGCAGCGTGGTCACCGGCAAGGTGCCGGGACAGGCGCTGACGGTGGCCCGGGCCCGGGCCCGGACCATCCCGGGCTGGCGTCGACCGCGGAAAAAATCGACGTCCTGACTTTGCACGCACCGCGGCGCTGCGGTATTCTCTACCCTCTCGAACCACTGCCGGATTTTTCAGGATCACCATGCGCAGACGTCAGCACTCGGACGATGAAGCCGAGATCAACATCACGCCGATGCTCGACATCGTCTTCATCATGCTCATCTTCTTCATTGTCACGACCTCGTTCGTGCGCGAGAAGGGGCTGGATATCTCCCGGCCGACCAAGAGCGACCAGCAGCAGGTTCAGGAAGATGTCGGCCAGATCCTGGTCGAGATCGACGCCCTGAGCCAGATCAAAGTCAATCGACGCAACGTCGATGACCGTGCTGTTCGCGCCAACCTGGAACGCGAGCGCGCCTCCAAGCCCAAGGCGCCACTGATCATCGCCTCGCATCCTGATGCAAACACCAATTCCCTGGTGCTGGTGCTGGACGCGGCCAACGTGGTCGGAATTTCCAGCATCAGCGTCGCCACCACGAGGTAGCCAGCATGAGCGAGTTCGAGCCCGACTCCGCCTCTCCGGGAGACGCAAAGGAAGCCCGGATGTGGGCAACCCTGTTGCACCTCTCGCTGCTTGCCGGTCTGTTGATACCGTTTGGTGGCCTGGTCGTGCCTGTCGTGATCTACTTCCTGAAAAGGGAACAGTTTCCGTCGCTGGAACCGCATTGGTACGTGGTTCTCAACTGGATCCTCAGCTCGCTGATCTATGCGGTGATCTTCTCCATCCTGATCGTTATTCTCATCGGCATCCCGCTGTTGTGGGCGCTGGCCTTGTTGTTCCTGATCTTCCCGATCATCGGCGCGATCAAGGCCATTGATGGCGAAGTCTGGCCGTACCCGTTGTCGATCCGGTTTTTCGGCAATGGCTGATTCTCCCGAAACTGCAACAGTGCGCGAGCGGCCGCCGTTCGAGCGGGCCAACACGGTGTTCTTCGCGCTATCGAATCTGGCCGCGCTGACCCTGGTGCCTCTCTGGGGCTGGTTTCAGGGCTACTCGGCGCTGGCCTGGGTTGCTGCCAGCGTGCTGCTGGTGCTGACCGGCATGAGCACCACGGTCGGATATCACCGGATGTGGTCGCATCGTGCCTTCCAGGCGCGATGGCCGGTGCGTCTTGGTCTGGCGGTGTTCGGTGCCATGGCACTGCAGAACAGTATCTACGTCTGGTGTGCCCGGCACCGCATTCATCACCGCTACGTCGATGACGTCGAGCGTGATCCACACTCGATCCGGAGCGGATTCTGGCACGCTCACATCGGCTGGATGCTGCGTGCCTGGCCGACCAGTCGGATCGATTTCAGCCAGGTTCCGGACCTGGAGCGCGATCGGATCGTGATGTGGCAGCATCGCAATTACTGGGCCCTGGTCTGGGGCACCAACCTCGGCATTCCGCTGCTTCTGGGTGTGCTGACCGGCGAAATCATCGGCATGGTGCTGTTGGCCGGCGTGCTGCGCCTGGTGGCCAGCCATCACTTCACCTTCTTCATCAACTCGCTGGCCCACACCTGGGGCGCGCGCCCGTACAGCGAGGAAAATACCGCGGTCGACAATCCGCTGGTGGCGCTGCTGACCTGGGGTGAGGGTTATCACAACTACCACCATGCCTTCCAGGCCGATTATCGCAACGGAATCCGCTGGTGGCACTACGATCCATCGAAATGGCTGATCAATCTGCTGGCCTGGGTCGGCCTGGTCACCGAGCGACGGACGACGCCGGCGTTTCGGGTTCAGCGGGCCCGATTGATGGTCGAATTTGCCCGACTACGCAAGCGTGCCGAACAGGCTTGCAATCAGGAGAGCTGGCGCGCGCTGGTCGATCGTGAATACCAGCAGTTCCGGGAAATCGTCGGCCAGTGGCAGTCGATCCAGATGCGCCGCATGGAGCAGGGCGCCGAAGCGCTGCGCGACCGCTGGCACCGAACCGAGCTGCGGACCTCGATGAAGGAAGTCGAATTCCGACTCAAGATGCAGCACAAGAGGCTGCGCGCGCTGATGCGGACTCTCGAGCCATACGGGGCCTGATTGCGATCTGATCAGGGTTTGATCGATCCTCTACCTGCGCCCCGGTCCGCGGTGCGTTGAATCAGGCCTTTTCCGGGTGATCGATCCCGAACAACTCGCAGGCGTTGGCTGTGGTCTGTTCGGCCAGGCGCTGCGGGTGGACACCACGCAGCGCCGCCACGCTGCCGCCCACCCACGGCAGCCAGCATGGTTCGTTGCGATGAGTCCTCGCCTTGGGGCGCAGGTTCCGGGGTTTCAGGTACGGGGCGTCGGTCTCGAGCAGAAGGCGGTCGTCCGGAATGGCTGCGACCGTGTCCTTGAGATCCAGGCCGCGGCGCTCGTCGCAGATCCAGCCGGTGATTCCGATGTGGCAATCCAGGTCGAGGTAGTCGAACATTGCCGCGCGCGTGTCGGTAAAGCAGTGGACCACGACCGGACCCAGGCGATGGCGGTATTCATGCAGGATCGAGTGAAAGTCGGCATGAGCCTCGCGCTGGTGCAGGAATACCGGTTTGCCACAGCGTACTGCAAGTTCCAGTTGTTCAATCAAGGCATGATGTTGGACCTGCCGCGGAGCAAGGTCGCGAAAGTAGTCCAGGCCGCATTCGCCGACTGCAGCGACCAGCGGATCCCGGTGCAGCGCTGCCAGTGCTTCCAGTGCGGCCGAATCGACTTCCGCGGCAAGATGGGGGTGCACCCCCGCCGTTGCACGCAAGCGTGTTGGCGCGAAACCTGCCAGTTCAAGTGCGCGGATGCTGCCAGCGACAGAGGCGCCGGTCAGCACCAGCCGGTTCACGCCCACCGCGGCGGCGCGGTCCAGGGTTTCGATCCAGTCGTGTTCGAAACTTTCGTGGCCGAGATTGCAGCCGATATCGACCCATTCCAGGTTCACTGGCCGCCGTGTTCCAATCGGCCTGGCTGCGGCCCGGAACGCAGCAGCAACTGCGCCAGCCAGCCGCCAAACAGCGCACCCAACGCGGGCGTCAGCGCCAGGGTCCAGGCGCCCGGTGCGCCGGCCCAGGCGAACCACAACATGAGCGACGCTGCGGCGCACAGAAGGATTCCCGACAGGTAGGCAGCCCAGCGGCCGCGGCCGACCAGCCCGGCCATCAGCCCGCCCCCAAACCCGCCGACCAGCCAGCTCAGGATCAGCGCTGCCAGCAGCAGCGAGCCGCCGCTTCCCATATACAGCGCGCCGTTCAGCTGGATCGACGGCGTCAGTGCATCCAGCAGAATCCAGGTCAGTTCCTGGATCAGCACGCCGATTACGGTTCCGGCAGCAACCGCGATGACCGGACGCGCGAGTCGGAATGATGGGTTGAAGTCGGCACGGATCAACATGCGCCAATTATCCCAGCATTGGCACCGGGAAATCGTTGGGCACGCCCGATGTCGACGAGGTTCCCTTGACAGGACTGGCGCCAGGAAATCGTTGCTCCAATCGTCAGCTGGTCGTTGTAGAACCGGTGCCGTTGCGCGAAACGGCAGTTCCGGATGCGGAGTCGCGCAGCTTTGGACGTCTTGCTTTCCTGTCTGATCTCGGTGATAATTATGGGCTAACCTTTTCCAGTGCAGGCTCGACGCCATGAAGGCAGAAATTCATCCGG
>Ga0100400_1003069_pt1 | contig 11371 bp, 11 predicted proteins | sample CryGeymeta201524_FD_80420 | JGI IMG/M metagenome (GOLD analysis project Ga0100400, IMG submission 80420) | Groundwater microbial communities from Crystal Geyser aquifers in Utah, USA - Crystal Geyser metaG 2015-24 | ecosystem: Environmental > Aquatic > Deep subsurface > Groundwater | place: USA... | reverse complement strand
GGTAACATTTCAATTCATCATTCTGCCTTTAACTTATCAACGCTTAATGTTAATATTGAATTTGAAATTGAACTGTAAAAATGAATTTTCGATTAATTTAGCGGAATATTTTTTTAGGATGGTTATAAATGAAACTCCGCGTCATCAGGGGCTGCGTAAAAAATTGATTGACGGCTTAAAAATAAAAGGAATTCGTAATGAGAAAGTGCTCGAAGCTATTGGAAAAGTTCCGAGGCATCTTTTTATGGAAAGCACTTTTATTCAATTTGCCTATAAAGACCAGGCATTTCCTATTGGAGCCGGACAAACCATTTCGCAACCATTCACGGTAGCCGTTCAAACCCAGCTTTTAGAAATAGAAAAAGGCGACAAAGTGCTTGAGGTTGGAACAGGTTCGGGATACCAGGCTGCAGTATTATTAGAAATGGGCGCCAAGGTTTTTACAATCGAACGACAGAAGGAACTTTATATGAAAGTGCACAAATTTTTACCCGAAATCGGATACAACCCCGCTTGCTTTTTTGGCGATGGTTATAAAGGACTGCCCAACTTTGCTCCTTTCGACAAAATTATTGTTACGGCAGGCGCTACTTCTATTCCCGAAGATTTAAAACAACAACTTGCGATTAACGGGCGGTTGGTGATTCCGGTGGGTAATGAACATCGGCAGGAAATGAATGTTATTACGCGTATCTCCGGGAACGAATTCAGGAACGAAAAACATGGTGATTTTGTATTCGTTCCGTTGTTAAAGGGGACTGTAAATTTCTGATTATGATTAAAGTTGAAAAATTTGTGGTCAATCCACTGGGTGAAAACAGTTACATTCTCTCCGATGAAACAGGGGAATGTATTTTTATTGATCCCGGGTTTTATTATGATGAAGAACATCAGGAAGTAAAAGAGTACGTGACGGATAATAGATTAACGCCGATAAAAATCACAAATACACATTGCCATTTCGACCATATAATGGGAGTTGAATTTGTTCGTAACGAATTTAAAATTCCGTTTTTCGCCCATGCCGAAGATGTTTTTTGGGTTGAAAAGGCTGTTGCTCAAGGCGAAATGTTTGGTTTCGAAATGAAGCCGGTCGCTCCCATAGATGCTTTTTTATCGGAAAATGAATTTGTTGAATTTGGTAACTCGAGGTTGCAGATTATTCATGTTCCGGGTCACTCTCCGGGTCATGTAGTTTTTTACAGCGAAAAGGATAAAACACTGATTGCAGGCGATGTTCTTTTTTATGGTAGCATTGGCCGGACCGATTTACCCGGAGGTAACCATGAAACACTAATTTCGAACATCAAAAATAAACTGTTTGTTTTGCCCGATGGAACAACTGTTTTTTGCGGGCATGGTCCCGAAACAAAATTGGGATTCGAAAAGAGGACAAATCCATTTTTAACTTAGCAGAAATTACATCAACAGTGTGGTTTAAAGTCATTTTTTCAGTTCATCGGGTTTTTTAACATTGCAAATAACTTCAAAAATAAAAATAAGATATGGCTCACGATAGATTTGTAAATCGTCATTTAGGCCCCAGGGCGCACGAAATCACTGAAATGCTCGAATTTGTTGGCGTTTCTTCAATGGACGAATTAATTGACCAAACCGTTCCTTCAAACATCAGGTTAAAAGAACCATTAAAATTGAGCGAGGGACTTACCGAGCGGCAATATTACAGGGAAATACTAAAACTGGCATCCAAAAACAAGGTGTTCAATACTTACATAGGAATGGGGTATTATGATACCATTACGCCGGCAGTTATTTTGCGAAACGTGTTGGAAAATCCGGCATGGTACACTTCATACACACCCTATCAGGCCGAAATTTCGCAGGGAAGACTGGAAGCGCTGTTAAATTTTCAAACCATGATTTGTGAACTTACCGGGATGGAAATTGCAAATGCATCGTTACTCGACGAGGCAACAGCAGCAGGCGAAGCAATGGTTATGATGATGAACCTGCGTTCGCGCCAAATGGTGAAGGACAATGTGAACGTGGTTTTGGTTGATGAAAAAATGTGGCCTCAAACTCAGGATGTTTTGGTAACAAGGTCGCAACCGCTTGGAATTGAGTTGCGAATTCAGCCCAAAGAAAAATTTGAATTTACAGATGATGTTTTTGGCGTTTTGGTGCAGTATCCCAATTCTGATGGTGAAATAATTGATTATTCTGAACTTGTAAAGTCCGCACACGAAAAAGATATTAAAGTGGCATTTGCCACCGATTTACTTTCGCTGGCCATTTTAACCCCTCCCGGTGAATGGGGCGCCGATATTGTTTTTGGTAACAGTCAGCGTTTTGGTGTTCCAATGGGTTACGGTGGTCCACATGCAGCATTTTTTACCGCCCGCGATGAATACAAACGTTCAATGCCCGGTCGCATAATCGGGGTTACAAAAGATGTTCATGGAAACCGTGCCTTGCGAATGGCTCTCCAAACCCGCGAGCAACATATTAAACGCGAAAAAGCCACATCTAATATTTGTACAGCCCAGGCGTTGCTGGCCAACATGGCCGGATTTTTTGGCGTTTATCATGGTCCCGAAGGGATTAAAATGATTGCTAACCGGGTTCACAGTATTGCAGCATTTTTAGGGGTGGAAATTGAAAAACTGGGATACAAGCAACTTAATTCCGATTTTTTTGATACCATCCGAATCCAGTTGCCAAAATATGTAAAACGGGAAGATATCGAATGGCTCTCTCTCGAACTGGAAATGAATTTCCGTTACTTCGAAAACGGCGACGTTGGCATAAGCATCGACGAAACTACAAACCTCGAAGACATGAACTGGATTCTCGAGGTTTTTGCAAAAGCAGCAAATAAACGATGGACGAAAATTCAGGAATATCCTGAAGATTTGGCCATTAACAAAAGATTTGCCCGTACATCTGAATTCATGACACAGGAAGTTTTTAACAAGTATCGCTCGGAGACCGAAATGGTGCGTTATATTAAGAAACTGGAACTGAAAGATATTTCATTAACTCATTCAATGATTTCGTTGGGTTCGTGTACCATGAAACTCAATGCTGCAACTGAAATGTTGCCATTGAGCTGGATTGAATTTAACGGTATCCATCCGTTTGTTCCCAAAAACCAGGCGCGCGGTTACCATGAAATGATGGAGGAATTGCGCCGGAATTTGGCCGAAATCACCGGAATGGCCGATGTAAGTTTAATGCCAAATTCGGGTGCTGCCGGCGAATATTCAGGGTTAATGGTTATTCGCAGATATCATTTAAGCCGCGGCAACCATCAGCGCGATATAGTTTTAATTCCATCTTCTGCTCACGGCACGAACCCCGCAAGCGCTTTCAGCGCAGGCATGAAAGTGGTGGTTGTGGCCTGCGACGATAGGGGAAATATCAGTGTTGAAGACCTTCGTAAAAAAGCAGAGGAACACACAGAGAACCTCGCAGCGTTTATGGTAACTTATCCATCAACACACGGGGTTTTTGAGTCGGCAATCATTGAAATGTGCGATCTGATTCATCAGTATGGCGGGCAGGTATATATGGATGGCGCCAACATGAATGCACAAGTGGGGTTAACTAATCCGCGGATTATTGGCGCCGATGTTTGTCACCTGAATTTGCACAAAACCTTTGCTATTCCGCATGGAGGCGGAGGTCCCGGCGTTGGGCCAATTTGTGTAGCCAGCCATTTAATCGAATTTTTACCGTCGCACTCAATCATGAATAACGGCCATATCGGTATAAATGCAGTGTCTGCTGCTCCGTGGGGAAGCGCTTCGGTTTTGCCAATTACTTACGGATACATTAAAATGATGGGCGCCAGCGGTTTAACAGATGCTACCAAAGTGGCTATTTTAAATGCTAATTATATCGCCAAAGCGCTTGAGAAAAATTATGGCATTTTGTATAAAGGCGAAAACGGTCGTGTTGCCCACGAATTAATTGTGGAATGTCGCCACCTGAAAACAACATCTGGAATTTCAGAGGAGGATATTTCAAAACGTTTGATGGATTATGGATTTCATGCACCTACTTTATCGTTTCCGGTGCATGGAACGTTAATGATTGAGCCCACTGAAAGTGAGTCGAAACAGGAACTCGACCGTTTTATTGATGCTTTAAATAACATTTACATCGAGATTAAAGAGATTGAAAACGGTGAGGCTGACAAGGTTGATAATGTTCTGAAGAATGCGCCACATACAGCAGAAAAGGTTGTGGCTGATGTTTGGGAATACAAATATTCGCGCGAAAAAGCAGCTTATCCACTTCCCTGGATTCGCGAAAACAAATATTGGGTTCCGGTTGGAAGGGTTGATAATGCCTGGGGTGACCGGAATTTAATTTGTACCTGTGGTTCGCCGGAGGAGTACGAATCGTTTTCGAAATAATAAAACTAAGGAAATGATTGTTTTTCCAAATGCCAAAATAAATATTGGGTTGAATGTGGTTTCCAAACGTGAAGATGGATATCATAACCTGGAAACCATATTCTATCCAATAAAACTAACTGATGCATTGGAGTTTGTAGAGTCGGATAAAACGAAACTGACAACTTCAGGAATTACATTGGATAGCGCGCCTGAACAAAATTTAATTTTAAAGGCATATCATCTTTTAAAAGCAGATTTTAGTTTGCCTCCCCTTCATTTCTATTTGCACAAGGTAATTCCTTTTGGTGCCGGGCTGGGTGGTGGTTCTTCTGATGCAGCTTTTACCCTGAAAACTTTGAATGGTTTTTATAACCTTGGACTTACTTCCGAAAAACTTGAAAATTATGCCGCTCAAATCGGGGCCGATTGCCCGTTTTTTATGCACAATAAACCAACTTTTGCTACTGGTATTGGTAATAAGTTTCACGAAATTGAACTCGAACTTTCAGGTTATGAAATTGTAATTTTAAAACCCGATGTTTCTGTAAGCACCCCCGAAGCCTATAAAAATGTAATTCCCCGTAATCCAAAATTCAGGTTATCGGAAATTGTAAAAAACCCGGTTAACGATTGGAAAAACCTGATTGTTAACGATTTTGAAAACAGCGTATTCCCAAAATATCCTCAAATTGCCGAATTAAAACAATGTCTGTATAAACTAGGCGCCGGTTTTGCATCCATGTCGGGAAGCGGATCTGCGGTATTTGGAATTTTTCAGCATTTACCGGCAAATCTCGAGAATAAAATACCAGATGGTGTTTTACTTTACCGTTAGTTTGTTGCCATTTACCGGCGTTAAGGTTTCATTAACAAGATTCTTCTGTTTTTTTTAAAAATAACATGTAACCTTTGTTCACGTTATTAGTCTATTAAAATGAAAACAAAACAAAGAAACAGAAACGTTTTTTAAAAACAGAAAATATGAAAACAACAATGAAACAACTAAAAGCAGGAACAATTATCGCTCTTTTATTAATGGTTGGAAATGGATATGCAAAAGGAACGGAAGACAAAGCCTCAAGCCATGAGAATATTGAAACTTCACTTCAAGTCGAAAAATGGATGACAAACGAAGTGATTTGGAACAGCACCACAGAAACTATTTCAACAATTAAACAGGAAACAGAAACAAGTATTGAACTTGAAAATTGGATGACCAGTGCTGAAACCTGGAATTTGAACAGTAATTTTGTTGAAGAATCCGAAACTGGTTTGGAAATTGAAGCATGGATGACCAGGCAGGAAACATGGAATATTAAAAATGCGGAAGCCGAAACAGAATTAGCAGTTGAAGGCTGGATGATTAATGAAAGCATTTGGAATTAGTTCAGAAATTAGATACACGCGATTAGATTAGTTTAGTTAGATTTTTTGGGGTTGTCTGCTGTTTGGCAGACAACCTCTTTTTTTCTGCCCGGGTCATCCGATGACTTACTCATTACGAAATCAATAAGAAATAAGGAACAAAAAATAACAGAAGCACGAAGTTCAGGAATACTTTCAACTTTCTGATTATGTTATTCCTTATTTTGAGATTTCCCTTTTGCTGCTCAAATCATCGGCTGGCCAACTCATATATTTTCCATTTTCCTTTGCTTGGGTTGAAAAGTAAAATATATTTGATATTTTAAAAAAATCGAGGCTGTGTTGGTAAAAATCAGAAATAGTTTTGTGTTAATTGGTTTATTCTTTTCGGGAATTGCCGGTGCTCAGGATATTTCCTTCTCCCAGTTTTATGCAAATCCGTTATATCTTAACCCCGCATTTTCAGGTTCTGTGGGAGTTCCCAGGGTTGCTGTGCAATACCGCAACCAGTGGACAGGATTCGATAATGCATTTACAACGTACAGCGCAGCATTCGATGTGCCGGTAAAAAAATTGCAGGGCGGAATTGGCGGATATTTTTTAAACGATTCGCAGGCAGATGGAATTTTAAATACGCTTCAGTTTAATTTATCCTATGCTGTTTTTATCCAAATCTCTGAAAAATACCGTTTACATGGCGCTTTGCAAGCTGGTTATATCCAAAATTCGTTAAACACTAACAGGCTTGTATTTGCCGATAACCTCGATCCCAACTATGGAAATCATGGTACATCAGCCGAACTGGCCACGCTAACTGACCCCAATTACAGTTTTGCTGATTTTTCGGGAGGCATCTTGATGTACAGTAAACGCCTGTTTTATGGAGTTGCAGTCCACCATCTTACTGAGCCAAATCAGTCGTTTTATTCAGTAAATGAAGCTGTTGCCAGACTTGACAGAAAATATACAGCACATTTTGGAGCAAGATTGCCGGTTTATTTGTACGGCCATAACCGCAAGAAATTTGACATCTCGCCGCAGTTTATCGTCCAGTGGCAAGGCAATTTTCAGCAGTTTAATTACGGCATTTTTGCAACAAAATACGGGTTAACTGCTGGTACGTGGTTTCGGCAGAATTTTGGGCTCAGGTACGATGCGGTAATTTTAATGTTTGGTTTTATGAAAAAAAGCTGGCAATTTAATTACAGTTACGATTTCACTGTTTCCGGTTTGCGTGCCGGCTCTGGCGGAACGCACGAAGTTTCTTTTACTTTTCTGCTGAATAATATTGCGCAAAATAGATTTCTACCATTTTTTAACCAGTACGAAGAGGAATTTGGGGTGAGATAAAATCTCAGTAATACCCCATTTCAATCTTTCTCACAATTTCTTCCAACATTAGGTCTTCATTTTCAGGGTGGTAACCATCTTTTAAATTATTTTTGAAAATTCTGGCAATTCCCTGCCAAAACATAGCGCTCACATCTCCTCTGAAATCTTTAATTATACTGTATGCATTGCGGTCTGTTTCGCGGTTAATCAGTTTTAAAAGTATTTTTCCATCAGAAATCGACCACTTTTTCAACTCTTCCTTGTGTTTGTCAAGCAACTCTTTTTCAAGGTTTTTCATCAGTTTTCTGCGTTCGCGCTGACTGTCGAGTGCGTAATACTGAGGTTCATATTTGTTTAAAAGAATCCTGGCTTCAACCGCCACCGGATAAACTTTTTTTACTTTTTCAACATAACGCGAATACCGCTGCTGTTGTCTTTTACTTGTAAATTTATGTTCGGGAAAAATCCACACATCTCCAATCCTGACGTGTATAATTGTGTCGTTACCTTCAACAATACCCATAACCCACTGTCCCGAATCCTGCTTTTGGGCTTTCGTTCCCAAGGTTAACAGGGGGAAAATCAATATGCAAACTAACTTCTTCAAATTTTATTTTTAATACGATAAAAGTAAAACGTTTAATCTACTTCGCAATTATGGGTTTTGCAAAGTTTATATCTTTGATGCACAATTTTTAAATCTTTAATCTGATTATATCAATGAAAACCTGCATTAATTCCGAGTTTGGAAAACTGGAGGGTGTTGTAATTCACCGTCCCGGTTCCGAAGTTGAAAATATGACCCCCGAAAGCGCCCAACGTGCCCTGTACAGCGATATTCTTAATCTTTCTGTTGCATCGAAAGAGTACGCGCAACTCGAAGGCGTGTTACAAAAAGTTACCTCGGTGCATTATGTAAAAAATCTTTTAACCGAAGTTTTGCAGAATGAGCAGGTAAAGATGGAACTCCTAAACGAAATTTGTACTAACGAGGGGAAGGTCTGTAATCCGTTGAACATGGCAGAAAATCAGCCTGAGAATCTCGCCGGTTTATTGATCGAGGGGGTTGTTCTGCAAAAAGACAATCTAACCAACTATTTAAGCAACGAGAGATTTTCGGTGCGACCGTTACATAACCTTTTTTTTGTGCGCGACTCGGCTATGGGTATGAACGGAAACATGCTGATTGGAAAAATGGCAAATCCGGTACGCGAAAGAGAAGCCCTCATCATGGAATCAGTTTTTAACCACCACCCCTTATTCGAAACAAATGTGTTAAATCCTGCGAAACCAAAACCGGGAATTGCATTTAATCCGGTAGCTACAATCGAAGGCGGCGATTTTTTGGTTGCCCGGCACGATGTTTTTGTTATTGGGAAAGGGGTTCGCACAAACACGCAGGGTATCGATTTTATTATTGAGAATATCAAACAACTGAATACCGGGCCTCGGCATATTATTGTTCAGGAACTGCCTGTTTCGCCTGAATCGTTTATACACCTCGACATGGTTTTTACTTTTCTGAATGTTGATTCTTGCATGGTTTTCGAACCAATAATCAAAATGAGCAGGCTGCGTACCATTCATATCGTTATTGATAACCGGGAGGTGGTCAGGATTGAGGAGCGACCGAATATTCTCGAAGCCTTGCAAAAGTTGGGGATCGATGTAAAACCTGTTTTCTGCGGAAGTAAAACTGATTCGTGGATACAAGAGCGCGAACAATGGCACAGTGGCGCAAACTTTTTTGCCTTTGCCCCGGGAAAAGTAATAGGATATGAACGTAACAGCCACACCATTGATGAATTAAGCAACAGCGGATTCGAGGTTTTGAAAGCCGCCGATATTATCGAAAACAAAGTAAATGTTGACGATCACAAAAAATGTGTGGTACTAATTGCCGGCTCTGAACTGGCCCGCGGTGGCGGCGGCGCCCGTTGTATGACCATGCCGGTGAGAAGGGGAGAGGTGGAATGGTAACTATGCGAAAACTTCGAAATCCTGAATTAAACAGGCTTACACCCGAAGCATATAAAAAGGCCGAAAAACTGCAATTGGTTGTGATACTCGACAATATCCGCAGTTGCAACAACATTGGTTCAGTATTTCGTACTTCCGATGCGTTATTAATAGAAAAGGTTTATTTATGCGGAATAACTGCCACACCGCCCAATACGGAAATTCACAAAACTGCGCTCGATGCTGAGAAATCTGTGGAGTGGGAGTACCTCGAAAAAACAGGGGATGCCGTTACCAACCTTCAAAACAAAGGTTATAAAGTTTACGCCATCGAACAGGTGGAAAACAGCATTTTGCTTCCCGATTATTTCCCTGTTTCCGGAGAAAAAATTGCCGTGATTTTTGGTAACGAAGTAAAAGGTGTTCAGCAAAGTGTGGTTAATTTGTGCGATGGAAGCATCGAAATTCCGCAGTTTGGAACTAAACATTCATTTAATATTTCGGTAAGCGCGGGTATTGTTTTGTGGGATATTTTTAGCAAACTGACATACAGCAGATAGTTTCTTAAAACAAAAAAATAATTATTAGTGCGATTTATTGCACTTAATGATGTTAATTGTATTTTTTGTTTTAAGTTTACATCAAAAAGAGCAATGCAATGCACTTTAGGGAGTTAATTAAAACCATTAAAGAACGGCGACAGGTTATGCAGGTAACGCAGGAAACTCTTGCTGAGTTATCGGGCGTTGGGTTGCGGACTTTAAAACAGTTTGAAAGCGGTAAAGGAAATCCTACACTGTTAACTATTCAAAAGTTAGCCGATGTATTGGGAATGGAGCTTTATCTGAAAATTAAAAATGTAAACAGTAATTCATGAGACAGGCCAAAATATTGTTCAAGGATGAGGAAGCCGGATTGTTAATCCAGCACGATAATGGTTCGTTTACATTTCGTTACCATCAATCCTGGATTGCCAACAACCAAAAAAGCGCAATAAGCCCCACACTCCCTAAAACTGAAAAGGAGTTTCACGCCAACTTTCTGTTTCCGTTTTTTTTTCATATACTTCCCGAGGGTTCAAATAAGGACGTGATTTGCAAACTTAACCGGATTAACAGAAACGATTACTTTGGGCTACTTTCGGTTGTGGCAAAAAACGACAGCATTGGTGCGGTAAGGGTAATAAAAATTGATTGATATGGGTTTGCATGAAATAAAATTTTGTCCAGGAACACTTGCCGAAGGATTTGATACTTACAGCAAGGCCTGTTTAAACAGGCTTTTTCAGGGGAAAAAGGTGAATCATGTTTTACCTTATGATTCGCCAACCTCAAATCAGGAGGCCTTTTTAATTTTTGAGGAAAACCTAAAGCAACTTTCAATATCGGGTGTACAGGAAAAATTCTCGGTAACACTTGAGAAAAACAAGTTGCGATTGGTCAACAAGGGCGAAAGGGGCGCCTATATTCTGAAACCCATTCCCAGGGTTGGAAAATATCGGGAGCAAATGCCAGCAAATGAACATCTGACCATGCAAATTGCACGTCAGGTTTATGGGATTGAGACTGCCGAAAATGCGCTTATTTTTTTTCAGAATGGTGAACTGGCATACATCACAAAAAGATTTGACCGCGATAACAACGGCAACAAATTGGCACAGGAAGATTTTGCATCGCTGGCAGGCCTTACGCCTCAAATACATGGCGAACATTATAAATACACTGGCAACTATCTGACATTGTTCCAGTTGATGCAAAAGTATGTGCCAGCCTACAAAATTGAAGCACCTAAACTTTTAAGGCTATTGCTGTTCAATTACCTGTTTTTGAATGGAGATGCACACTACAAAAACTTTTCACTTCTCGAAACCCCGATGGGCGATTACAGGTTAAGTCCGGCTTATGATTTAATGAACAGCCGAATTCATATCGTTGACAGGGACTTTGCCTTGGATGATGGCCTTTTACCTCCAAATCTGGCGCAGGGAAAAATCAGCCGACAATTTGCCCTGCTTGCAGAACTGGCAGGAATTGGTGAAAAAGTTTATAACGAAATGTTTACTTTGATGACATCGCAATCGCAACAGGTTGATAAGTTGATTTTTTCGTCGTATCTAAACGACACCACAAAGCGAAACTACTGGCAGTTGTATCAGGGACGGTTAAAGCAGTTAATGAAGGAAAAAGGTGAAAGCAAACAAAAACAGGAACCAGCTAAAACAGATTAATTTATAACGCTATGCCCGAAGAATTTCTGCAATACATCTGGGAAAACTCCCTTTTTGAAACTGAAAACCTGCAAACCACGGGCGGTCTGCCAGTGAAAATCATCAATGTCGGTAAGCGAAATTC
>Ga0100400_1003068_pt1 | contig 11371 bp, 6 predicted proteins | sample CryGeymeta201524_FD_80420 | JGI IMG/M metagenome (GOLD analysis project Ga0100400, IMG submission 80420) | Groundwater microbial communities from Crystal Geyser aquifers in Utah, USA - Crystal Geyser metaG 2015-24 | ecosystem: Environmental > Aquatic > Deep subsurface > Groundwater | place: USA... | reverse complement strand
TGGAGAATGTCCTCCACAAGGTTTTTGTCAGCAATAAAAAGTCGGCAGTACCCTTTTAAACGCGGGTGCAGCAAAAGAAAAACCTCCTTAAATGCTTCCGGATTTCCTCTTTTCAGTTCTATTTTGGTTTGAACACTGAACATCTCTCCTGTTTCAGTTAATGATTTTACGAATGTATTAAAATATAATGAATTACAACTTTTTAGCTTTCTTCGATTGAAAATCTGCCAAATCGAAAATTATTATGTTTTCTGCTATCTCCACTCAACAACCAAAGTTTCTTCCGGCGAAATGGTAATGCTTTGGCCTGAAACAGTTCCTTTTTTATCAGCAAAAAGGAGATTTGGCTTTTTGTTTTTTTCGGTTGATTTTATTTCAATTTGTTTGGTTTCGTTTGATTTGTTTACCACAACTGTAACAAACGAATTGCCCGACTGCAGGGTTTTCATCAAACAACCTTTTTGTTGCGTTGCAAAAAAATAAGGTGCCTTTTCGAAGTTGGTTTTCAGTTCGTTTTTAAGGAAATTGGCCAAGTCGCTATTGTCTGCCAGCCGGGTGCCAAGTCCCACCAGCGAAGGAATCCAAAGCGTTTCGCCTTTACCAAACCGGTTACGTGTTGCAACTGGTTTTCCCTCAACGGTTGAAAGTATTTCTCCGGTGTTATTACTGATAAAACCTCTCCAAAGATGAGCAGGTAAATTTACCTGACCGATGTTGACTTCAAACAAATTGTCAACAACCTTAAATTCGCTGATGTTCCCGCCCAGCAGTTTCGAAAAAGGGAAACCGGTTTTCATCGTGTTGTGCAAATCATCGTCGAAAAAACCAGTCAGCCCGTCAACAATCAGTTTGCCGCCTTTCGAAACAAACGATTCAAGAACAGATGCATATTTTGAAGGAACAGAAATCTGGTGAGCCAGAATAATTGTGTTGCCTGTGTAATCACTTTTCGAAAAATCAAATTCACCGAATTCACTGATGTTACAGTTGATTCCCAGTTCCGATAACGTTTCGAAATACCCCAGAACCGATTTCATCACCCCACCCGCTTCGCGGGCTTCGTAACGCGGCGATGATGGCATTTCCATTTTTTTCTCCGCCCACAACGATTCCCTGATGTACAACAGGTTGATGCCTGATTCTACCTCTCGGGCATTGGCAAATAAATCCGGCTTCGATTCAATCACCTTAATTACTTCACTAACTGCTGTTAACCTGTCCGACGGCTTGTCCTGAAAATCGAGCATCGCCCATTCCCCGGCTTCAATTCCCGATGAACGCGGATTGAGCGACCAGAAAATGCCTCCTTTTCCCTGACTTCCCAAAATAATCCACATCCATTGGGCAATCTCAAATTTTGTGGGACAAAGCGGGGCCATGCCACTGAAAGTATTGTTGCCTCCCTGAATTTCGGTCATCATCCACGGCAACTGGCCTGCTGATGTGCGCATGATTTCGCTGTTAGCCGACATTGCCAGCGCATACTGGTCGCGTTTAAAGTAACCAAAATGCCAGCCGGCGTGTGCAGAACCACCTACTGTAGTAAGAAACTTCCGCCATTCAGGATAATCATATTCGGCACAATTCTGAAAAATGGCGTGATTGTTTACATGAATAATGTGCGAGGTGTCGTATTTCTTAATCTCCTCAGCAATCCAGTTTAAAAACCAGGTGTTGTAGTCGAGCAGGAAGCGCTGGTCGGTTAACTCTACCAAAATTGGGTATCCATTATCTGTAAAATCCTTTTGTGGATTAGTTTTTAGCCACTCCTGATATTTTGATTTTGTAAAATCATTAACAGGAATTTTACCTCCAACGCCGGGTTCGTTAATCAAAACCCAGCCATACATGCTTTTAAATTGGCTGAAATGAGTCACAAGTTTTTTGATGTAAACTGCTATCGACTTTAAATGCTCTTCATCGCGCGGGAATTTAAAACCACCAATGTCTGTCTTTTCAGTATAAGGGAAAAGGGTAGCGTAAACCTTGATGTCGTATTTTTCGGCGGCTTTAAAGGCCATGTCGAATAAACTGTAATCCCATGTTCCATCGGGTTTGTGCATATACGATTCAAACATTCGGATGCGGGTGGTTTTCATCCCGTTTTCTTTTAACCTCCGAAACCAGGTGTCGATATCAGCCTGAGTTTGCCCGGGTTCAATAAAAATCTGGGCGCCAAAAAGCGGTAAGTCTGACACTGTTTTTTGAGCATGAACTGTTGTCAATCCAAACATTAGCATCATCAAAAAAGTACAATAATTCAGTTTTCTAAAATTATTATATGAACTCATAATTATTTACCGTTAATAGTTTCCTTCACCATGCTTACTCTTTCAGAATAAATTTCACCCACTTTATCCATGCTGACTTTCAGTTTTGCCAATGCTGCCGGATAATCAGTCCAGACTTCACGCAACCGGTTGGTTATCTGTTTTCCGTCGGTTTGCTCAATTTCAAAAGTCCAGTCATCAAAACCAAGGTCGTAATACATTTGACCTTTTATCGTGTCTTCGGGCTGGCGCAGGTAAAACATGGGCGTACCATTGGCGGCAGCAATAATGGGTGAATGGCACTCGAAACTCAGCACAGTGTGGGCTTTTGAATAAATTGATGCCGCTTCATCCGGCAACCAGTAACCGCGTTTCACAATATAGGGTTTCACATCATTGGGCAACGGATCAATCAATAGTTCTTCCATAATATCAACCTGATAGGTCATTTCAGGACAAACCAGCACTTTATTTCCTGTTTCTCGCACCCAGGCTATCATCGCTTCGCGGAGTTTAGCGTGGTCTTCTTCCTTATATTTTTCGTTGGTTTCTTCCACCTGTTTTATTTTTTCATCGCTCCATCCGTTTCTATTTGGATTGAACTGATGATACGGAGTGTAGCGCAAACGGGGAATGGCGCAGATAAATTTCCGGTCTTCCAGCCCATTGTCTTTCAGAAACTGAAAACCCTTTTCATCGTTGCGAATATTCAGGTAAAATGTGGCATCAGGAGCAAACTGAATATGATTTCCTTCGATGCCAACTTTCCTTAAATGTTCTATCGATATGGTTTCGCGCGTAAAAATAAAGGCTGCCTTTTTCAGAATCGATGTATGATATTCATTCGGATTCTGAAGCGTGGTTCCAAAAACACCAAATGGTTTTGTTGTGTGCTTCATCCAGCACGCCAGGTTATCGGCGCCAACCAAAAGCGGGCCAGACCCGTGAATCAACAGGTCAGCATCTTCGAAAGCCTTCATTATTTCGGGATTTTCGGCATCTTTTTCAGCATTTACTCCTCCATAAAGAATTTGCACTTTTGGGAAGTTTTTGTTTAGAAGTTTCTTTACTTCTTCACCGCTGCTTCTTTTCCAGAGAATGATTTTGGACTCAGGCATAAACGTCTCCAAAACTTGCAGCAGGCCGGGAGTATGTGCAATATCGCCAATGTTCACATCCTGCCAGCCCGAAACCAGTAAAATGGTGGGATTGGTTTTCTTTGCACAGGCAGTCACGATATTGAATAACAGGGTTCCTGCCGTCAATGTACCGACTTGTTTCAGCCAGTTCCGGCGGCTTATTTGATTGTATTGTTTCATTTTTTATGATCTATTTTTTTCTATCCGAACAACAACCGACCTCTTAAAATCGGGTAATTCTACTTGCATATCTTTCCTTGCTTTACTCCACTCATTTTTCCATGGGTCGTAAGTTTCCACCGATTTGATTTTTTTGTTTTTCACCAAATCAGAAATATCAACCGACAGCCCATTTAATTCCGATGGAAGAATTCCTTTTACAAACTCATTTTCCCAATCGTTTTCGGTGTCACGACACCAAAGCAGAATCGTTTTTTCACTTGCCAGCGCGTAAATTCTAAGTTTTGGATGTTCAATTTTAACCGGTTTTAAATTCTCCTTCACCGGATCAATTCCTTTTATGGCTTCGCTAAACCGCTGAAAATGATACCACAAATTGTTTTTATCAATGTAGCTGTCCCAGTGCCAGGCGTGACCCGGTCCGGCAGCGCCGCTGAAAAAAGGGGTAAACAACAGGTCGTGAAGCAAAATACCGTCCTTGTCAACTTCATAAACTTCAATGGGGCCTGTATGCCGTGGTTTTACTCCGCCCACCTCGGCCAGCAGAATCGGTTTTTCTACTTCGTAAGAGCGCAGTTCGTCAATGGCATCACTGGCAAGTAAATCCATCGGTGCCTTGCAAATATCTAGGTTGGCGCCCAAATCGAGGTAACGGTGTATCTGTGCCACATCGTTCGACGTTAAACGGTTGATGTACCTGTAAATATCCCGGGCGCCGTCACTGTCGAAACTACCGAGGCTCTGCATTACCATGTTTTTCGGAAACATTTCGTGAACGCGGGGCAGCATGTTTTCGTTCCATTCTTCAACACCGTCGCTTTTGATGGCATTCATTTCGTTCCATAATTCCCAGCCAAAAATAGCAGGGTGGTCACCAAACCTCTCTTTTAGCATTTTCAGCCGGTTCAGGAAAGCCTGTTTCCCTTTTTCAGTATGAATGTATTCTTCCATATTTTCAAACGGACCGCCATTCGAAATATGGTACTGCTTTTTTGAAAAAAAAGTGGTTTCGTCAGAAATCAGCCTGAAACTTTCGATGCACAGCTTTATTTTGATATTGTATTTCACGGCCATTTCCAAAATCCGATCGAGGTTTTTGGCATTGGTTTCATTCAGTTTACCATATTCGGTTTCAATTTCATGTCCCGGAAAATTGAGCCAGATACGGGCAAAATTACCTCCGTTTTCTGATAGTTTTTTGAAATACAATTCCAGCGTATCCATGTCTTTTGCCCAGCACAAATTGGCGCCAATTGGAATATAGGTTTCACCATTTGTCAGTTCAAAATAGAATGGATTTTGGGTACTGATTTTTACATAAGAGTTCTGAAACGAGGCGCTGTTTTTTACAGGCTGTCCGTTTAAAAAGAACTGAACAGCAATAAACAGCAACAGAATGATAGTTTTTGTTTTCATAATTTATTTGATTTAGTTAATTCTTTACCAGGTTTTTTGAATGTATTTCGTCTCCGTTATTAACCTTCAAGATATAAATTCCATTTGGAATATGTTGAACGGGCAACGAAAAAATGTTTAATCCGCCGACAACTGTCAAAAATGAATTTGAGATGATTAATTGACCCTGAAGATTAAACAGATTAATTTCGATTTTCCTATTCTGAACTATATTCAAGTTTACATTGACATCTTGCGTTGCGGGATTCGGATATAAAGTAAAAAAACCACTTTTTGTTTTGGCCTTAACAAATCCAAGTCCTGATGCAATTTCAAACTCATAAGCGCCAATATCGAAACCTTCACCAATTGGCCGATCTTTTCCGCTGAAATCAATAACCGGCGCCGCAACTCCGGTCAATGAATCAATTCCCTTATCGATGGCCGGACTTCCCTGTAGTAAATGAAAATCATTGTTTTCAGCATCGGCAAACAGCGGGTTGCCTTTTACCAGGTTTGTTCCGGTAATGGCTGTTGCATTTCCGCCAAAATGGAGGTTGTTGCTGTACACGATGGACTTGCCGTTATTGTAGTTTGAATTAATCCGTTTGTTGGCGGGCGCAACCAGAATATTGTTAAACATGCGGATATCATCAGACGAGTTAGCGAAAATTTCCCCCTGGTTTAATTCGGGCGACTGGTCATTGAGGTAAGCGGTGTTGTTAATAATGCCCACATGTTTGCTTTTGTATGTGTGAATACCCGAACCACCGTTTTTGTAAACGATATTGTTTTCAATCAAAGTTCGTCCTTTGTATGAACCGAGAGTTGAGCCATTCTGTGTATTTTCCGAATCGTCGATGATAATTCCGTTCCCGTCTGTAAATCCGCAGTTAAATGCAATGGCCGGTACATATTGCCTGTTGCCATAACAAATGTTGTTGCGGATGATGTTTTTCACTCCGGTTTCATGGTCCGAATTCCAGTTTTGCCAAAGCGAAATGCCACTGGTTGACCACAAGGTGTACCACGAACAATTGTAAATGATGTTGTTTTTAATTGTAATATAATCGGACTGGATAAAGGTGATTCCAGCGCCCCCGCAATCGTAAACCGTACAATTTTTTATCCTGAAGTGATGATACCGGGCGCCATTTCTGCCATCCACCGAAATGCCGTTGCCGTTAAATCGCCCGTCAAACGAACCTGTTGGATTGGCGCAGCTTTTGGGTTGGTTGAGCGCCTGCTCCAATGTAATATTAGAATTGTTTCCTTTAATGGTCAATCCAATCACTTCAATATACGAACCCTGAATATTGAACGCCCGCCAGCAATCGAACGAAATCAGCGGTTGGTGTCCCGGGTAATTTATCCAGACAATCCATTTTTCAGGTGTTCCCGAACTGTTTTCAATAACCACATCCGAACTCCATGAATTGTCTTTTACATAAGTTCCGTTCATCACAAAAACAGTATCGCCAGCCACAGTTTTGTCGGCTGCCCGCTGCAGGGTTTTAAAGGCTTTATCCACGCTCAGTCCGGTATTCGAATTATTACCGGTTGTGGCGTTGACGTAGTAATTCGTTGCTACCGCTTTTTCAGCTAAAAACGGAAACAATAAAATTGCTGTAAGTGTTAAAATGGTGAATTTCATATCTTAATCATGTTTTCTTTAAACTTATATTAATAGCAAAAGCCTGCGATACCAATGGTTATTATTGTCCCCGGCTTAAGCCCTGAGTAAAATTATGGAGTTAAAGTTAGATAAGATTTTGCTTTGATTGTTTCTCCGTGAATTTCGACATCAACATCCCCAAAGTTAACCACCACTTTTTTACCCGAAGAAAACACCGACTCCTGCACTTTGTGGTCTGGCGTAACAAACCGGTGCGAAACCATTTCGTCGGTGGCAATTTGCTCCAGCCACGGAACCACATTTTTGTAGCTGTCAATAAAGGTGTATTTATACTCTTCCCACCGTTCGCGGTCGAGGTTCCAAAGCGGAGCTGAACCATATAAAATATTGAACAAATCTTTTTTCCACCAGATTTCAGGGGTGTGGTGATTGCCATCTTCCCAGCGCCACGAGGTTACAACTGCATCATGATACACCAGTTCATACAGCGGGATTCGGGTGTATTCGTTGATGGAATATTTCAGGTACGTATCATTGGCAACTCTTGTCCCAATCATTTGGGTAGGCCGCGGATTGCTGCGCCAGTAGCCGGTGTAATAAATTGTGCCTTTTTTCTCAATACCCGAACCCCACCAGGTTCTCTGCAAAGTCATCATTCCATGTACAAAGGCAACATGTGCATTTACATATTCTGCGCCCCATTCTCCACCAATATATTGATTGTATTTATCCTCCATAATTTGGTGGTTTTTAATCACGGCCTGACAAAACTGTTCGCGGGTAAGCGGATGTTCATCCGAATAACATTCGAAAACACCATTAGCCTGATATACATCCAGAAAGTAAGTTTCGTGTTGAAATTCCTTGATTTTGGCTTCCACTTTACGGTAAATTTCAGGCCTTACTGCTTCAGGACAAGTGGTGTGTCCAAACTGGTTGAAATAAGTAGTTCCATCACTTTTTCGGGCAGCCAACCGGTTGAATTTTCCGGGATAAACGGTGTGTGCAAAACGCATTGCACCGTTGGCATCCACCTCATAATATGCTGTATCTTTTGTTTTTAAATCGGTAAAAAGTTCGTAACCGCCTGTGGCATAACCCAATTCTTTTAATTGGTTGTCGAACCCGGGTTCCGGATAAGGTGTGTGGTTGGCATCCCAAAGGAAAAGCGCCTTTTCAATTCCCGAGGATTTTAATTCTTTGGCAAAATCAATGTTTCGTGCTTTGTCCCAAATATAAATATGCACGCCACCCAGCATTTTTTCCATTGCCGGAAACCGTTTTTGTTTTTCCTTCAAACTGATTACACTGTTTTTCTTCCAAATATATTTGCGGTAGGTTTTGGCCTGTGCAACATATCCGCCTTTGTCAAAAAAGTGGTAAGTTACTTTTCGTGTATATCCGAATTTCTGCATCGAAGGCAGCCAGAGCGGGGAAAAAGTTACCAGCCCATCCTCTCTGCGTGTGCGCAAACCTGCATCATAAGGCGTTTCGAGAATGGCCATGTAACCTGTTTCAAATTTAGGGTCAACAACACCCATCCATGCCATGGCAAGTCCGCCGCCGGTGTAATAGGTCGCCCCGTTGCTCATCGGATATTCAATGTCATCGGCATGAAGCAGCAATCCTTCGCCGTCTGTCATCAATACAAAATGATTTTTATCGGGAGTTTTAAAAGCTGAAGGAAATTCAAATTCTTCAACCGGTAAATTTCCATCGGCTTTGATAACAATTTCAAAAGAAGCATTTTCCCCTGGCGTTAATTCTGCTTCGAAATTGAAATTTCCTGAAAAAGTAAATTTGAGTGAGTTGCCGTTCTGAACCGTTTTTTCAACCCTGAAATTACCCGTCAATGCATTTTGTTCCCAGGTTTTGTTACACCGTTTATCCAATACTTTGATTAGCGAAGTTTGGTCATCAAAATTAATTTCCAAATTACTGTCAGAAAGCACCCAGACTTTTGAATGTGCTGAAAATGCGGAAAGAGTTAACAGAATGACAAGAATGGTTAGTTTGCTCATGATTAGTTCGTTTACAAAACAAATTTCCAAAGATTCGACCCTTTTTCGTTCATGTGAACATTCAAGGTTTGTTTGTTGCCATCGGGTTTTGTAACAACAATTTTGTATTGGCCAAAAAATCCCCGAAACTCTGCCTGACCGTTTTTATCAGTTTTAACCTGAAGATTTTTTGTCATCCAATCTTCTTTTATCAATTTCATTAGCCGGTAGTAAACCTGTTTTGGGTTGTATTCCTTATCAAGAAGTCCACCGCCTTCAAGCCAGATATCCCTGTCCGACAGTCCCCACCAGGTAATGGAAGCCACCGAAGGATGCCCGAAAGCAAGGGTGTAAAATTGTTCGGCAAATTCAGCCTGAGTTTCTTCCGTCCATTTTCCGTTGCGCCAGCCGGTGATGTCTTTGCCCGATGATTGCGGAATAAACTCGGTAATGTGAATTGGCAGATTAAACTCGGAATACAGCTCGAAGGTTTTGTACATTTCAACCGGCGAAAACCACATTTCGCGAGGTTCGTGTGCCTGGATACCAATTCCGCTAATCGGAGTGTTTCTTCTTTTCAGTTCTTTCAGCAATTCATAAAAACGGTCGCGTATTTCGGGAATAGCCAGTGTAAAATATTCATTTAAAATAAAATGGCCGTCAGGATTTGCATCATAAGCCCATTTGTATGATTGTTCGACCCAGGGTGCAATTTGCCCGGTTTTATACTTGCCAACATCGTATCTTATTCCATCGTTGCTTGTCTTATCTTTTAAGGCATCTTCCCAGGGAATGGTGTTTACTGGTTCGTTTACCACATCCCAAACATCGATTTTTCCCTTGTAGCCGATGACGTTGTTATAAATGCGGGCTTTGTACAAATCGGTTGCCGTTTGCTCGGGCAGATCAAGCAGCCATTTGGGTGTTCCGTATTGTCCGGTCCACCCCAGCGGGTGGCCTTTGCATGTTATTCCGTTGGCGAGGCACCACTCAAGCACAGCCTGATTTCTCTGCCATTGTGGTTTTCCCGGCAAGCTTTCATAAGCGATCCAGTAAAACGGGAAAATGGCAAAATTGAACAGCGCTTTGAACCGCTCCTTAAATTCCTCTTCTTTATACATTTTTCCCGGTCCTTTATTGACCAACCCGAAGGCGAGGTTACCAAACCGAAAATCCTGTGAGACCTGATTGATTTCAATCTTTACATTTTTTACCGGCTCCCCTTTGGCATCAACAAAAACCAGAATCGCATCACTCTTCCGGTAAGTTTCTATGTTGTGCCGCGCTTTGACAAGGTATTCTTTTTCAATAGCCACCTTATCTTCGGTTAAACCAGAAACTGTTTTTAATGTTGATTCCATTACCTGCTTCACTTGTTTTTCGTTAGGCTGGGCTTTAATTCCGGTGTTTTCAAAACCCCAAAAACATATAATCAAGATTAAATAATGGAAAATAATTTTTCTTTTCATTGACATCATATTTATTTTAATACACTGATTTCAAACATTTCACCACCATACAATTGATTAATTGTGATTTCGGTTCCAATGGTTTTCAGTTCTTTTCCCGATTTGGTTTCTACGATTTTACCATCCAAAGTTTTAAGCTGGTACATTTTACCGGGGTCGAGGTAATTCACTGTTACCGTTCTTTTGTTTTCAACTGCGCCATGCCTGAAAACGGCTACAATCCCTCCGTTTTTTGATTCAGTATTCAGGCGTTGATAGCCATCCCACATTCCTTCCTGGGGTTCGCCAAAACCCGGTAAATCCTGCCTGTAACTCATGATATCGTATTTGGTTTGCATGTATTGCAGCCAGTCGGCGTAAGCGCGGTATTTTTTCAGGTCGGCAGGCGATAGTTTCCGCGGATCGCCGAGCATTATGGGCAAAGCGCCCGCAATCGATTTGATGTGCATTTCCCATTCGGGGTCGTGCATTTCGGGATTTCCAATAACAAGCGCAGTTGCAGGAATTGCGGGAGAACGCCACCAGGCCATGTTTCGCACACGTAAACCGGTTTTATCGCCAACATCGCCATCGAAATTCGACAGCCAGTTTCCTTCGGCGTGTTTTAGCATGGCATAATCTATCAGTTGCAAACCACCCATAGTTTCAAAAGTACAGTCGATAAACAGGTTTGGTTTTGCGGCATGAAGTTCATCGAAAAGTTCCCACATCCGCTGGTAGTTCGCGTACATCGATCCTGCATGGTCTTTATGCCCGGTATGTTCGGTGGAATAACAACCCGAGTTTTCAGCATTAAAAACATAGGCGCTTGTAACCACGGCAAAATCGAGTTTCAGGTATTCGAGGCCATAATCGAGCGCAAGATTGAGCAAGACCCCTTTGATGTAGTCTTTCCAACCTGTGGCATAACAGGCCGACCAAACATCGTCATTTGGGTTTTCGGTATGAAGGTTTGCAAAATTTCCATTTTTATCGCGCACAAACCACTCGGGATGTTGCTTAAAAACATTGCTATTTGAAGAAGCGCTGCCCACACTCACCCACAAGCCCGGTTTCATTCCCAACGATTTGATATAGTCGAAAACGGGTTTTAACCCGTTTGGGAATTTCTGGGAATCTATACCCCAGTCGCCATAACTGTCCTGCCAGCCATCGTCGATGATGAATTCCTTCATTCCTGCATCAGCAGCCGCTTTGCCTAGCTCCATGACCAGCTTTTCGTTGATGTTTTTACCAAACGGAACCCATGTATTGTACACAAAAGTAGGTTTTTCACCGAGTA
>Ga0100400_1003063_pt1 | contig 11382 bp, 10 predicted proteins | sample CryGeymeta201524_FD_80420 | JGI IMG/M metagenome (GOLD analysis project Ga0100400, IMG submission 80420) | Groundwater microbial communities from Crystal Geyser aquifers in Utah, USA - Crystal Geyser metaG 2015-24 | ecosystem: Environmental > Aquatic > Deep subsurface > Groundwater | place: USA... | reverse complement strand
TTATATGATGATAGTGTAATGCGTAAGATAAGACAATTATGTTATGACTTTAGGGTAGAATATTACAGGCTTGATAGTAGCATAAAAAATGCAAAAACAGAGTTAGAGATAGACGAAATATGCACGAATAACAAATTTGATAATATAAAATGAGCAAATTAGTACAAAAGATAGACCTATCCACAGGGGTTGAATATGCAGGAAAGATACAGATAGATGAAATAAATTTTCCAAGCAGTGAGGTTTCAGCAGGTCAAGTGTTTTCTACAGATGGTATGGGGAATTATACCTGGGAAAACCCCAATAAAATAAAATACCAGTTAGGTGATGTAGTAGAATCGACGATGAATTATATGAATACAGACTTATTGTTTACCGTAAAAGCAGGTTTTGCATATATTTTAGAGTTTAATTTGTCGATTTCAAGAGTAGCTTTAGGAGCTAATGCAGCAAAGTTAAAATTAATGACAGCATCTACAGATCCATTTATATATAGACCTTTCTTACAGGCTACATCAGCAACCACGAGCCCGGCATTGATACAGCCAAGCTTTATGAGTGGAGTACCAGATGTTATGGATGATGGGTCAGAATATATTTTTGATATGGTAGATGGGAATTACTCTCACTTATATATGAGAGGTATTTTCAAAAGTGAAGGGGATAGTTTGATCACCCTGCAAATAGCAAGCAATTATGATACGAAAGAAATTATTTTAAAATCTTATTCATACGCTTTATTAATTAAATAAAGTGTGTGTATTTTGTGACGTGAATGCACAAAATAACCTTGATATATTCAGAATAGAAGGAGTAATTTATAATGAAATCCCTTGTATTATTAGTTAGGGTATTGCAAAAGAAACGCCATTATCGGCCAATATAATATTAAAAAAAGGAGTTTAGAATGAGTAAAACAGTAGGAAATGCTAATAATAAATTAGACATTTTCAGATTAAGCGACACAGGCACGGGATATAGTATTTTATCGGATTTGACCGGTAGTATTCCAGCAACGACCAATGCTATGAAGGCGTATAGGTTGGATATGATTGAGGAAGCGCCAATTCAGTACCAGGAAGATGGTACTATTAAATTAAATGTTAAGCAATTAGCAGACGATAGCGCATTGAATAATGTATTAAATGCTTTAGCGAAGCCAGGGGCAACATCTTCAGTAAGACCAGAACGAACATTACAAGATGGTAATAAAGTTGGTGGTTCATCATCATCAAATTTATGCTTGTTTGTTTACTACGGTGGAGAGGAAGCAACCGATGGTGTAAAAACAACGGTTTGGATTGGCTCAATAAGTTCAACTTCTGGTTCACACACTGACAAATATAACGAATGGACAGAACCAACTTTTGAAATAACAGGTAGTTTAGCTAAATATGATTTAACAATTATAGCTGCATTGTTTGATGCAACTGTATTGGATGCAACTGACGTAGGAACAAAAATACCAAAGATTAACAAAGGCACTTGCTACGAACGTGCGTTTGTAACTAAGGCAGTGTAGTTTAATTATTTTAACAATCAACCACCCCTAACCTGCAGACCACCCCCCTATCCCCTCCATACTAAGGAGGGGAACTAAAGGGGAGGTGTAGGGGAACTAAAGGGGAGGTGTAGGGGAACTAAAGGGGGATATTAAGGAATAAAAATGGAAAAATATAATTTACAAAGTGTTGTAGATGGTAAAGAAGTTACTATCGAATTTGAATTAAAGTTCTTGAGTAATCAATTAAGAACTCTAATATTCAATATGGATTCTGAATATCAAAAGAAGTTCAATGCTGAATTTAAAGATTCAAAAGTTGCTAAAATGCAAAAAGAATTAAGTAATAAAATTAAAGAAGTAGAAACTGAAGCGACAAATTTGAGCCTTGACCAAAAGAATGCTATAATTAATCAACTCTATTTGAAGTTCGTAAGCGATTTGGGAGATGAAAAGATGATAGATGAGAACAAAAATTATACATTGAAAACTTGGGATTTCAATGATGAAAAAAATATTGAAACTCTAAAACTGATAGCAAACACCTATAAAATGGATTTGAATGGTGAAACAGTTACATTTTTGAGTAGCGATACATCATCCCCATTTTGGAAAAACTGTGATATACAACAGGTGGGTGAAATAGTAAACTCCTTTCGTACAAAGTATAAGATTACAGGATAAAAGAATAGACAATCTGCTAAAAGCACCAGCTTTTACAGTACAACATAACTCAAACAAAAAGAAAGAAAAGCATTCTAAATGGAATGCTTTTAATTTGATGCCAACTACAGAAGAGCTTTATTCTTCATCGGAAGAATATGAATACAAAATAAAAATGTTATGCTGGAATGCATCGAACAACGATAGTATAACATTTTTTAAATTATACGAAGAAAGGTCATTACTTGATATATATGAAATTCTAATGTTCAAAAAGGCACTTGATTATGAGTTACACAATTAAAATAAACTTAGCCCCTGAATTGGATTTAAACAAATTCAATTCAATCCTAGAATTACTTAAGAAAAGTATGGGTAATTTAGGAGGTAGCATTCAACCAATAAATGTATCTGATTATGAAAAAGCAATGTCGAAATTTAAACAAAAATCGGATAGTGCTTTTGATGGTTTATTGGAAGATGTAGATGAAGCTGGTAATAAAATTGATGACCTGAAGGATAAAGTAAAAGGTGTAGATGATAGTGCATCTAATTTGGGTAGTACTTTCCAAAGTAGAATGGCAACATTTGGATTAGCAGCACAAGGATTAAAAAATATATCAGATGGCTTAGGTAGCTTTACAGAGGGTTATATTGCTTTGGATACAGCAACGCAAAAAATAAAAACTTTAGGTGGAGCTGCCAAAGAATTAGCACCTGCTTTTAAGAATATAGCTTTAGAATTATCCTCATCAGTTCCAATTTCTGCTGGTGAAATTGCATCGGCGACATACGAGGCATTAAGTGCAGGTATAAAAGCATCAGAAGAAGATATAAAACAGTTTATGGAAGCTTCTGGAAAATTGGCAGTTGGAGGTGCTGAAACAATTGGAAATTCTGTCAACGTTCTGTCCTCACTTTTGAATGCCTATGGTTTGCAGGCATCGGAAACAGCACGGATAAGTGATGAATTATTCACAACTGTAAATTTGGGTAAAACAAGTTTGCCAGAATTAAGCCATTCACTAAGTGAGGTCATTCCAACAGCCGCTGCTATGGAGTTGGAGTTCGAAAACGTTGGGGCATCGCTTGCTCTAATGACTGCAAATGGTATTCCAACAGCACAGGCAACGACAAAATTAAATGCTCTTTTAATTGAAATTCAAAAGCCTGGTGCAGCATTATCATCAGTTTTTGATAAGGCTGGTTTATCAGTGAAGCAACTTGGGGAAAGGATAAAATCAGGTGACTATACTGGTGTTCTTGGTGATATGAGTAAAGCTTTTAAAGACGCAGGAATATCTGCTACACAGGCATTCTCATCTACAGAATCTTCAGCAGCCTTTAATGTATTAACAAAGGATTTAGGTAAACTAAATGAGACTGTTTTAGCATTTGGGAATTCAGCAGGAGCAACACAATCCGCTTATGAAGATATGAGTTCAGGCATAGCAAACACAATGAATTCCTTGCAGAATATAATCCAGAATGTATTTATCAAATTCAATGAGATACTTGGACCTGGTTTTTCGATGGCAGTCGGTGCAGCACAACAATTGGCTCCGGTGATAATGACAATACAAGGAATAGGGGCTATAATACCAGAGAATGCGATTGGTAGGATAGTTGGTTATTCAAGTGCAATAGTAAATAAATTGATACCGGGGCTAATAACTACGGATGCTATAACAGGCAAAACTGTAATTAGTACAAATGCTTTATCGATGAGTAATTTGAAAGTTGGTGCATCTCAATTGTATGCTTCGGCAGCCGCTAAAGCTGACGTAATAGCCAAAGGAGTACAGGCATTGGCAACAAAAGCAGCTACATTAGCTCAAATGGGTTTAAATACAGCATTCTTAGCTTCGCCAATCGGTTGGATAGTAGCAGGAGTTGCAGCATTAGCCGGAACATTGTATTTACTCTATGAAAATGTAGAGCCGGTTAGAAAAGCATTCGATACGGGATTCAATTTTATCAAAAATTTAATTGGCGGAATAATTGAAGTAATTGGGAGTATTGGCGGTGCTTTATTGCCAGTTGGTCAATTGATATTTGATTTATGGATTACGCCATTTAAGATAATGTGGGGAATAATTTCTACTATAGGTAGTGCAATTGGTAATTTAATCGGCAAAATTATTGGGATTTCAGGTGCTAGTAATGGTGCGGAAAAAGCTATGAAAGGTATTCAGGATGCTGTAACATTGGTAAAGGGTAAAATTGATTCGGTAGTAGTAGTTGTTAATGCAATGAGAGCGGGCTTTGAATCAATGGTAAATTCTGCTATTGACATAGTATCAAAATTGATTGAATTAGATTTTAGCGGTGCAGTTAGTGCTTTCACTAGTGCAGGGGATAGTGCTGGAAAAGCATATTCCGAAAGTGTAGCAAAACAAGTTGAAGAAAAAGACTGGGCGAAAACAGGTGAAACAATAAGTAAGTTATTAACTGAAAAACCAGCAGAAATTAAAATTAAGGCAACTGGTGATGACATTAAGGATATGGCTGAAAAGAGCAAGCAACTATTTGAGCAAATGGAACAAAGGGCAAATGAGTATTCGGGAGCGTTGAGCAGTCAAGCAAGTATTTATGATAATCAGAAAAAACGTTTAGTAGAATTAGAGCTTCAAATAAAGAAAACTAATGACCCCAAACAAAAGGATGAATTATTACAGAAATATACTGAAGAATCGAAATTACTAACAAAGAATAAAGAAACTCTTGTAAAGGGTTTTATTGATGGTAGTAAAGCTGGAATGGTTACAGAGCAGGCAATAAACAACATTGCAAAAGCTCTAAAAATATCAGACCAGGAAGCAAGAGAAATGGTTGTAAAAGATATTCTCCTTGAAACTGCAAAGAGTGGTGAAGTAACCGAAGCCCAAATTAAAAAGATAAGTGGTGAACATAAGATAACAGAGCAAAGAGTAAAAGAAATCTTGGCAGAGCAAAAGAAAGTAACCCAAGAAACTAAGGATACTGATAAAGCAGCAAAGGGTTGGGGTGATTCATTATCTGATATTAAGAAAAAACAGCAAAAAGCTAAAGAAGCAATGTTGCAAGCAAAATATGAGTTTGACCAAGGGAAAATATCGGTAGAGGATTATAACAAGAAAATCAAAGATGGCAATGACCAGATAAAGCAAAGTAATGATGAAATTAACCAGCGTCAAAAAGCATATAATTCATTAAAGAGACAGGGTTTAATTGAAACGGCTGTATATTCCGAGAAGGAAAAACAAGCAACAAAAGAGAAAAAGAATCAATATCAAATAGAGCTTAATTTGTTTAATCGTAAGAATGACACAATCAAGAAACTTGGTGAACAAGAAAATGAAGAATTGAAATTGAGTAGATTGAAAGAAGGTATAATACTCAATCAAATGCAATTGAACCAAGAAAAATTAATGTCATTGAAGGAATTATCAGTTGAAGCCGAGAGACAAATATTCTCTTATCAATCTGTATTTAATGAAGCTAAAAAGCAATATGATATAGAGCAAAAAAAGAATAAAATTAGTGAACAAACAAGTAAGAATTATGAAGATGCAAAAATGAAGCTGGAGGAATTAAGTACAGCTCAATTGAAAGCTCAAAGTAATGTTATAGAGTTTGATTTGCAGATTAAAATCAATGCTGAAAAGAAAGAGGAGGAAATCAAGAAAATTAAGAGAGAAATAGAACTATCTGAAATTGACTTGAAAATAAAGGCAAATATTGCAACTGATACAGATAAGATTAGGATTCAAATAAAGAATCTAAATGAAGATTTGAATGCTGCCATTGAACAATTGAATGTAGAAACTGACCCATTAGAGCAGACTAAGCTAGTGAATACCATCAATAAGATAACTTATGAGTTAGCCGGATTAAATAAGCAAATATTTGAGGGTTCAATTACTGACAAAATAAATAAGATTGAGGATTTGGCAGAAAGAAGCCGACAAATCAATTTGAGAGAATCTGAAAAGACTTTGAAAGAAGATTTGAAGAATGCCGGCACGAATAATAGTTTATTGGAAAAGGCATATTTAGAGCATATAAAAAGGAAGTTGGACATTGATCAGCAGTATTTGAATGAATCAATGAAGTTGGAAGATATTGCTTTAATAAATGCCCAGCAATTTATGCAATCCTTTGCAGAATCATTAATTTCTACTCAAATAGACCCAGTAGCTGAAGCAATTGAAAAGCTGAAAGGCAAAGTAAGTGAATTCAACAATATGGAAGGTAGAGAAGCCGATACCAAAGCAATTGAGGATGAGGAAAAAGCATTAATCGAATCTTACAAAAGAAGGGAACTTTCAACAAAAGAATTTAATGATAAGTTACTTTCTCTCAATCAGAAAAAGCAAGAAACTGACGTAATAAGAGAAGGTGGAACTTCAAGAATTGTATTAGAGCTTCAACAATCAGTAGTAAACTCTTTGGGTGCCGTAAGTAAAAATATGCAAACCCAAGCGGGAACTGCATCAGAAAAAATGAGATTAAAAGTTGCTTCAAATCTTGAAAAATTATCAAAAGAAGGCAAAGATAAAACAGCTTCATTATCCGATATATTCAAAGGTACATCAGAAGAAATGGCAAATTTTGCTTATAGTTCTGTAGGAAGTGCCGTGGCTGGTTTCGGTGCATTATTGGCAGCGGGTGAAGATTTTGGAACTGCATTCAGGAAGGGAATATTGGTTAATTTGTTGCAAACTGCAGAAAGTGCAATTCTTACTTATATACCACAAATTTACGCATCATTTTTGGGCTGGATGGGTCCATTAGGTTTAGTTGCTGCAACTGGTGCTATTGGTGTAGTTTATGCAGCATTAGGAGTAGCGAAGTCAGAATTGGGGCGTAAAACAGGTGAAGTAGATATTAAGGGTAAAGGAACTAAAACTAGTGATGATAATGTTAGATTTTTATCTGTAGGTGAATCTGTATTAAAAGCAGATGCAACATTAGCACCATACAGTAAAGAGCTTTACCAGTGGCAAAATCAAACAGGTGGTTCGCCACTCCAATATTTTACTGAAGTAAATCCAAAACCATTTACAAGTATGATCTTAAAGACCATACAAAATGATGAAAGGATAAATGAAGCAATTTTATCAGTGGTAGAAAACAGCAAAATGATTGACAGAATAAATACCAATACAATACAAAATGACAGGTTTGATTATCATAATGAAGTTGTAATTGAAAGCTATAAAGAAAGTAACGCAAATAGGATGGAAATGTTGCGGTTAATAGATGAAACCAGGAATGTAAGAGATGAGGTGAAGAAGGGCAATTACTTACGTAAAGATCATAGCAAAGTAGAACTTGATATAAGTGTAAATGACAAAGAATTAATCAATAGAGTAAACCAACAAAAATATGATAAAGTAAGAGGTAGTTAATGTGGACTATAGCATTATTGGGCATAGATTATTATTATGAGCCAGATAGTTTATCGGAAGTCTCACTTTTGGATATGGGTTATTCTGACCCTATGACATCAGCAGCATGGAAAAAATTTGATGTGATAGGTTCGCCAGTGAAAAGGGTGCAATTGTCTGATGTCGGGGATATGGTTGGTATGGCTTACCATATAAGGGCACAAAAAAAGATGATTCAAGTTGAATTAGATGATTTTATTTTTCCAGATGATGAGCATAAAAGGGAAGAATTAGAAGATGTATTGAAGCATAGATATATTTATTACTACAAAGGTACTTATGATTTTGAGAACTGGTCTCCACATAGTGATGGTAAATGCTTAATGGTAGCCGGAACATCATCAGTAGAAAATATTTATGAAGATGGTGTGACTAGGGTTACACTTACTTTTAGAGCAGTTAATCCGTTGGTGTAATATGGATGAAGAAAAAATTGAAGTGAATATTAATTTTTACAAAAATGAAGATGTTGAAAAGGTATATTGTTTAACTGATATGTTAATTATAACCAACTCAAAATTAGAGCCATTGTTTGATGGATTAGAGTATAATGCCATTAAGGATAAAATGATTGAGATAATCAAGAAGATGTAATGGAAACCTCTTCTAACCCCCATACCACCCCTATCCCCTGCAGACCACACCTATCCCCTCCTTAATAAGGAGGGGATACCTAAGGGGCGGTGGTGGGGAACTTACCACACCTATCCCCTCCTTACTAAGGAGGGGAACTAAAGGGGAGGTGAAGGGGGATATTAAGGGGGGAAATAAGACATTGGGAATAAAACATTAATGGGGATAATATGGAGAATATATATAGTTATAATTGGTTTGGTAAAAGAACGGGCTGGGAATATAGGGTAGTATTTAAAAAAGCATCTTCAAGCCCAATAAGTGATTTTACTGAAATTAAACTACCAAGAGGTAGCTTTACGTTAAAATTAACAAAATGGGAATATGATAAATATCCTATTGGCTTACATTCAGCAAAGACTTTAGAAGCAGAAATAAATCTATCGATGCTGGAATCTTCCAATTATGATGATTTTATTACCATGCTTTATAATCCGGTATTGGAAAATAGCAAAACTATATATGTAACTCCTACAACCTATTTGCTTGGTACAATTATTGAATTTTACATTAAGTATAATAACAATGCAGAAGAATCAGTAAATGTATTTCGCAAAATTATGGTCGGAATATTCCAAGAGGAATTTGAGAATGAATCATCAAATAGCTTAGAAAGAATATTTAAGCTAAAAGCAGAAGATATAAACAGGGTATTAGCAACGCAAACATCATTTGTAGATTTGGCCGCAATAAACAATTTGGATGATGTTGAAAGACAAGGGTATATTGATTATTATATAAATTCTACAACAAACAAATCATTATTACACGTTGCTCAGGCAGAGCATAGTTTCTTATTCCAGCCATTTACAACCTTAGAAACTTATATAAATATGATAACACAAACATTGTATAGAGATTTGATTAGGGATTCTGCCCCAACTTATAGTATTGATTTGCCAATACCAAGAATCTACAGACAACTTTACGATGGAACGGGTAATAAAGGGACACTTCTTGCTAAAAGTGATTTATATTTGCTTACAACGATGTATTTTGATGTTACCCCAGTAAATGGGCTTTACAATAATGAGGATGAAGATTCAATAAATAAAACTTACCAATCATTATGGGATTTTTTAACTGATTATTATCAAAATACATTACGTAGAGCATGGACTACTGAAGATGGTATAAAATCAGCCCCATTGTTTGGTTATACAGATAGTGAAATAATAGCAACTGTAGATTTGAATAAGGTAGAAATATCATATAAACAAATGAGTAGTTTACTAAAAAAAGTAACTTCATCAATGACTGAAAGTCGTGGAGAGACAATAAAGGATATTGATAATTTCCCAGCTGAATTAACAGCATCAAGAAATGCTAATGAATTTACAATCCCAATATTATTTAATACAATGCCAACTCAGGATGGTTGGATGCAATGGGATTGGTTAGTAAAAAGAGGATTGCCGGATGATATTACACCAAGATTGTGGTTGAATTCAATAGGGATTACACCGGATTCAAAAGTATTTGGAGGTTACGAATATAGAAGATTTGGACTATATTATAAAGAGCAGCCCTCATTTTGCTCAAATCCCGAATTATTTAGAGTGCATGAATATGCAAGTTATCTATTAGAGCCGGGTAATTATACAGAAGGATATACTCCACATGTACCATTAGATTTAACTGCAAATGACTTTATTAATAAGGAAGCAATTGTGGTACAATTACAAGAGAAATCATCCCCACAAATATTAGCAGATAATCTGCTTAAGGTGTTTAGCAAAAAAGAACAACATACAGCGAAAATAAAAACAAGGATAGAGTATTTAACACAGTTTATAGCTGGTGGAGCTAATGGTTATATTTGGGATAATCCAAATACTAAACTGATTATTGACCTTTCTCAGATAGACTCAAGAAAAACAATGTATTATGATGAATGGTATATTATTTCATCATCCATAGATTATGTAGAAGAAATAGCAGAGCTAGAAATAATACTAAAGGTGATATAATGCCAAGTAAAGAAATCATACAAGCCAATGGATTAGTAGAGACACAATTACCACCCCATCTTAGAAAAAGAAGAGGTGGCAGTAGTCTTATATTGAATAATAACAATATAGACCAAACAAAGATATATATAACAGCAGGGGAAGTAATAAGCAGTGGTAAACCTATATATATATCGGTTGATGGGAAGGCATATTTATCCGATAATATTAATCATCCAGCCCAAGCAATTAGTATCACACCAGGTGGAGCAAATAGTGTAATAGAAATAGCAATAACAGGATATGAAATAGCAGTAAGTGATACACTTGATATTGGCAAAACAATATATTTAGGTGATAAGGTGCTAACATTAACACCGGATGTTAGTAGTGGGGAAATATATCAAAAAGTAGGAATAGTTAAATCAAATAATGTTATATTTGTGTCCATAGATAACGCCTGTTTTATAGAATAAAGTAGGAACGAGAATAGAAATGTTGCCAAAATATTAAGCAAAATAAAGTAGGAACGGCGGCAAAATAAAGTAGGAATTAACAATATTACCGTTTATATCGCAATATTTGAATAATATTTGATTATTATCTTCCAAGCCGTTAATAGTTTCTGCATCAGCAACAAAATTACCCTCACCATGTGCTATTGGTAACATCATATCACTTATTGATAATTGATTGGTAAATGCAGTATGATTATTTTGAACTTTCAAATGTACATCTTTACAAATGAAATGTAAATTTCTATTTCTGATTAGAGCACCTGGCAATAGACCAGTTTCAGTTAATATTTGGAATCCATTGCAAATACCAACCACAAAGTTACCAGAATTTGCAAACTTCACAACTTCTCTCATAATAGGTGAGAATCTCGCAATGGAACCACATCTGAGATAATCGCCATAAGAAAAACCGCCAGGCAAGACCACACAATTTATATCAGATGGCAAAGAGGTATCCTTATGCCAAAGATATTCCACTTGATAGCCGGCATTATTTTTAATGGAATTATATGCATCATGGTCACAATTAGACCCTGGAAAAACGACAACTCCAAATTTCATCTATTTGATATTCTCCAAAGTAATTTCAAAATCTTCAATTATAGGATTAGCAATTAATTCTTTGCAAGCTGATGTTGCCTTTTCCATTGCTTTGCTTTCATTTTCGGACTCTATCTCAAGAGTAA